>Ga0209210_1000239_pt1 | contig 62701 bp, 57 predicted proteins | sample RifGroA1_FD_183991 | JGI IMG/M metagenome (GOLD analysis project Ga0209210, IMG submission 183991) | Contaminated groundwater microbial communities from Rifle, Colorado, USA - Rifle Groundwater A1 (SPAdes) (version 2) | ecosystem: Environmental > Aquatic > Deep subsurface > Groundwater >...
TCTGCTCTTAAGTCTTCTTATATGCATACCCCTATTTTACAAAAACAGGACGTACCCCAAATAGGTAAAATCAACCTCAATTTTGAAGCTAATTTTTAGTCAAGAAGTGGTCGTGGCGAAGTCAGGAAAAGTATCGGCAGATAGCCGCCAATTGCCGATCCGATCACCATACCCAGCATCACCACACTTTTTCCCGACATGATTTTATACTAGCAAAATCATGGTAACTTTGTTTAAGGTTCTAAGTTATTGAAAACTTCGTGAGCGAAGTAGCGAGTAAGCTGCCGGAGTCAGAGGTAGCAAATGTTTGGTTGGGATTTCGGAAACAGGATTCATAGGCGGCAAAAACAGTATGATATCAAGTCCTTGTAAACCACTGCGTTTGCAAATCTCTTCAGTAGATTGAGAAATTTTCTGCGCATAAGGCTCGGCAAAATTGATAAGCGGAGACATGAATTGGTCTGTCAGCTCGATCAACCGATCTCCCAAACCATGACGGATAGCCAGGTTCGACCCCACACTATATAAACTGTTGATAGCAGTTCCCGCAGCTAGAGTGGACCAAAAAATGAGAGGATCATCTGCTAATGCAAGAGCAAAACTTCCGGAATTGGCTGGGTTTTGTAACTGGCCTAATAGACTTCCGGAAATGACTACCACCCATTTATTGTCAAAAACCTTAGACAGGGCAAAAGTGGTGGAGTCACTTACTAACTTATTTAACTTCAAGTTCTTGGCCATGACATAACCACCAACAACTTGAGCAATCAACCACAAGGCAATCGTGGGTTGAGTAATTTCATTTAAGGGGCGATTTTGCATCGCGTGGTAGAAGGTATTGGCTAGGGCTACTTGGGCCGGTAGTGTCAGCCACCAAGGCAAAGTAGCTGCTACACTGGCAGGAATGGCAACTAATGGCGGCAGCGGTTCTTTTCTGATAGCCACAATCTGTGGAGTTAACCTTTCAATCCCGCGACCCATAGTTTAGTCAATCATAACATATCTTGTTGGTAATTTTTGGCACTTCTGATATATTTGTAGCCGCGATGGCAAAAATCATTTCCCAAAACCAGACCTCCCTCCCCAAAGTTTTACAAGAACTCTGGAATCAGCGGGAGTTGTTTTATTTTTTGGTTTGGAGAGATATCGCTTTGCGTTATAAACAAACTATCGTCGGTGTCGTGTGGGTGGTATTGCAACCCGTAGCCATGACGATAGTATTTACTTTTCTTTTCGGAAATATTGCCAAAATTCCTACCGGAAGTATTCCTTATCCGTTGTTTGTATATCCGGGTCTCATGTTTTGGAATTTTTTTACTCGCGCAGTTTCAGCTTCTTCCGAAAGCATCGTTGCCAACCGGAACCTGATCGAAAAAGTCTATTTTCCCAGACTGGTGCTGCCTCTGGCGGCCACGATCGTAAATCTAGTGGATTTTTTGGTTTCATTTTTGGTGTTTACTTTGCTTTTGGTTTATTTTCAATTTTCACCAAACCTCATGGGGTTCTTGTTTCTGCCGCTGGCTTTGGTGGTATTACTTATTTTTACTGCCGGACTGGGGGCATTTTTGGCAAGCCTGAATGTATTTTACCGGGATATTCGTTTTATCATTCCTTTTGCTTTGCAAATTCTTCTGTTTCTGACCCCGATTGTATATCCGGCAAATTTAGTTGGAAATAAATATACATTTTTTTTAAAATTCAATCCCTTGGCAGCCATAATTGAAAGCGCACGTGAAGCATTTTTTGGCAGTACATTTTCCTATTGGCCGGGTTTTGGACTGGCAGCTTTAGTAAGTCTGGTTTTTTTTGGACTGGGGATAGGTGTATTTCTCAAATCAGAAAAATATTTCGCCGACATTGTCTAAAACGATGTCAATATACGAACAATAAATGGAGTTAACCTTAAAGCTATGAAACCAGTGATTGAAGTCGCACACTTGAGCAAAAAATACCAAGTATTTTCTCGAAAAAAACGAGTGTTGTTGCGCGAAGAATTAGAACGATTTTTTAGAAGCGGTATTTTTTCGACGCCCCAAGGGAGAGAAAACCAACTATTTTGGGCTCTGGATGATATCAGTTTTTCAGTTGGCGCCGGAGAAACAGTTGGGGTCATCGGTCCCAATGGTAGTGGTAAGTCAACGCTTCTCAAAATCCTAGCCGGGATCACACCGCCGACTTCGGGTCAGGTCACCCTGCAAGGGAAAATCACTAGTCTGCTTGAGGCCGGAGCCGGTTTTCATTTCGAACTCACTGGGCGCGAAAATATCTATTTTTGTGGCGCGATTTTGGGGATGCCGAGGCGGGAGATCTCGCGCCAATTTGCAGAAATCGTAGATTTTTCCGGAATCGAAAATTTTTTGGATACGCCAGTAAAATTTTATTCTTCCGGGATGTATGTGCGACTAGCTTTTTCGGTGACCGCCCACTTAAGATCTGACATTTTACTTATCGATGAGGCATTGGCCGTTGGGGATGAAGCTTTTCAAAAGAAGTGTCTACTGAAGATGCGCCAAATTATCCGTGAGGGAAGGACGATCTTGTTTGTGAGTCACAACCTAGCGGCTATTTCCGATCTGTGTCAGCGGTGTGTGTTGCTGACCGGCGGCCGATTGCGTTATATAGGAAAAACAGCCCGTTGTATCGAGGCTTATCGAGAGCTCTTATGAACTTTATGCAAAACTTAAATCAATTTATCAAAGATAGCGTGATTGAGCCCTTTTTGAGCACTAAAAGGTTTTCACTTGAGTTTACGCTCATCGGGAGAAATGATGATTATGAGCCAAACTGGCGAGAGCACCTCGAGTCTACCATAACTTACAATCGGGCGTTATTTACGGGAAGTAACATCGATTTTCGCGTCGCCTTGGTTGAATGGAATCCGCCGGCTAAGAAACCAAAACTTGCAGAGACCTTGGTCGCGAAATTCCCATTTTTGCGGGCCATCGTAGTGGCCCCGGAAATTCACCGCGAGCTTTGCCGAAGCCGAGAGTTTAAAATAATGCTCAACTTTAGTCTAAATGCGGCGATCCGAACTAGCCAAGCAGACTTTATTTTGATTTCCGGAGCAGATATTTTTTTGGGTCGCGATACGGTAAATTATCTCAAAAACTACGGCCTGAAACGAAAATGTTTGTACCGGGCAGAACGTGTCAGCATCCGGCGTAAAGCCGATTTTAGCCGGGCGCGTCCCGAACAGATTGAGAACCCACCCGAGATAGTTGGGATCGATGTCTGCGACCTGCCTCCATATAACCAACCGCCATATACCAATGCCTGCGGCGATTTTTTGCTGCTCGATACCGATTCCTGTAAAATTTTGCGCGGATTTGACGAAAATATTACTGATGCCAGGTTACATCTGGATTCGCGCTTTGCCCTATCAGCTGCGGCCAGCGGTTTTGATAGTAAATTGATAGGTCATATCTTTCATATTGACCACAAACATTCCTTAGTCAATATGGGTGATAAATATCCGGGCAAAAAGTATGATTTCACCAAAAATATTCCCTATGCAAATAGCGAAGAATGGGGACTCCGTGGGCGAAAATGGGAAAAAATCAGTCAGCAATTAGATTTTGTTTCGTAACTGGATATGTATAATATACCTTTGTGTGAGCCATGGTTTGAGCCGAGTTACGCCGAGAAGGTACGTGGGCAAATTCTCTCCGGCCAAATAGGACCGGGTCCGGTCACAATGGAGTTTGCCCGGAGATTAGCTGCTTTTGCCAAAGCCAAATATTGCGTGTTGACTACGAGCGGCACCGTGGCACTATCACTTGCGGCCCTGGCTCTTGGACTAAAGCCCGGAGATGAAATTTTGGTTCCAGCTTACGGAGTAGTGTCAACCATCAATGCTTTGGCTTTTTTGGGTCTTAAGCCCAGACTCGTAGATATCGATCAAACTACTGGTTGCATGTCACCCCACGAACTTGAAAAACGAATTACTCCACAGACAAGGGGCGTCTGCTTTGTCAATTTTTCCGGATATACCGGTCAAAATCTAGTTCAAGTAGCCCAAATCTGCCGTGCCCGGCATTTGCCGCTGATCGAAGATGCCGCCTGCGCTTTGGGACATAAGTTTTGGGGTAAAAGTGCAGGCACTTTTGGCACTATCGGGATTTACTCTTTTAGTGTCCCAAAAATCATCACTTGTGGTCAGGGAGGAGCACTGATCACTAATTCCGCCACTCTTTTTCGTAAACTTAGTCAGTTAATTGATCAAGGAGACCTAAATTGGCGCCGTACCAATTTGATCCACGGCATTGGCAGCAACTTCCGATTTAATGACATTTTAGCCGCTTTTGGTTTAGTGCAACTTGGGGCAATTGATAAAAGAATTACCCGAAAAAAGGCAGTGTTTGCGGTTTTTAAAAAAATGCTCAAGCGGAAAATCTTTCAAGTCCCGGGAGCAGTTCCGCCTTTGCATCAAATAGTTTTTACTCCCAAACCTCATAGTTTAGTTAAATACTTAAAAAGGTGCGGCATTAGTGGCGTAAGACAATACCGGACTCTGAGTGAACATCCTCCATATGCAAATTTAAGTGACCGAAAATTTCCAGCTGCTGATTTTTGGACCCGCTACGCGGTTTATTTGCCTTTTGGTTTAGCATTGGAAACCCAAGATGCCCAAAAAATAGTCAAGGCTTTGTTGACTTCAGGATGTAAATTACTGGATATAGAAAACTTATGAGATTTGTTGAAACTCCCGGCATCGGGACGACTTTGATTCAGCTAGTTGACGACCAGCGTAAATTATTAAGCCGTTTGGAAGTACTGGAATTAACGATCTGGTTTAGTGGAGTAAAGATTCCAGTTGCTGGTATCGCCGGAGTATATACCCCGCCGGGATTACGAAAGAAAGGATATGCGACCAACTGCTTAAAACATGCAATCAGAAAACAGCAAAGGAAGGATAAGTGTTTGCTCATGCTTTTTGGCGAAAGGGATTTTTATGCCCGATTCGGATTGACGCCGATTGGACCTTGGTACGGGATTTACGTCTCGCAAAAATTGGCTGCCCTACCGCCAGAACCATTGATGCGTGATTGCCAAGCGCTAGATCAAGCACAAATCCTAAATCTGTACACCCAAAATGTAAAGCCCAGAATTGGTGCAGTAGTTCGAGATCCGAAGTCGCTTAAGCCATTTTTTCCTACAGTCTGGAGAAACGGTGGAGTCTGCCGGGTGCTTATAGGTAGCAAAAAGCAGTTTGCCGGCTATGTTTGGCATAGTGCACCTGGGACTTCGGAATTTGAGGTGGTTGAGGTCGGTGCGTTACATCCAGCCGGTTACGACGGGATTTTAGCTTACTTATTGTATGAAACTAAGAGGCGGGCTAAGGATCATTTTTTGGCTGCCCTACCGCCAGATGATCCGTTTTCGAAGTACTTAATGCAGTTTGAGGCAAAGCAGGTGGTAGAATATAAGCCCAACAGCCGGAGTCTAGCGAGGATATTGGATTTAAAAAAATTGCTTAAACTATTGACACCGGTATTTAAAGAGCGGGTCAGACTGATAAAATCAGAATTAGTGCCTCGGACACTTATGATAAAGACAGGAAAAAGCCAAGCAAAACTTGATCTTGCCGGCACTTACCCAGGTGTCGAGCTGAAGATCGAGCAAACCCGTTTGACCCAACTGCTTTTTGGGACAGTTAATTTTGATTTACAGACAAGCGGCAGAGACGGATTAAATGCCGAAATTGGGGCGCTCCTATTTCCCAAGTTTTCGGCTTTTACTTATCTCAAAGATCGTTTTTAGTAAAATGAAAGTATTGATTACTGGTGGTGTTGGATATCTCGGATCGGCGTTAACCGCATATCTTTTGGAAAAGAAAATGCAGGTCGTGGTCTATGACAAGCTGTTATTTGGGGCAGAAGGCATCAGCTCTTTTTTGCCACATCCAAATTTTCGTTTGGTAGTGGGTGATATCCGAGACACTCAGGCTTTAAAAGCCGCCTGTGGGCAAGTAACGGCAATCGTGCACTTAGCAGCTTTGGTAGGAGAAACTGCTTGTGAAGTAGATCGACAGGCCACTTCCGCGATCAATTCAGAGGCGACCTTAGGCTTGGCAAAAATAGCGGCCAAGATAGGAATCAAACGGATGATTTTTAGTAGTACTTGTAGTAATTATGGTTTAGTGGATAGAGAGACTTTGGCCTGCGAAGATACGCCGCTAAAACCTTTGTCACTTTATGCCCAGACTAAAATCGCGGCTGAAAAAAGTTTACAGGAAATTTCCCAGGGAAAATTGGCAATTTGCATCTTAAGGTTTGGGACTATTTGCGGCGTTTCTGCTCGGATGCGTTTTAATTTACTGATAAACGATCTAGCCAGACGGGCTGCCAGTGGTCGAGACATCAGTATTTTTGCGCCTCGGGCATGGCGGCCATTTTTACATATCAACGACGCAGTCGGGGTGATTTATAGGTGTTTGACAGCACCATCTGCTAAAATAAGCGGCGAGATATTTAATGTCGTCAGTGAAAATTGCCAGAAACAGAAGCTAATAAAACTTACGCACAAATATTTTCCGCGGGCTAAAGTAGAAGTCCGTCCGGGTAAATCTGATCCTAGAGATTATCGTGTCTCAGGAGCGCATGTAGGGAGAAAACTCAAATTTTTGCCTAAACACGGAGTTGAGGAAGCATTTGTCGAAGTCGCGACCGCAGTCAAAAATGGTCTCTGGTCTGACCCGTTTCGCGATATATATGAAGCCGTACCGACTAAACATCAACTTAAAAAATAATTCTATGAAACGCGTTTCAGTTTTTGGTTTGGGTAAGGTAGGCCATGTCTTGGCGATTTGTCTAGCTGCGGCAGGACACCAGGTAATTGGAGTAGATCCGGATGACAAGATCGTTAAAGGCATAAATACTGGAACTTTAGTCAGTTTTGAACCGGGAGTAGCCCGGCGCTTACAAAAAGTTTTTGGCAAAAAACTGACCGCGACGCTCGATGCGGAAAAAGCAGTACTGGAATCAGATATTTCTTGTATCATCGTCCCTACCCCCAGTAATGCCAGCGGCGGTTTTTCTTTGCAGTACGTTTTAAAAGTCATTCGTAGCATCGGCCGAGCAATAGCTCGGAAAAAAACTTATCATTTGGTATTGGTCATAAGTACTGTACTGCCAGGATCTAGTGAATTTGTGATCATCCCGGAACTTGAACAGGCAGCGGGGAAAAAATTGGGAGCGAATCTTGGATATTGTTACAACCCGATTTTTATTGCTTTGGGTGAAGTAGTCAAAGGTTTGATCGAACCTGATTATTTGTTGATTGGTGAATCTAGTAAGCGGGCCGGAGATATGACTATCACATTACACGCGCCGTTAATAAAAAAAACCGCGCCCATTATGCGACAAATGCCGATTGAAGCCGAAATCACCAAAATCGCTTCCAACACACATGAGACGATGCGAGTGTCTTTTGCCAATATGCTGTGTGCGCTCACGGCTCAAGTCCCCGGAGCAAATGTCGATCAGGTGACAGGAGCGCTCGCGCACCGGATGGGCAAGCGTTTTTTCGTCGGTGCGACACCTTACGGTGGCCCTTGTTGGCCGCGGGACAACCGGGCGCTAGCCGCGTTTATGGATAGCTTAGGTTTAGGAAGCATGTTGCCTAAGACTATAGACTTATACAACGCGTGGTATGCTAAATTTATTCGGCAGCAGATTTTAGACTTGACTAAAAAAGGGACTCGGGTAAGTATACTGGGACTAGCATATAAAGTGGGAACTCCAAATATTGAGAGAGCTTTTGGTATGGATTTAGCGCGGTGGTTGGTGATTGCGGGGCGCAAAGTAGTCGTTTGGGATCCGCTAGCTATTGCTGCAGCCCGGCAGGTTTTAGGCCACAAGGTGAGGTATGCGCTATCTGGGAACGGCTGTTTGGAAATGGCTGAATTGGTCGTGATAATCAATCCTTTGCCCGAGTTAAACCAGTTGGATTGGTCAAAGGTAACTGGAACTCCGGTTTTGGATCTCTGGCGCTGTCTGACCACCCAAAACACAACTAGATTAAAACATTACTTTCCCTGGGGCGGGAAGAATCAGAAAAGAGTTTGGCCCAAACAAATCAGTAAAACGCTTCGTGAGTTGACTAAGTAACTCACCTTACGCAGAGCCGTCATTCTGGCTTCCGCCAAAGGCGGACAAGTGTCCAGAATCTAACGGCTCGTCGGATTCTGGATGCACTAACGCTTACCAGAATGACGAGTGCGTAACATGAATAAGTAAGTTTTGGCAAACTAAGTTTATATGAACTAATTTTATGAAACGCAAAAAACAATTTTCCTTTTCAACTGGCCGGGCCCTGTGGCTACAAAGACAAAAACTATTTCGCTATCGGCCACGTCTTGTAGCCTTAAGTCAAGCAGTTAATGCCATTTCCGATTCCGGCTTATCTCAATATGCTCAAGTTTTTACTACGGTTTTGGAGTTTCAGCCGAATTTGATCATTGAGTTGGGTAGAGGCTATGGCAATTCAACGGCGGTATTGACTGAAGCAGCCAATCAACTTCCGCAAACGCGCTCTGTGGTAAGTATTTGTTTATCTAACGATTGGCAGGAAAAAGTCAGCCAACGGATAGCCAAGATTGTTCCTAGCGATTGGTTTACCAAACTTGATGCCCGGACGATAAATATTTTTGATGTGGAGATAAAGCAATTGCTAAAAAAGAATGATAAAGTATTGTTTGTGTGGGATGCGCATGGTTGGGATGTGGCCGAGTGCGTTTTGGGTAGCATCCTGCCAACATTTGTCGGGAGAGAACATTTAGTGATGGTGCATGACCTCATGGATATCCGTCACCACACGCACCTTCGGGATTATAAACACCGCGGTATTTGGCGAGGATACAATGAAGACAACCCAGATGGACCGTATCTAGTGATTGATACGATGGCTTCGGCTTTTGAGGAAGTCATTCCTCTTCACGATTTTTTGCGCAAAAACGACCTATCCATCCACAGTGTTGAACATGAAGTGCGCGAGACGGTATTTTCCAAAAAGGAGCGGGAAGCAGAATTCGTGAAACACCTGGGTCGGGAAATGGGTTCACCCACTTCGAGTTGGCATTGGTTTTCTCTTAACGAAAAAACCCCAAAAACACAGTTCTTTTTCCCAGACTTTAAACATCCTTTACAACCGACGAAAAGGCCAACGATAGTTATACCGCAAAGGACAAACCGGCAGCCATTGGTTTCCATAGTCACGCCGTGTTTTAATAGTGCCAAATATTTGACCGAATGTATTGAGAGTGTGCTTGCACAGGACTATCCTTTGGTCGAGCATATCATCCAGGATGGAGCTTCGACAGATATGACCGCAGAAATTCTGCGAAAATATTCAGCCAGCAAATACCGTAAGCGCATCAAATGGGTGTCAGAGCCGGATCACGGTCAAGCAGATGGACTAAATAAAGCTTTGCAGCGGGCCAAAGGCGAAATACTATTAGTACTAAATGCAGATGATGTCCTGATGCCGGGAGCTTGCGGTTGGGGAGTAAATAAATTACAAAAACATCCAGAAGCGGCTGTGGTTTATGGGGATGAATACTTTATTAACGACAAAAGTGAAATCACCAATGTATATGTGGGTAAATATCCGTATAGCTACGAGCGGTTGTTTTGTGTGGAACTTGTTCCCCCGGCGCAAGCGGCATTTATCAGGCGTAGGATGTTTCAGGAAGTTGGTTTATTTGCCGATGCTTCTTTGGCAACTTGTCCGGATTTTGAAATGTGGGTGCGGATCGGAGCTAAATTTCCGATGCAACACGAGTTTGGAATGGTATCTAAATACCGGCATCACCAAGGGAGTGAAGGCGACCGCTCGGAAATGGTTACGCCCATGGTCAAAGCAAAACTGATGGTGATAAATCGAACCTTAGCTAATCCCCGTACTCCAATTTCAATTCGGTCACTAAAACGGCGGGCGTATGCCGGGTTATACCACTGGGGGGCGATGGTCTCAGGAAGCTGTGGAGCTTACAAGTTGCAGTTATATTATCTACTTTTGAGTTTTTGGTACCGGCCGCAGTTGCATAAGTTGATCCGCATGGTGCGTTTTACTTTCAGACATTTGCCCAATTTCATCAAGAATCTACTGCAGTTTTAGATAAGTCCGATACCAATTGATAGTTTTTTTTAAGCCTAATGTCAAACTGGTTTGCGGTTGCCATCCCAAAAGTTTTTTGGCCTTTCCTCCTCGGCAATAAAACCGTTTAGTCTCTCCTGGCCGTTCTGGCAGCGTTCCCGATTGCCAGGTAGATGTGGAATGGGTCAGATCTAGAATAGTTTTGACTACCTGACTGATTTTAATCTCCTGACCAGTACCCAAATCGATGATTTCGCCCACGGCTTGGGGAGTGGCTGCGGTTAGGAGTAAACCGTTTACAATATCAGTCACAAAGTGGAACTCGCGCGTTTTTGTTCCGTGGGTCGTGATCAGAGGTTTAGTAAGTAAAGCTTGCTGGATGCAATAAGGGATCAAATAATCACCAAGTTGGCCTGGGCCATAAGTCAAAAACGGTCGGACCGTCACCACCGGAAATTTAAATATTCGGTGAAACATCTCCAAATAGTGGGTGGCGGCGACTTTTGATGCTGAATATGGCGAAACCGGATTTTCGCGTAAGTTTTCAAAAAAAGGCGTTTTTTGATCCCCATATTCTTCACAAGTACCGACATTCACCAAAACCTGCGGTGGCTGTTTAAGTAAATTTGAGGTTAAGTTGATGGTTCCACCCAGGTTGACGCGAAAAGATTTTGCCAAAAATTTGCCCGTGCGTTCGTGATTGGTCTCGGCAGCCAAATGAAACACGACTGAAAAATGTTTGTCGGATAGCACTCGGCGCAGTCGGGATTTATGAGTCAAATCAGCTGTCAGAGTCTGATATTTGTGATTGAGATCCCGTAGTCTCCAACTTGAAGCTCGGGGTCGGGTGAGGATGGTGACTCGGGCGTTTGCGTCAATCAAAGTCCGGACTAGATGCGAGCCGATAAAACCGGTGGCGCCGGTGACTAATACAGTTTTTTTAGCAAAAAATCGTTTGGAGTTCATGAATTAGGTCTCCCATGGCGCCGGTCGGGTATGGGCCAATTCATTTAAGTGTTCCATGTCACGGTAAGTATCCAGACAATGCCAAAAACCGGTATGCCGAAAGTAACTTAACTCTTTGTCCCGGGCCAGTTTTTCCAAAGGCTCGCGTTCAAAAGTGCAACTGTCGCTATTTGTGACATAGCGAAAAATTTTCTTATTAAATACAAAAAATCCGCCATTGATGATCACGTCTTTGGACTGCGGTTTTTCGGAAAATTTTTTGACAACTGCTCTTTCATAAATCAACTCGCCAAATCGCGGATAAGGATGGACTCCGGTGACCGTACCGATTTTGCCATGTTGTTTATGGAATTGAAGTAGTTGTTTGAGGTTGATATTGGCTACCCCATCTCCGTATGTCAACATAAAAAAATCCGTATCAATGTATTTTTCCACCCGCTTCAAACGGGCACCAGTCATCGCGTTTTGGCCGGTGTCGACCAATGTCACTTTCCAGGGCGGATTATCCTTAAGATGTGGGTACGCCGTCACGCCACCGGATTTGATATCAATTTCTACATCGTTATTTGTACTTAAATAATTTAGGAAATACTGCCGGATCATCTCGCCTTTGTATCCCAAACATAAAATAAAATCAGTCAGGCCGTACTTTTCATAGCGCTTCATGATGTGCCAGAGGATGGGCTTGCCGCAGATTTCAACCAGAGGTTTAGGGCGGAACTCGGTTTCTTCACGCAGACGATAGCCTTTGCCACCACAAAAAATGATCACTTTTATTGGAAGCGGAGGATTACTCATTGTAAATTAGGGTTTTGATACGGTACCACAATAAATTCCGCAGAAATTCCCATAAGGTTACTCCTTTTACATAAGAATTTCCACTTTGGCGCCGGAAAAATCGGATTGGGATTTCTTTGACCAGGTAATTCCCGGTTGAGGCCTTGAGCATCAGTTCGGCATCAATAAACCAATCATCTGCAGTTAAATCAAGTTTTTCGAAAAGCGCGCGTTTAAATATTTTGGGCGTCCCGTTTACGTCACGAATTTGGATTTGAAACAGTGAGCGGAAAAGCTGGTTATAAATTTGGGAAATGACTTTTCGTTTTAAACCATCATACCGAGTCTTGCGCCACACTTTCACCAAATCTAGTTTAGGGTGGCGCCTGATTTCCCGAATAAGCTTGACCAAATCTTGGGGGTCAATCTGGCCGTCACCACACATATAACCGACGTACGGAGTTTTAGCTTGCACAAGACCTTGGCGGATTCCGTGTCCATAACCGCGGTTTTTGAGGACTGTTATCGCTCGAATATTATTATATTTTTGGGTGAGTTTACGGATCAAAAAACCTGTTCGGTCACGTGAGCCGTTATTTACTAATATGAATTGTAATGTGATTTTGGCCTGGCGAGCAGCTTTAACTAGACCGGTCACTACATCGATGACGCAGGCTTCTTCGTTATAGAAAGGAATTACCAGGCTAAACATAGTGGCGTCTAAATTTTGACATGAACTCCAAATATAGCAAAATAAAAAGATAAATCCAGGTCATAAAATAAGCTGATTGTAAGCCTCGTAAATAGGCTTGAGCCGGTAGGCCGATGATTCCAGGCAAACTGGAAGCGACAAGCGAAATTAATATTAGGCTAGTGAGCAAAAGTCGAGTTTTGTTGCTTCGGGATAGTCTCCAAGTAGTCAAAAGTATGACATAAAATGCCAATAAACGTACAAATGGAGGAAAAAAGGATTTTAACTCGTGTGGGAATAAACTGGCAATAAATTGTTGGATGGAGATAATTTTAGCCAAATAGTTAGTCCACCAAAAGCCGGGATCGGCCAAAGCATATTTGAAGTATAAACTGCCTAGGATCGAAAAATACTCATTTGTCATATAATTAGCTTGTTGGTTCACTTGCCTGACGAATGGCAAATTATTAGCATCGTTCCAGATAATACCGTACTTGTTGGGCACATATCCCAAACCCATAAACGCATTATGCCATAACCCGTGGTGGGTGATCATGATAGAGGCTTGACGGTCAAAATAAATCTGGTTGCGAAAGTTGCGGACTCGGTCCAATGTCCATCCGGGCGCAGAATAAATTACCCAAAAAATGACTCCCCAAACCAGATTTTGCACGCGGAAAACTTGCCGCCATTTTAATTTTTCAATAACCCAAATCATGAACCCTACGCCAACTAGGATCATGATTCCGATCACGCCGTAGCCTTCACGGATAATATTTGCTAGTCCTGCAACCCCAAGATAAAAAATTAGCCAGAAGGCGCTCAATTTTTGGCGCGAGTAGATATAGAACATGAGAAATGAAATATAAAAGGGTAAGAGCGCGCCTAGCATCCAGTGGTGATCCAACCCCCCAGAATAAATGTCGAGACGTAGATAAAAATAAAAAAAGATAAGGGCGATGGCGATGTGGTCAAATGTCAGGAACAAGAGAATACTACTTATAATTCCAAGAGTGATGAGAAAAAGGTAATTGAAACGGACGAAAGTCGCAAATGTCATCTCTTTTTTGCCAGTGAGATTACCAAGTATTGATAAGATAAATGGATACCCTTGATCCTCGCCGGTTGACACATCTTCCAGCCGCTCTTGGGGCGGATACATGAGGATTTTTCCAGATTTCAAATACAAATTTACCGAGTCCAACCATTGGAAACGCATCACATAGGCTTCAGAATAAAACCAATAAGTCCTTATGGGGTGGGAAAAATAAAACCGGAGGGCAAAAATCAGTAAAAAAAAGACGAGAATGCTCCATCTGAAATTTTTGTACGTCAACATGTTTTTGGGATTTACGGAAGCAATTTGTTTTCCGGTTATTATACATGAGTTTTGACAGGTGTCACGTTGACACGGGATTTCATGTTGTGGCAAAATGAGGCACAGTAATTTTAAACATAATGATGAAACGCAAAAAACTACCGACTATATCTGTTGTAGGTTTAGGTAAACTCGGCACACCATTTTTGGTGACCGTAGCCTCTCGAGGATATCAAGTGATTGGGGTTGATCTTAACCCAAATACTATTCAAAACCTAAATGACGGTAAGTCAAATTCAGTCGAATCAAAACTCGCGCTATTATTAAAGCAGTATCACGCCCGGATCCGGGCAACCGCGAGTTTTGCGGAGGCGATTTTAAATTCAGAACTGACATTTATTATTGTGCCTACTCCCAGTACTAGTAATGGCTCGTTTTCTCCGAAGCACGTTGCAGCCGCCTTAAAAAATATCGGTCAAGTACTGCGTCAGAAATCGCAACCCCATGTGATAGCGATTGTGAGTACTCTATCTCCCGGATCTTTGGCGCAGGTTTTAGCGCCAATATTGGAAAAAAGCAGCGGCAAAAAGATCGGGAAAAATTTTGGTTTGTGTTACAACCCGTCATTTATCGCTTTAGGCAATGTGATAAATAATCTGCTCAAACCGGACTTTGTTCTGATTGGGGAATCGGACCAAAAATCCGGAGATATTCTGGAAAAATTTTACCGCCGGGTCTGTCTAAATCAACCACCAATAAAACGTATGCAGCCGATCAATGCCGAAATAACAAAAATAGCTCTGAACACTTTTATTACAACCAAAATTTCCTTTGCCAATATGCTGGCGCAACTTTGCGAGCGGGTGCCCGGCGCTGATAGTTTGGAAGTGACACAGGCATTAGGTCTTGATAGTCGGATTGGGAGTAAGTATTTACTGGGCTCCGTCCCTTATGGCGGACCGTGTTTTCCCCGTGATAACCGGGCACTCCGGGCTTTTGGCAAAAAAAACAGAATGACATTGGGTCTTCCCCGGGAGACTGATGTGATCAATCAATCCCAAATAGCTGCGATCGCCAGGTTGGTTGAGATATCGACTCCACCCAAAAATAAAATTGGGGTCATCGGGTTGGCTTATAAACCAGAGACTGATGTAGTCGACGAATCTGTCGGAATCAACCTGGCCAACTATTTGGCGCACAAAAAATGCGCGGTTTCCGTTTATGATCCTCTAGCTTTGGAAAATGCCCGTCGGATATTGGATCCCCGCATCGCCTACGCCACTAGTTTAACTGCTCTTGTAAATAGTTGTAAGACTTTGATAGTGACTACGGCTTGGTTAATGATAAAATATGAGCTGCCAAAATTGTTGACAAAAAATAACAGAAGATCAATAATAATTATTGATTGTTGGCGGATTTTCGATCATGCTGATCTTCCAAATCATGTGACTTACATCGGCCGAGGTCAATATATCCGGGCCTAAAAAAATAACACTTTATGAATTGGAAACGTAAGGTACTTGTGACTGGTGGTGCTTCATTTATCGGGTCACACCTGGTAGATGCGTTGGTAGCCAAAGGGGCCGAGGTGCGGGTAGCTGATGATTTTTCTAGCGGAAAATTAGTCAATATAAAAGATCATCTTAAGCACAAACGGATCACCCTCCTCAAAGGTGATCTGCGGGATACGCGGATGGCCCAAAAAGCCCTTAAAGGGATAGAAGTAGTCTTTCATCTGGCCTGTGATCATGGTGGCCGTGGTTACGTCGATACGCATCAAGCTGACTGTGCGACCAATTTGACTTTGGATGGAGTAGTCTTTTGGGAAGGTAAAAAGGCCGGTGTTGAAAAAATCGTCTATGCCTCATCGGGCTGTGTTTACCCCAATTACTTACAAATGAATCCCAAAGAAGCGCTATATTTGGTAGAAGATCGGGTCGGTCCGCCGTATGAAGCTGACAATATGTATGGTTGGAGTAAACTAATGGGAGAAATGACGCTTCGGGCGTACCACCAGGATTGGGGGATGAAGACTGCCTCTTGTCGGTTTTTTACAGTCTACGGCGAGCGGGGAGTTGAAAACCATGCGGTGATGGCGATCATTGCCCGTGCATTTTTAAAGCACGATCCGTTTGTGATTTGGGGTGACGGCAAACAAGTGCGCAACTGGACGCATGTCAGTGATATCGTCCGCGGGATGATTTTGGCAGGAGAAAAAATTGATGACGGTTCGGCTATCAATTTGGGAACCATGGAACGAATCCAAGTCATGGACGCGGTCCGCGAAACTTTACATTATACGCACCACTCAGCCAAAATCGTCACTCATCGGGAAATGCCGACCGGACCATTGAACCGGGTGGCGGACAACAATCTGGCGCGTCAAGTTTTGGGCTGGGAACCTGAAGTCAAATTTTACCAAGGGTTACACCGGACTATTGATTGGTATTTTGCTCATAAAAAAAGAAGTGAAGTCGCCAAAATTTTACCGCGGCTTTTGACCGGGCGCTAATGTATCTCTCGATCTTAACCGCCACCACGTGATCAATTTTCTGGCCAACTGCACAAATCGCAAAAGTGGATATAGCACCCCAAACTTTTGCGTGGCCAAGATGAGGGCAATTTCCCCATTTCTAATCAATTTGGTCAAGGTAAGTCTTGGTTTAATTAATCCTGATTTTGCCAACAAGTAATCGGCATCGTAAATAGTAAAGGCATAAATCCTACCATCCAATAATTTCAGGTTAGATTGTGTCTCTTTGCCTAGTTTCGTTTCTCCATATGCATGACTTTTGAGGCTCGGGTAATGTTGTTGGTGTATAGCTGTGACAGTAAGTGTGGCATCAATAAAGGGAATTCGATGTTTTTTGCACGCGTAAAAAAACCATTTGTCCCAGTAGAGTTTGCCGACAGCAAAAGGAGGCAGCACAAATTGTGTCGTCTTTGGAAATACAAAATAATCCGAGCTGCCCATGATCGGCCGGGAGCGCTGAGCTTTAAGAAGTTGCCGTAATTTGTTTTCCCATGCGCGGGTCCCTACAATTTCTCGATCAAGTTTTAGCGGTTGGCGCTGACCGACGAGTAAAAATTGTGACAACTCGACTTTTTTTATGGAGCTCATGAAATTTGAAAGCAAAATCGTATCGCAATTGACATAGGCTAAAAGCGAAGTTTTGGCCAATTTTTGCACCTGGCTAAAGGCATCAGAAATAAGTGGTGTCCCGAAAGGGCTTTTTTTAATATTCGATAGATGTTGAATTTTAAATTCAGCCGCTGTCTCGGCGACTCCTGCGGCATCACCCAACAGAAAGACTCTATTTCCCAGTAATACCCAGCTTTTAATCGCGTTACGTTGAATAAAATAAAATTGGCCGGTAAAGGCGCGGGGAATGGTAAAAATAGTGATCATGATATTAGGCTCGCTGGTTGTATCCACACGCCACGCACTTCGCCCACCAAATACAAAGAGCCGGTAACGAGAATGGGAAGGTTTAGTTCCTTTGCTACCTTTAGGGCATAGTGAGTAGCCTGTGGAGACTGATTAATAATCACCGTAGGTTTTGAGGTTAACAGGGCAAGCGCTGACGCATGATTGCTTGTGTGTAGCCCCGTGTCTGTGGTCTGGGTAAATGACGTACATACGAATTTAGCAGTTACCGGTTGAAGCAGCCGGATCAATGTTTTGGTAGGTTTTCCCTGTTTGACGGCAATGATAGTAATAAATTTTTGCCCAGGATATAGCTTTTTAAGTGACGTAACCAGAGCGGTCATTTTGGCTTTATTATGTGCACCATCAAGAATAATTAAAGGCTTTTTTTGAACTATCTCCAGACGTCCGGGAATAAACGTTGACCTGGCGGATTTTTTATAAGCCAGAGGTAGACTTTTTATTTTGGCTGGAAAATATTTCTTTATAAACAGTTCACAAGCTTTGACTGCGAGCGAAAAATTCTGGTGTTGGAATTCTCCCGGAAGAGCAAGTTGTTCCTTTCTGAGCGGAAAATCTTTAGTTAATAAATAAAGTGGCACGTTAAGTTTACGGCAATTACCAATAAGTATTTTTTGCAGTTTTGGTTGGGTTACGCTACTCACCACCGCCGGTGCCCCCTTTTTAATAATCCCCATTTTGTCTTTCAAAATTGAATAAACGGTTTTGCCCAAAATATTGGTGTGGTCCAAACTTATATTGGTTAATATTGCCAGACTTGGAGGTATAATGTTGGTCGCGTCCAACATTCCACCCAATCCGACTTCGATAACTGCCGCATCTACTTTTTGTCTGGCAAAATATATCAAACTCATAGCTACCAATATCTCAAAGTAACTTGGTATCAATTTGTATAAAGCTTCAATTCTACCAAGAATCGAAGTAAACTCATTTACTAGTTTTATAAACTCGGCTTGGGTGATAGGTTTGTTGTTTATTTGCATGCGCTCGGTGATAAGTTCGAGATGAGGAGAGGTATGCAAACCCACCTTGAGACCAGCTTCTTTTAGTATTTCTGCTGTAAAGGTAGCGGTTGAGCCTTTGCCGGAAGTGCCACCGACGTGGACGATCGGATATTGGGTTTGGGGATTTTCCAGCAGGTTACATAACTTTTCAATTCGTTCAAGCTGCATGTCGTTGTGTGTAGTTTGAGGAGTGGGGATAAATTGTTCCAAATAATTTTTGGCTTCTAGGTACGACGTAATCATACGGGCTATTTTACTGCATCTTAGCAAAAAAATGGGGTCTTGACAGAAGTAAAGTTAATCAGGTAATGTAAGATCACAACTGAATATATCAAGAGTGACGGGGACAGAACTCGCTGGTCGATCCGTCCGGCAAGCCGATCCTGAGCGAAGTCGAAGGACACGGTGCCACAACGAGCCCATAGGGGGTTGATAGGCCTGTAGATACTGGGAAATCACAAATTGCTCTCCTTTTGGAGAGTTTTTTTGGTATTTTTCGATTTCTACAGTGAAAGTCATGAATCTTATCGAAGCAGCACATGTTTGCTCAAATACGCTGAAGGTAGAAGTATTTAAATTCAAACCGGGCGATCCAATGATCTGCCCAGGTTGCCAAAAACCATTGGATCCAAAGCCGGTAACACTTTTTGAATATAAGTATTATAAAGACAAAGCTAAAGCAGAGTTTATAAAAAGATTATTTACACCAGAAGGAGGAGCATGATAACTTTTTTTACATCCGAATCAGTGGCGGCCGGACATCCGGATAAAATCTGTGACCAAGTTTCCGATGCGATTGTTGATCGAGCACTTGCGGTTGATCCAAAATCGCGAGTGGCTGTTGAGACATTGGTCACTGTAAATCGGGCTGTATTAGCAGGCGAGGTAACGTGTCCAAAAAAACTGAATTACTCCGAAATTGCCAGTAATGTTATCAAACATTTAGGTTACACTAAAAACATTTATAACTTTTCCTATGCTTCGCCGATTTCCGTTTATATCCATGAACAATCTCCTGATATTGCCCAAGGCGTGGATACCGGTGGCGCCGGAGATCAAGGAATGATGTTTGGGTTTGCGGTTGATGAAACGCCAGAACTTATGCCCCTGCCGATCATCCTAGCTCATCGCTTGGTAGAACGGATGGACAAAATGCGGGAGTCAAAGAAGTTACCCTATTTGCGGCCGGATGGCAAAAGCGAAGTTAAGGTGGCGTATGAGAACGGCCGGCCCAAAAATATTGAAAGCGTGGTTTTGGCTGTACCCCACGACCCCAAAATTTCACCCTCCGAGGTTAAACAAGGACTTATTGATTTGGTGATTGAACCAGTACTGGTCAAATACAAAATGAAACTGCCGGATGGCAAAAACATCATTCTCAACGGCACTGGCAAATGGGACATCGGCGGGCCGGCGTCAGATACCGGCGTCACCGGGCGGAAGATCATTGTGGATACATACGGAGCTATGGGTAGACACGGTGGAGGCTGTTTTTCCGGAAAAGATCCGACAAAGGTCGACCGCAGCGGCGCCTATGCTTGTCGTTATCTGGCCAAAAATATCGTTGCTGCTGGTCTGGCACGGCGATGTGAAGTGCGAGTGGCATACGTCATTGGCCAAAGAGAACCGCTTGACCGGGCAATTACTTGTTTTGGCACTGAAAAAAAACCGTTATCACAGATTGCGGATTATGCGGCCGAGCTTTTAGACCTATCCGTTCCCGGAATACTTGAAGGCTTACGGCTTCGCCGGCCAATTTACCAAAAGACTGCAGCCTATGGTCATTTTGGTAGAGATAGTTTTCCCTGGGAAAAAATTGTTTCTTAATCCAAATTAAAACATTGCCGACATCTGGCCTCATAAATATCTTTTTCACCAACGTGCTTTGCAGTTATGGCTAAGGCATCAATATGGTTGTTGGTCAGTTTTTTATGGAAAATGGCTTCTTTTCCACAATTATTGCAAACTGCAGACAGTTTGTCGACGCGGTCAGCTACAGCCATGAGGGACGGAATCGGTTCAAAAGGTTGCGCATCAAAAGTTGAAGAAAGGCCAGAAACGATCACCCGTTTTCCCTGGTTAACCAATTTCTCCACGACAGTAATAAGTTCAGTCCCAAACAACATGGCTTCATCTATGGCCACTACTTGAGTCCGCGGAGTAATTTTTTTAAGAATATCTTTGGCACTTTTTACTACTTTGGAACGGTGCGAGATTTTGCTATGTGACATCAAATTGCGTTTGACATAGCGGGTGTCCAACTGGTGCTTAAAAACTAGTACCTGTTTTTTGGCAATAATAGCGCGCCTGACACGCCTGATGAGTTCCTCGGTTTTACCACAAAACATGGGACCGCAAATCACTTCCAAAAATCCAGTATTAAACTGAGACATGTATGTATTTTAGGTCTTAGGGATGCAAAAAACAACAAATTTTGTTAAAATTTGGCCAACTTATGGCAATTCGAGATGAAACCGATCCACAAAGGTTGGCCTTTTTAAAATTTAATCAGGTATTGGGTGAGTTTCAGTCTGGCCCTGGAGAAGAGGGGTGTTATTTTGAAGCTATCGGAGCGATGAAAGGAGTCATTGATCTAGCACTAGAACTGTACAAAAGAGGTTATGTTGTAAACATTGTCTCTATGGCACAGGCTTTTTCCTCACTTATGATAAGTTTGCCGGATAACCAAACTCCTGAAGCGCTTGCCCGAATAAAAGAAGTTCTTGATGGAACTAATGCAATATTAGGTAAAGCAAAAAAAAGATAAATCAGCGCTTGACTTTCGGCTATTCTTCGGATTAGTATGGGTTTATGAATACGGGTGTACCTCTAGCCGAGACTTTGCGTCCCAAGGATTTTAAGGATTTTGTCGGACAGGCGCATCTCGTGGGTCGGGATGGGATTTTGACTAAGCTCATGGCCCGCGACATGTTGCCGTCCCTTATCCTGTGGGGGCCGCCGGGATCGGGTAAAACTACACTCGCGCATTTAGTTGCGACCAAAATCCAAGCTCATTTTGTCGCGCTTTCCGCAGTGACAGCCAAACTTGATGACGTCCGAAAAATCGTAGCCGAATCGGCGGTGCGTCAAAGCCATTACCACCAGCGCACGATTTTGTTTATAGATGAAATCCACCGCTTTAACAAAGCTCAACAAGATGCTTTTTTACCGCATGTAGAAAAAGGCACGATTATTTTAATCGGTGCAACTACTGAAAACCCTTCATTTGAAGTCATCGGGCCGCTTTTATCCCGTTCTCGGGTATTGGTACTCAAGCAGTTAGTCACAGAGGAACTCTTGCAAATTGCCGAAAAAGCGCTCAAATCTATCAGGAAGAAAATTGATAAACAAGCTTTAGCCTTTTTACTTGAAGCTGCCAACGGCGATTGCCGGATCCTTTTAACTACTCTTGAGATCGCCGCTGGTATTAATCCTAAACCCACACTTAAACTCCCTGACATCGAACAAGCTTTCCAAAAAAAGCAGTTGCTATATGATACAGCCGGCGAAGAACACTACAATACTATTTCTGCATTTATCAAATCTATGCGCGCGTCCCAACCAGATGCAGCTCTTTATTATCTAGCTCGGATGGTGGAAGCAGGTGAAGACTCACTTTTTATTGCCCGCCGGATGGTGATTTTTGCTTCTGAAGATGTCGGTATGGCCCAGCCCACCGCGCTTGTGGTCGCCAATGAAGTGTTTAAATCATGTGAAGTGATTGGTTATCCCGAGTGTGCGATCAATCTCGCTCACGGCGTAGTTTATTTAGCACTGGCAAAAAAAGACCGTAGCGCTTATGATGGATTGCGCCTGGCTCAGGAAGATGTGCGGCGGTTTGGCAATTTGCCAATACCCCTTTTTATCCGTAACGCGCCCACGAAACTGATGAAAGAACTTGGGTATGGCAAGGGCTATGAAAAATATAGCCAGGCAAGTTTTTTACCGGACAAATTGCGCGAGCGAAAATATTATATAATGAAAAAAGACAAAAGCGGCTTATGAGATCTTATTCGTTTCAAAAGCATTTCAAGCACGATTTTTTCCGCCGGCCCAACTGGGAACGAGTCAAACTTCTGGCTAAACTTCCGCTGCATCATTTGGGGCGCATCAAAAAAGGCCTGGTTGAGAGATGGTACGCTAGGAAAAGTCGGGAAAAATAGATGTTTTCCGATTGGGGGTGATAACAATGGACCTTCCCATCGGTCGGGTGACCCATTTCTACGATAAAATCGGTGTCGCCATCGTTGCGATAGAAAAACAGACACTGAAGATCGGGGATAAGATCAAATTTTCCGGTCACGACCAAGAATTTACTCAAAGTGTCGACTCAATGCAAACAGAACACCAGCAAATACCTGAAGCCAAAGTCGGGATGGTGGTGGGTATCCAAACTGAACGCAAAGTCAAAGAAAACGACCGCGTATTTCTCGTGACATAATAGACCGGGGCGTATATAATGAGTGACCATGAAATATGAAACTTCAGCCGGGGGAGTGATCGCCGCCCGTAAAAATGGTAGGTTACAAGTATTGTTGATACAGGACAAAACCGGCAAATGGACCTTTCCCAAAGGGTTGATTGAAAAAGGGGAAAACTTATCCCAAACTGCGATCCGCGAGATTGGCGAAGAAGTCGGCATCAAACACTTGAAACTATTAGCGCGTTTAACCCCAATCAAGTATTTGTACAAATGGGAAGGGAAGTTGGTAGCCAAAACTGTTTACTACTATTTATTTAGAAATGGTGGAACCGAAAAATTGGCGCCGCAGCGAGAGGAAGGGATTCTGCAGGTTCGATGGGTACCTTGGGAAAAAGTGACCGAAGTAGTCGGCTACCCCAAAACCAATTTGGTAGTCTTACAAGAAGTTCAGCAAAAATTGCTAAAGCTAAAATTACTAGTTAACAAAAAACCATGAAAAAAAGAGTAGGGGAAATGATGTGGCAGCCGGCACCGGAAATTGGAGCAGAACTTACAGAAATAGTAGGGAAGTTAGATTTTAAGCATATCGACCCCAAGCGCCTGATTTGCTTTCGCAGTTTTGGTTCGAGTTCCCGCGCCCGGGCCCGCATCTGGTCACTGCCTCGGGTTTGGCAACTAGCGCTCAAAGTCCCGGCTCACTATGTGATTGAGGTGCTTTCTGAAAAATACGATAAACTTCCTACGGAAGATAAGAAACGGGTACTTATTCACGAACTGATGCATATTCCCAAGAGCTTTTCCGGTTCACTGGTCCCCCACCGGGGTAGATATCATTCCATCAGTTCTCGTACGGTAGAACAGCTTTTTCGGCTATACATGAAGGGAAATTAATCAAATAATAATGTGATGTCATCCTCGGACTTGATCCGAGGATCTATTTGAAAGATTCCCGCCTGCGCGGGAATGACATTTGGGGTAGGGATGCCAAAATATTGGCAGTTGTTTAGGTCAATTAGAAATTAGGAATTAGAAATTCTTTTATTATGTTTCATCTTTTTCACGGAGAAAACATTGATGCCTCAAGAAAAGAGCTGCAAGCCTGGCGGGAAAAATACGTTGAGCGGGAAGTGATCATTCTCAGCGGCAAATCCAATTCGTTTACCGATCTCGTGCAGGCCGCTGAGTCAGGTTCATTGTTTCAAAAAGACAAATTGGTGTTGGCTGAAAACTTCTTCGCAAGCAAGAAAATAGAGGCGAAAGCGTTACTTACTTGGTTGAAACGGCTTCCAACCACGACAGAGATAATTTTTTGGGAAGAAAAAGAACTATCTAAAACCCTATTAAATCTATTTCCCAAAACTACGGATATTGCCCTATTTAGGTTTGAAAAATCTGTATTTTCTTTTTTAGAATCTCTACGTCCCGGCATCACGAGTGATCTAGTAGCCAACTTTGATTATTGTCTCCAGACTGCTCCGGCCGAGTTGGTATTTAGTTTGTTGGTGAGGCAACTGCGTTATTTGATCATGGTCAAAGACGCTACAGCTAGTATTGACCTATCCCCATGGCAGTTGGGCAAATTTCGCCGTCAAGCCGAAATTTTTACCCTGACTCAATTATTGACGCTATATAGGAAACTTTTGCAGATTGATGTTAAAATAAAGACTGGCCAGACACCATTTACACTAGCGGAGGAGATTAGACTATTTTTGGTAAAAATATAAAAAGAGGGACGTGTAACTTGTAACGTATAACGTGTAACGTTTTTCCGTTATACACCCTGCGTTACACGCTACATGAAAACTATGACACAAGTACCAGCTCATGTTTTCCGAGGTTATGATCTACGCGGTTTGGTAGGCAGTGAACTCAATGATGAAACAGTAGCGCTCTTGGGCAAAGGATATGCGACTTGGCTTTTGGGCCGGCGAATTTATGACTGCGTATTGGGTTTTGATTGCCGCCTTTCCAGTCCGGGATTTCGGGATATATTGGTACGAGAATTAACCGACGCCGGAATTACGGTTTACGATATCGGCATGACGCTATCGCAAATCTCTTACTTTGCCTGTTATTATTTCCGCACCCGCGGCATGATCATGATCACCGCCTCTCATAACCCCAAAGAATATAATGGCATGAAATTTGGAACCGGATTTTCATCTACCATGGAAACGGATGAAATTATTGCACTTCGAGATCTGGTTAATTCGGGAAACTTCAAAACGAAGAGTCCCAAAGGTGAACACGTCCAAAAAGACATAAAAGAAGAATATGTTCAGGATTTGTTTCGAAGAACTGGCACCATCAAGAAATATAAAGTAGTGGTTGATTCCTGTGGTGCAACCACTGGTATCTTTTTGCCCGATATTCTGCGCAAAGCCGGATGTGAAGTGATCGAACAAAACACAATTCCTGACGGCAACTTTCCGGTGGGGACCCCAGACCCTACTGAACGGGAAGTACAGGAACGACTGGCCAAACGAGTCGTTGCCGAACAAGCTGATTTAGGATTTTCTTATGATTGTGATGGAGATCGGGTTGGCATCGTTGATAATGAAGGAGGGCTCATCTGGAATGATACTCTTGTGTCATTGTTCTCCAAAGATATTTTGGACTTTTTGCCTGGATCCAAAATTGTTTATAACACACTTTGTTCCAAGCAAGTCGATGAAGTTATTCGAGCCGGTGGGGGTATACCTGTCATGTGGAAAACCGGACATTCGTTTATCAAAGCCAAAACTAAAGAAATCGGTTCTGTCTTTGGAGGTGAACTATCGGGCCACTTTTTCTTTTTAGATAATTTCTACGGGCATGACGACGGCGCAATTGCCTCGCTTCGTTTGCTTGCATACTTAACGAGAATCAGGAAAACCTTAAAGCAAGCAATTGCCGAACTTCCACAATACGTATCCAGTCCGGAGATCAAAGTGGGCTGTCCGGATGCGATAAAATTTCAGGTAGTAACTGAAAAAATCGGTGGCGAAATCAAGAAACTTTATCCAGAGGCCAAGTATGTGGAAATCGATGGAGTGCGGATGGATACGGAAAAAGAAATGCTGATTGTCCGCGCCTCCCAAAACGGTCCATATCTTACTGTCAAATTCGAGGGCAAGACTCAAGAGGCTTACGACACTTTAAAAAAACAGGTGAGCGAGATTTTACACAAAGTCTCCGAAGTTGACTTTTCTCATGGAGTAAATACCGCCGCGCTTGAGTAGTTTTTTCTGACTCAACGTATATGTTTAAAACCGTTATTTTGTGCCGTCACGGCGAAGTAGATAATCCCCGGAAAGTATTTTATGGTAGATCTCTTGATATTTCCTTGAGTGAAGCCGGTAAGAAACAAATTGATTCCCTTGGCAGACAAATCCGCGAAATGGAAATTGAAGTAAAAACTATTCATAGCAGTCCGCTTCTGAGAGCCAAACAAACATCGGAAATTTTGTCTAAACATCTCAAATTGCCAATTTGGCCTCAACCCAAACTTGTAGATGTGCATATTCCGGCTTTCGTGGGCAAACCTTTAACTATCAGAAAAGAACTCCATGCCAAAGGTGAAGATGAATATAGTGGGGAATGGGTGAAAAAAGGAAATGAGTCAGGAGCTGAAATTGCAGAAAGAATGTTGAGCGCATTTCAGGAAATAAACGCTTCGAAAGAGGGGATTCCTCTGATTGTGAGTCATGGAGACCCACTTGCTTTTTTGCATTTTTCGCTGGGCTTCCCTGGACAAAGCCTTATTTCAATAAGCGAGATATTAAGAAATGGTTACGGGCTCAAAAAAGGTTCGGCCATCATCTTGAAATTTGATAAAAAGGGAGGCATCAAATCTAAGAAAACCTTGATACCAAAAGAGTAACTGTGATTAATTAGCGCCGATACGTAAACGTAATAGGCAGAATTCACAATTTCCTGGTTTGCAGCCATAAATCACTCCCGGAGTGATTTATATTTACAATCCGGGAAAATCAGGATTTATGAAAAATCAATGGGATACATATGCTAAAGTTTTTGAAGAAGGGATGGGTGAAGGTGGAGATGAATTACACACAAAGCTCATTAATCCGCTTATTTTTAAATTCCTAGGTGTTTATGAAGGTAAGCGTATATTGGACGCCGGATGCGGTAACGGATATTTGGTTAAATTGCTATCCAAACAAGCAAAACACGTGACTGGGGCAGATGCTTCGAAAGAACTCCTAAAGCTGGCTAAAAAACGCACTCAAAAAATCACAAATATTGATTACACGGAAGTAAACCTTTTGGATCCCCTGCCATTTGCCCATGCTTCATATGAAGTCGTGATTGCCAATATGGTGCTTCAGTATTTGCCGCAACTAGTAACCTTTGCCCTTGAATCAGCAGATGTGTTGAAACCAAGCGGGCAATTTATTGTGCTTGTTGACCATCCTGGTCATGCTTTATTTGATCGGGTCCAGGAACTGGCTGGTAAACCAAATCCCAAATGGCTGACCCGCGCAAGTTATTTTACGAGTGGCCAACGCCGAAAAAAGTCTCTGTGGGATAAGGCCATTTTAGAATATTACCACCGGCCGGTTCAAGAATATATCAATGTATTTACGCCCTATTTCAAACTCGAAAAAATGGCAGAACTTACAAGTGACAGCGAAACCCCTCGTATATTAGGACTTTTATGGACAAAAATATAAAACAATTTGTTACAAAAACGCTTAAGCAAGCCGGTAATATTGTCAAAAGCGGTTTTCAAAAATCACAAGTAATAAAAGTCAAAGCCGACCACAGCAATATCGTTACCGAGACAGATGTATTAAGTGAGCGCTCAATTATCAAAGCTATTCAAAAACGGTTCCCCAACGACTCCATCATCGCTGAAGAGTCAGGTTTTGGAGATAAAAACTCAGACTATGTGTGGATTATTGATCCAATTGACGGAACCTCCAATTTTGCTTCGGGTATCCCCTGGTGTGCAGTGATGATGTCGCGCTTACAAAATTGGCAATCAGTTGCCACTGGTATATATTTACCATTTTTTAATCGAAAGAATTCCTCGAAGCTCTGCTTCGGGGTTACCTTGTAGTCATTCCGACCGATTCCACGATAGTGGATGAGTGGAGGAATCTTCCCAGGTTGGAAGATCCCTCGACTACGCTCGGGATGACATAAAGATACCTCGCAGCTCTGCTGCGGGGTAGTTCATTGAACTGTTTTATGCAGAAAATGGAGATGGGGCTTATATGAACGATAAACCTATCCATGTAAGCCGTGAAAATGATTTAAAAAATGCATTAGTCTTATATGGTATTGACTACATTCCTGATCATCTGGCGAGAGAAAAAGAACTCAAGTTCATTGGCAGCATCGTGCAATCATGTCGCAATTTACGATCCACAGGCAGTAGTGGGTTTGATACGTGTTACACTGCCAGTGGTAAGACGGGAGCCTGCATTGCTCAAACTGGTAAAATTTGGGACGTGGTTCCCTGCTATCATTTGATTATTAGTGCCGGAGGTGTATGTAGCGAAGTTTCAGGTACCAAACTTGTTTTTGAAAGCAATAAGGCTAATTATTTACGCAATTTCACTTATCTCGCAGCCGCTCCTGATTTATATGCTAAATTATTGTTGTTATATAAATCAGCTTACAGATTATAGCCTTTCCTTGCGTACTTTCTTGAAGCCCTATAAGTTATTCTGTCCCCCACGAATTGCTTTCCCCGAGCATTTGTGCATTTGCCGAAAGCTCTTGGTAAAACTTGTTCCTTTGTCGCTCGATAAGCTTATTGAGCATACCGTCCCAACCTGATTCTCCCAAGACCGGAACAAAAGAATAGCCTTCTAAAAATTGGTCAGCAACCATCCCGTAGGCTGTTTTTCGAAGACGCAATAGATGACATTCTCTAAAATTACCGTTAACACCCCCTATTGGAACAACGCAAATACCGTCATCTTTGACGAGTTGAAAAAGTGGCGAGTGCGGATCGGGAAACATCGCGGCAGTTACAATCAATTTGTCCGTCGGTTCAGATTTATCTGGAGACTCTGAGGCATCCGCAGTTATGACCGTGACGTTTTTTATATGAAGTTCACGTAATTTCCGTCGGGCGACTTCGGCTAGTTTTTCATCTACCTCAAATGTCACAACACGCCGGGCTAGCCTGGCCATGACTGCTGCTTGAAAACCACTGCCTGTGCCGATCTCAACGACTGCTTCATGCGGCTGAGGACCCAAAAGATTCAACATATCTGCCACAACTGTTGGTTGAGATACGCTCGTATGGTCCCCATCAACCGGAGCAGATGCAACTTGATTGTAGTACGCATTATACAGGCCTGATGGATCGACGAAGAGTTCCCGAGGTACAGAGTTGATTGCTTCTGCGATGCGTCTATCAGTATGTGCGAGTAACTTAAAGTACAAATCACGTTTGGCGCCATCTAAATGAACTCGCATGTCGCGTTCTGACAAGATCATGTACCGGATTGTAGCGAATGGATGGTCTTTTCGTCAAATTGAGTCTATAGTTTTTTTTCTGATTCTTTGACTTTTACTTCGACTCTTCAAATGATCGAAGTAAAGAAAAGAACTGATTTTTGACTAATTTTTTTAACTAGCCTCTTGCCAAAGTTTACGTTTTATCGCTATACTGGTTTATATGCAAAAGTTTGTGGTGTGGTTTAAGGAAGTAGACAAACATGATATAGCAGAAGTCGGAGGGAAGGGAGCAAATTTAGGGGAAATGCTCAAAGCCGGCATCCCCGTACCGGATGGATTTATTGTTACCGTGGCAGCCTATAATTTGTTTTTGGAAAAAAGTGGTTTGAGTGCCAAATTTGCCTCTATCTTACATGGGTTGGATGTGGCCAATAGCCGAAAATTGGCTAGCGTTTCCAAGAAACTTCAGGAACTCATTATCTCTTCACCCATTCCCAAAGAAGTGTCAGCTCCCATCATCAAAAACTACATGTCTATGGGGAAAATTTTGCGTGACCCGTATGTGGCTGTGCGATCTTCGGCTACTGCCGAGGATCTGCCGGGAGCCTCTTTTGCCGGTCAGCAAGCCACTTACCTCAATATCAAGGGTGAGGCATCAGTAGTTTACCATGTACGCAAATGCTGGGCGTCGCTTTTTACTGCCCGGGCGATTTTTTATCGAGTGGAAAATAAGATTGATTGGGCGCGTGTCGGAATCGCCGTGCCTGTACAAAAGATGATCCAGGCTGCTAGTTCCGGCATCATGTTTACGATCAATCCCGTGACTAGTGACAAAAACACGGTGACTATCGAGGCCATTTTTGGTTTGGGTGAGTTGATCGTCCAAGGTGAGGTCACACCTGATCATTATGAGGTGTCTAAAAAAACCTTGGAGATACTCGAGAAAAAAATCAATAAGCAGGAAAAACAATTTAGCTTGAAACACGGCACCACTATCATCGATTACGTTAAAGAAAAAGACCGTAACCAACCCAAAATCACTGATGCCCAAATCGTGGCTCTGGCGCGTTTGGGGAAGAAGTTGGAGCAGCACTATTATTTCCCACAGGATATCGAATGGGCGATTGAAAAAGACAAAATCTATATCACTCAAACTCGTCCGATCACCACAGTCAATAACTATAATAAATACGGTTCTGGACGGGATCAACACGAAGTTGCCCATACGCATGTGGTGCTACTACGTGGTGATCCGGCATCTCCTGGCATGGCCAGTGGCCCGGCCAAGGTCATTTTTTCAGCCAACGAAATCGAACGGGTAAATCACGGTGACGTGCTGGTTGCTCCCCAAACCAATCCTGATTATGTGCCAGCCATGCGTAAAGCCGTAGCCATAGTCACCGAAACCGGCGGTCGTACGAGTCACGCGGCCATAGTTTCCCGGGAATTAGGAATACCGGCTATCGTCGGTGCGGTGGGAGCGACCAAAAAACTCAAAACCGGTCAAGTGGTGACAGTGCACGGATCCCGGGGAGTAGTTTACAAGGGAGGGATTTACCAAAGTAGTAAATATAAAACTCAAACACATGAGGACTCATTGACTCCCGGAACACACAAGGAACTCCCACCCGTCAAGACTGCTACCAAAATTTATGTCAATTTGGCAGAGCCAGATAGTGCGCATACTGTCGCCAAACGCGCTGTTGATGGAGTCGGGTTGCTCCGAGCCGAGTTTATGATCGCCGGCATCGGCGTGCATCCCAAAAAGATGATCAAAGACCACAAGCAAGACCAATTTGTCAAAGATTTGAGTGACAAGTTAGCCATTTTTTGTAAATCCTTTAGCCCTAGACCGGTAGTCTACCGGGCCACTGACTTTCGAACCAACGAATATCGCAATTTAAAGGGTGGCAATGAGTTTGAACCGGAAGAAGCCAATCCGATGCTCGGGTTTCGCGGTTGTTACCGGTATATTTCCGACCCGGCAGTATTCAAATTGGAACTGGCGGCTATTAAACGCGTCCGCAATAAATTGGGTTTTAAAAACCTCTGGTTAATGATCCCGTTTGTGCATACCCCGCAAGAACTGGCTCAAGTCAAACAGATTATCAGCGCTGAAGGTTTGACGCGGGGCGGATCTTTTAAACTATGGATGATGGTTGAGATCCCATCCAATGTGATTCTTTTGGAAAAGTTCTTGGATACCGGGATTGACGGTGTTTCTATCGGTTCCAATGACTTGACGATGCTCATATTGGGAGTGGATCGCGACAACAGCGAAGTGGCCCAAGTATTTAACGAACGTGACCCGGCGGTGCTTTGGGCCTTGGAGCGAGTGATCAAAACTTGTCATAAATATCAGGTGACTTCCTCTATCTGCGGTCAAGCCCCATCTGATTATCCAGAACTTATTGAGAAGCTGGTGGATTGGGGAATTACCTCAATTTCTGTCAACCGCGATGTCATCGACCAAGTCCGAAATACTGTTTATGAGGCAGAGAAGAAACTGATAAGCAAAAAATCCTAATGCCAAAATCCAAATTTCAAATCAAATCTCTGGCAAAGCCAGATCCTGCTTTGCAGGACAATGTCTGAATTTCAAAAAGTTTTTGTTATTTGTCCTTTGAACTTGATTTGAACTTTGATATTTGAACTTGATTCTTATGGTTTCCATAAAAAACATTACAGCGCTGGAAATCCTTGATTCGCGGGGCAATCCGACAGTCGAAGTGACACTTTACTTGTCTGATGGTCAAAAAGTAGTGGCTTCAGTTCCCAGCGGAATTTCAGTCGGAAAGTACGAGGCGCTGGAACTTCGGGATAAGGATCCAGCCCGCTACAACGGCATGGGGGTGCTTCAAGCTATCCGCAATGTCAACGAAGTGATCGCACCCAAACTCGTGAATTTGGATCCGGTGCGTCAAGGAAGCATCGATAAATTGTTGATTGAACTCGATGGAACTCCGAACAAATCCCGACTTGGATCAAATGCGATTTTGGCTGTGTCGCTAGCTGTATGTAGAGCCGGAGCGGCGGCTGTCAATTTACCTTTGTATAAATATATATCCGAACTCATCAACGCCAACCTACCTAAAACGATTGATAAAATGCCTACGCCCACGTTTAACATCATCAATGGCGGCAAGCACGGTACCGGCAATTTGGATTTCCAAGAATTTCATGTGGTGCCAGCCAGCAACAAACGCTATCATGAGGCCTTAAGGATCGGTGAAGAGGTCTACCAAAAATTAAAACAGGTCCTGACTTCCCGTAATGCCATTCACTCGGTGGGAGATGAAGGCGGTTTCACTCCCAATTTGTATACCAATACGGATGCCTTGGAACTCATGATGGAAGCTATTCATATGACCCGCTATAGATTTGGAATAGAAATATTCCTAGGTCTGGATTTGGCAGCCAGCAACTTCAAATCCGGAGAAAATTATCACATCAAAGATCAAGCGACCTCCATGAACACGTTGGAGTTTATTGAGTACCTGGCCAATATCCACCGCGACTATCGTTTACTAATACTTGAAGATCCGTTGTCCGAAGATGATTGGCAGGGTTGGAAAACTATCACTGAACGCTTGGGGAAGGAAGTTTTGTTGGTCGGTGATGATTTTTTGGCTACCAATCCTGACAGATTGCAAAAGGCCATAAGTGAAAAGGCATGTTCGGCGATTCTAGTCAAACCCAATCAAATCGGCTCTGTCTCTGAAACTTTGGCCGTCATCAAGATGGCTCGTACCGGTGGCCTCAAAATCATCGTCTCGCACCGAAGCGGTGAAACTAACGACGCATTTGTCGCCGATTTGGCGGTGGGAGTTTCCGCAGACTATGTCAAATTTGGCGCTCCGGCTCGTGGTGAGCGGGTAGCCAAATATAACCGGCTTATTCATATCGAATCAGAGTTAAAACTGATTTAATTTCGTGGGGAAAAATAAACTCAATTCCCAACTTTGAATTTATTATGTTTAATAAACCCTTTGCTCTCATCATCTTGGATGGTTGGGGTTTGGCTCCGGCTGGACCGGGCAATGCTATCAGTCTAGCCCAGCTCAAAAATATGCCGCGCCTGTGGTCCAATTTTCCGCATGGGAAACTGGCTGCTTCCGGCGAATCAGTGGGACTGCCCAAAGGTGAAGACGGTAACACCGAAACCGGACATCTTAACTTGGGCGCTGGACGGGTGGTATACCAAGATTTGCCCCGGATCAACATGGCTATTGCTGACGGTTCCTTTTTCCAAAATGAAGCCTTTCTGTCTGCCGTTTCTCACGTCCGCGGACACCAATCAAACCTACATATTTTGGGATTGGTTGGTTCCGGTGGTGTACATAGTAACATGGAGCATTTGTATGCTCTACTTTGGTTTTGCAAAAATTCTGCATTTGATCGAGTTTATCTACATTTGATTACTGACGGCAGAGATTCTCCACCCAAATCCGCTGTGACCTATATCAAACAACTTGGGGAACAGATGACCCAAACCGGAGTTGGTAAAATCGCATCCGTCATGGGCCGTTACTATGCCATGGATCGGGATCATCGTTGGGAACGCACGGAAAAAGCTTATCTAGCTCTTACAGAAGGCAAAGGGGCAACAGCCACCAGTGCCGAAGCTGCAATTGAGGCATCATATGTCAAAAACGTGACAGATGAATTTATCGAGCCGACACTTATTGTCAACGAACAAAGTCAACCAACATTGATCAAAAATAACGACGCGGTCATTTTCTTCAATTATCGGATAGACCGACCACGGCAATTGACCAAAGCCTTTGTTTTGCCTGACTTTTCCGAACAAGCAAAAGTCACTGGTTATGATCCTTATGCGATCAAGTACTACAAAAAACATACGGTAGTACAGGAAATGCGTGAACCATTTAAACGCCAAATTTTTCTGGAAAACTTGTTCTTCGTTACCATGACCGAATATGAAAAAAAATTGCCGGCGACAGTGGCATTTCCCGAACAGGTGGTAGTCAATCCCTTAGGTAAGGTGTTAGCAGATAATGGTCTTAGACAACTGCGGGTGTCGGAAACCGAAAAGGAAAGGTTCGTGACATATTATTTCAACGGTCAGCGCGAAGATGCGTTTATCGGAGAGGACCGGATGATTATCCCGTCGGCCAAAGTTCCAACTTACGACCTCAAACCGGAAATGAGCGTTTACGAAATCACTGAACAAGTTCTCAAGCAAATTGATTTGGGAAACTATGATTTTTATGTAATAAATTTCCCCAACCCCGATATGGTTGGGCATACAGGTAATATTCGGGCGGCGATCAAGGCATGTGAAGTGGCCGACGAGTGCGTGGGAAAAATCTCGACCAGTCTTCTAAATCACGGCGGAGGTTGCTTAATCACTGCCGACCATGGTAATGTAGAGGAAATGATCGAACCGATCACGGGCGGCATCGATACAGAGCATTCGACTTATCCGGTACCCGTGATTTGCGCAGCTCCATCACTTCAGGGTAAAAATGATGAGCTGCCGAGCGGAATCTTGGCTGATGTAGCACCCACAATTTTATCGCTCATCGGTCTTGAGGTTCCGACTACCATGAATGGCAGAAATTTATTAGCATATGTCATGAATACATAAAAAATTTCAAATGTCAAAAGCCAAAGTTCAAATCAAGTTCAAAGGACAAATAACAAAATTTTTTTGAAATTCGAACATTGTCCTGCGAAACAGGATCTGGCTTTGCCAGAGATTTGATTTGACATTTGAGCTTTGAAATTTGAACTTTAAGGAGGCATTTATGAAAACTACCATTTCTGTGATAAAAGCCGATACCGGGAGTATTGGCGGACACAATAAACCATCTGCTGCAATGCTCGCAAAAGCAGAAGAAGTTATTGCTGGCGGCATCAAACAAGGATTACTTAGTGACGGTCGGGTGACATTTACCGGCGATGACATCGCGCTTCTCATGATTCACACCCGCGGCGCGGATCATCCCGACATCCACAAATTTGCCTGGGACACGTTCGTGGCGACTACGCAAATTGCCAAATCCCAAGGACTTTACGGAGCGGGCCAAGATTTACTCAAAGATGCTTTTTCCGGAAATGTTCGGGGTATGGGGCCGGGTTCGGCTGAAATTGAAATAGAAGAGCGGGCAGCTGAACCTTTTATTGTGTTTGCCGGTGATAAATGCGGGCCGGGAGTTTTTAATTATCCGCTGTTTGAATGTTTTGCCTCGCCTTATCACAATGCCGGATTGTTACTGGCTCCTGACATGAATGCCGGGTTTACATTCAACATCATGGATGTCAATTACACCGAGGCGGATAAAGTAATTACACTTAAAGTTCCGCAGGATTATTATGATATCTGTACGCTGCTTCGTGATCCTAACCACTATGTAATCGAAAGTGTGGTGGAAAACGCATCCGGGTTGACAGCGGCAGTTGGATCAACAGCCAGACTTCACAACATTGCCGGAAAATATGTGGGCAAAGATGATCCGGTCGCGATTGTCCGCACCCAAAAACAATTTCCGTCAACCGGAGAAATTTTATCTCCCTGGGCATTGGCTCATTACACTTTGGGAGATAACCGGGGTAGTCACCATGTGGCGGTGATGCCGGTCAAGCAAAATACGATCATTTCGTATTTTGACGGGCCGACCATTGTTTCCGCTGCTGGATATTGTGTCCATGAAGGAAAGTTGACTGAAGCGGTAGATTTGTTTGACCAACCTTTCTGGGATACGATTCGCGAAAAAGCGAGTCTTAAGACGCTTGAGATGCGCGCCCAAGGCTTTTATGGACCGGCAATGGCCGGTATGGACGAACTTGAATACACCGGCGTCATGGAAAACCTAAAGCGGCTGGGTAGTAAGTTTGTGGTGAGAGGGAAGAAGTAATTTGAAAAAAATTTCCCCCTCTTTTTTGAAAGAGGGGGTAGGGGGTGTTAATTTGAATGACTCGCATATTTAACAAACCCGAACTTGAAAAATATAGATCTAGGCTACGAAATAACCAAACCGATGCTGAACGTAAACTTTGGTCAAAACTTAGAAAGAGGCAATTCTTTGGTCATAGATTCGTTCGTCAATTTAGCATCGGTAAATTTATAGTAGATTTTTACAGTCCGCAGTTAAGAGTAGCAATTGAACTCGATGGTGGACAACATAATTCTGATCAAAACAAGTTTTACGACCAAAAGAGAAGTGATTATTTGAAAAGTTTAGGAATAAGAGTAGTGAGGTTTTGGGATAATGAACTGCTAAATAATATGGAGGGTGTCCTGGAAAAGCTTACAGAACATATAACCCCTCCTCACCTCCCCTTTCCTAAAAGGGGAGGAAAATAACACAACATTTTGTAAAAGAAGGTCACCTCCTTTTTTTGAAAGAGGGAGAAGGAGGTATTAAGAATTATCATGAAAGTTGATATTTATAAAAAAACTGCCAAGGATTTTAAAGAGTTGCCAAATCTCGAAGATTACGACAAGACATATCGGTCTTTTGAGTGGAAACACTGGCGCAAAGAACTGGGTTGGTTTGACGGCAAAATCAATGCGGCTTATAACGCAGTGGACCGGCATGTGGATACTTGGCGGAAAAACAAAATCGCGCTCTATTGGGAAGGCGAAAGTGGCACGACTCAGCAATATACTTTTGAACAGGTAGCGTTAAACTCCAATAAGTTCGGTAATATCTTAAAAGACTTCGGCGTGGAACGCGGCGACCGGGTGTTTCTGTTTCTTCCGCGCATTCCGGAACTTTTTTTTGCTTTCTTAGGGATCCTTAAAATCGGCGCCATTTGCGGCACATTGTTTAGCGCATTTCAGGAACAGGCGCTGGAAGACCGCCTTGGCAATAGCGACGCCAAAGTCGTGATTACAACCGCCGAACTTAAACCCCGAATTGATAAAGTCAAGAAACATTTACCCAACCTCAAACATATATTAGTTGTGGATACTGAATCATTTGTGAAATCTTTTGCGAGTGCCAGTACAGAATTGACTATTGCCCACATGGAGCCAGACGATTATGCGTTTATGCTTTATACCTCAGGCACCACTGGTAAACCCAAAGGTGTAGTGCATGCGCATCGGGCAATTTTACAAGAATATTTGACTGCCAAATGGGTTTTGGATTTGAAAGACAGTGATACTTATTGGTGTACAGCAGATCCGGGCTGGGTCACTGGTATTGCTTATGAAATTTTGGGCAGCTGGGCCAATGGTGTGACGTCGGTAGTTTTTGGCGGCCGTTTTGACCCCAAGCGCTGGTACCAAATATTAGAAAAGTATAAAGTCACAGTTTGGTATACGGCGCCAACTGCAGTTCGAATGCTCATGGCTGGTGAAATCAAACATCCGACCAAAGAATTTGATTTGTCGCATCTTAGGCACATGTGCAGTGTGGGAGAGCCTTTAAATCCTGAAGCCGTCAAATGGGGGATCAAAGTTTTTGGTCGCGCCTTTCACGATAACTGGTGGCAGACTGAAACCGGAGCCATTTGTATCGCCAATCTGCCTTGTAACGATATTAAAATCGGCTCAATGGGCAAGCCTTTTCCGGGAATCACTGCGGCGATTGTGGATGATCATGGCAGAGAACTTGGGCCAAACAAAGAAGGAAATTTGGCGCTCAAACCGGGTTGGCCGTCAATGATGCAAACCATTTGGCGCCGGCCCCAAAAATATGAGAGTTATTTCGTTAACAAATGGTACATTTCCGGTGACCGTGGTTGGCGCGACAACGATGGATATTTTTGGTTTATAGGGAGAGCTGATGATGTCATCAAAACTTCAGGTGAACGGGTGGGGCCGTTTGAGGTCGAGTCGGCGCTGGTTGAACACCCGGCAGTAGTTGAGGCGGGAGTGATCGGTAAACCCGACGCCTTGCGCGGAGAAATAATAAAGGCTTTTGTGGTTTTAGACAAAGATTACTTCCGTCATTCTGGTAAGTCCGCCAAAGGCGGACGCATCCAGAATCCGGATCCTGGTCAAGCCAGGATGACCAAAGAACAAGAAGAATTATTAAAAGAGGAACTCTCCCAGTATGTTAAAAAACACTTAGCCGGGCATGCATATCCTCGCGAAATTGAATTTATAGATAAACTTCCCAAAACCCGTTCTGGTAAAATCATGCGTCGGATCCTCAAAGCCAAAGAGCTTGGCCTTCCGATTGGAGACACCTCGACTCTTGAGGAATATTAAGGGTTATGTTACAACTATTTATATGAATTCAGATGATCCTAAAGCATTTGTAACGAACGAATCGTTTGACAAAAAACTTAAGGCCGCTTTAAAGGCCCAAGCGGTCGAGATATGTGAGGTTATTTTACAGGGAGTTGAGCTGCTTTTAAAGAATTATGCGGAGAAAAAGGATGTAGAGAGAATGGAACAAACAATGAAAACAGAGTTTATTAATATAAAACGAGATATTAGTGACCTCAAAGCGGATACACCCACACAAGGCGAATTCCTCGCGCTTAAATCCCGAGTCGATAAATATTCACACTCCGCCTAATTAGAGTCAGCTCAAGTATGGTACTTCCTGATCACGCCCACACATTTTCCCTGGATTTTGACGTGAGTCGTGAAAATCGGTGCCATTTTGGAATTGGCCGGAGCGAGTTTGATCCGATCTTTTTCAAAATAAATGCGTTTCAAAGTCGCCAGCCCATTTGGTAAAAGTGCGACCACGATATCTCCGTTTTTGGCATCATTTTGGTGTTGGATGACTACAAAATCGCCGTCCAAGATGCCTTCCTCGATCATCGATTCACCTTTGACCTGAAGCACGTAAGCGGTTTGGTCGGCTTGGACCATCCACGGCGACACGCTTAAATACAGGTTGGGGTCGGTGTAAGGTTCAAGTGGCGCTCCGGCAGCGATATAGCCCAGAACCGGCAGTTCGACCAATCCTGGATTGGTGGGGCTATGAAATTTGCCTTTGACGAATTCGATCCCGCGGACTGCTCCATCCAATTTTTTGATATAACCCTTTTTGCGTAAGTGGTCGAGATGTTCATGTACGGTAGCGACAGAGGACATGCCCAAAGCATCGCCGATTTCGCGTAAAGTTGGCGCATAACCATTGCGCTGCGTATACTGGGAGATGAATTCCAAAACTTGTCTTTCGCGTGGATAAAGTATGGGTGCCATAGTAATTTAAAATTTTGGCTAAAAGCCAATCAGCCTTTGGTTGAAAAATTCAAAAATCAAAGTGTAAAATAGTGCTACCGAAAATAATCAAGCATTTTCATTTTTAAAACAAATTTACCCGAATGTCAAGCCTATCAAAAACCATCAAATATGATCAACATCTCATCGGTAAATGGAGATTTACCCGAAAATAGAGAATAGGGTATGATAGAATATATTAAATTATCCAATAATCAAATTCTCAAATTATCCAATTTCAAATAATATTTGTATATATTGGATAATTGGTATTTATTGGATAATTGGATAATTAAATGAAATTTCAACTTTCTTCTCCTTTTGTGCCCACCGGAGACCAACCGCAGGCAATTGGCCAGTTGGTCAAAGGCTTACGCTCTAGCGCAGCCGAACAAGTGCTTTTGGGCGTGACCGGCAGCGGCAAGACCTTTACCATGGCCAATGTCATCTCCCATATCCAAAAACCGACACTCGTGATTTCACACAACAAAACTCTGGCTGCCCAACTATATCAGGAATTCAAAAGCTTTTTTCCCCAAAATGCCGTGTGTTACTTTGTCTCCTACTATGATTATTACCAGCCTGAAGCCTATATTCCCCAATCCGATACCTATATCGAAAAAGAAACCGAGATCAATGAAGAAATTGACAAACTGCGTTTGGCTGCAACCACCAATTTGCTGACGCGACCAGATACGTTGATTGTCGCTTCGGTTTCCTGTATTTACAATATCGGTTCACCCAAAGAATACGGCGAATTCATTTTGGAACTTCGGCCGGGAGTGAAGGTCGAACCCAGATCGATTCTCGCGCGCTTAGTAGAACTCCAATACCTGCGTTCTGACTTTGATTTTCGGCGGGGGACTTTCAGGTGGCGCGGAGACACTATCGATGTCTTTCCCGCCTATGAAGATACCGGAGTTAGGATCGTGATGACTCAAGACCGCATCCAAAGGCTAGCCAAACTGGATCCGGTTACCGGTAATTTGCTCGAAGAGTTGCCGCTTTTAGTGTTATATCCGGCTAAGCACTATATGACTGATATTGCCAAACACAAAGAGGTATTTAAGCAAATTGAAAAAGATTTGGACGAGCAAGTCAAAAGATTTAAACAGGCTGGTAAACTAGTGGAAGCCCAAAGACTTTCCCAAAAAGTCCACTATGACCTGGAGATGATCCAAGAGGTAGGTTTTGTTAACGGGATAGAAAATTATTCGCGCTATTTTGATGGCCGAAGGCCGGGAGAACCACCGTTTTCCCTGTTTGATTATTTTCAGGAAAAATATGGCGCTGACTGGCTATTGTTTGTCGATGAATCACACATGACTATTCCGCAAATTCGTGGCATGTACCACGGAGACCAGTCGCGTAAACAGACACTGGTTAACTTTGGTTTCAGATTGGAAGCAGCCATGGACAATCGCCCTTTACGCTTTGACGAATTTTTGCGGCGCATCCCGCAAACGGTTTATGTCAGTGCGACACCTGATGAGTGGGAAATAGGGAGAGCTAAAACTGCAGCACAAACAGTTAAAAACGTCATTCTGGGGAGGAGCGTAAGCGACGACTCCAGAATCTCGTCCAAGACTACCGAAAAAACGGATTCTGGACACGCTTCGCTTGCCAGAATGACGAAATATTCAGGCGTCATTGAGCAACTTATTCGACCCACAGGTTTGGTTGATCCGATCATCTCTATCCGTCCGGTGGCCGGTCAGATCGATGATTTGATTCGAGAAATTGAAAAACGTGTAGCCAAAAAAGAACGGGTGTTGGTGACGACTTTAACCAAACGTATGGCCGAGGATTTATCTGCCTATTTGGATGAAAAAAACCTCAAAGTCCAGTATCTACATTCAGACGTCCAGACGCTTGAGCGAAGTGACATTTTAGATGATCTGCGCCAGGGAAAATACGACGTGTTGGTAGGTATCAATTTACTTCGGGAAGGCTTGGATCTGCCAGAGGTTTCGCTGGTCGCCATTTTGGATGCGGATAAGGAAGGATTTTTGCGGAGCCGCGTGTCTTTGGTTCAGGTCATGGGCCGAGCCGCCCGGCATGTGGCCGGAAGTGTGATCATGTATGCCGATACGGTGACCAAATCCATGCGTGGGGCGATCGATGAAGTCAACCGCCGCCGGCAAATCCAGTTGGACTATAACCAAAAACACAAGGTAACACCGCAGTCGATCCATAAGCCGGTGCGCGAGAAATTGGCACCTATTGAAACTCGCACAGTTGAAATGTGGAAAAAAACTTGGTCAGATCCGGTTCTGGATATGCAAAAAATTGATCTTAATGCCCTGACTCCGCAGGATCGGAACAAATTTATCAAAAAGCTGGAAGTCGAAATGCGCGCCGCAGCCACCGAGTTGAACTTCGAACTCGCTGCCCAAATCAGGGACAAGGTAAGGGAACTCAAATCCAAGGCTATTTAGACTTAGGGTTAAATGGAGTGATGGTTATCATGAAACCGGATCTTCCCAAATCCGCCTTCATTCCATTTGCAGTTGCCATGGCTGCCGCAGCCATTTCTCTTAGATTTGTATATTGATATCTATTACCAACATGTAACTCTCTATTAAGAATTATCTCAGAACCATCGTATATTCCACCAAAATCTATAAAGGTGTTACCATACAGTCCTAATAATGGTAATCCAACTTGTTGTAAAATAGTATCGGCTAGCGTTGATTTTAACCTAACCCGATTAAATTCTCCGCATTGCCTGGCAAAATCAGAAGAATATTCATTCGTAACTAGTGGCAATCTAGCTGATCCCGAGCCAATTGGTCCATCATAAAAAGGGTATACGTATCCCTTTAATTGTTGGCCATTGGGGGAATCAAAAGTGACCGCAAAGTAGTCACCGTCCACACTGGCTTCCATCCATTGTTGTACTGCAGCTTCCAATTCTTGAGGACTTGGTCTTGGTACACTCATATGTAGAAGGAAAAAGACAGATTTACGTGTATATTAGCGCATTTTTCCTGATTGTCAATTGCTTTCGGGATTCTGGGACAAGATTTCTTTAATTTTTTCCGCTGCGGCGCTGGCGACGATTTCGTTGCCAAAGGCAGAAAGATGTGAATTTAAAGGCATGAGATACAAAGACTTAGGGTATGGATTAGCCTGAAAAATCGGTAATAAATCGAGTTTTGGCCGATCTGCGGGAAATTTCTCAATAATTTTGACTTGAGGAAAATAGGTCGAGTTTTCGACCTCCTGAATATACGCTGGTAGGAAAAGATATAAAAGTTTGATGTGTTGGTCATCTGCTAGTTTTAATAACCCTTTCAGGTCTTCAAGATATGCTGGTAAAAATTGCAGATCACTTTGGTCAGGTGCAGTGGTTGGTTTGATATCTTTTTGCACTTTTGGCAATGTCCAGTTTTTAGCCAGTTGTCTCACTTCAGCCAAAATCGCACTTTTTCGAGCCAATTTAAGAAGCCACCCCCACCGCGCTTCCGTCCTTTGATGTTGGGCGCGCGAGAAAATCGCCTGCGAAGAGGCTCCATAACGGCTAAGATCTGCGATATATACTCCTACAACGATCACGTCGGGATTTAGCTTAACTCCTTTTTCTTCGAGGTATTCAAGCTCATCTTTCAAAGTATAACCCGGTATTCCGGCGTTTAGGACTTCTACCTCAGGATATTTTTGTTTGAGGATTTGTTCCAATTTGCTAGGATACGTATCTTGGTTGTTGACGTACGGGCCAAAAGTAAATGAATCGCCGATTGTCAAAATTCGGATTTTGCCAGCGGGTTTGACTAGAGATACGTCTTCGGAGTTTCTTAGTCCCAATGAGTTAGTGACTACCCGGTAGGGTAGGAATGGATTTTCACTGGCGATAAAATTTCGGTTAGGCGGCAAATCTCCTAAACCGCTGTTGGAATAGCTCCAAGTATCCAAGTCGCCGGGATTCACCACAAATGCTCGTAGCAAAATCTCAAGCGCCAATAGCCAAAGTAAACTAAAGGAAGGAAACTTAAAAATTCTCACAGAGGAATTATCTCATATATCTTCCCAGTTTTTCAGGATTTGTTATAATACGTTTTGCCACGGAACCATCGGTGGTCGTTTGTGATCTTTTTTACTTTCTTGCTTGTCCAAGAAAGTAAACAAAGAAAGACAGCCAGTGAAGGTTTTGCGATTTTTCTAACTTCGGGTAATCAGGGGGATCCCTCGTCCGACCAGCTGGCGGACGTTTCCCCACTTTTACCACTCAGTAAGAAAAATTGCGCAAAACACTTCAAATGGCAAGGTGCAAAATACATTATGGATCAATTTATAAAGGTCCGGGGAGCCAGGCAGCACAATCTCAAAAACATCAACTTGGATATTCCCAAAAACAAATTGGTAGTATTTACGGGTCTCTCGGGAAGTGGTAAATCGTCTTTGGCCTTTGACACGATTTATGCCGAAGGCCAGCGCCGGTATGTCGAGTCGCTTTCAAGTTATGCCCGGCAATTCTTGGGGATCATGAGTAAGCCGGATGTGGATAGTATTGATGGTTTATCACCGGCTATTTCCATTGACCAAAAAGCCACTTCACATAACCCGCGTTCGACAGTCGGTACAGTCACGGAAATTTATGACTATCTGCGTCTCTTGTTTGCCCGCATCGGACATCCACATTGTCCAAACTGTGGCCGCGAAATAGAGAGACAGTCCCCCGAACAAATAGTCACTTCGATTCTTCGAAGAATCGAAGTATTAAGTGAGGAAAAAATAACCGGTCAGGCGCAAAGATTCTTGATTCTGTCACCTGTCGTCCGCGACCGCAAAGGCGAATTTTCTTCTTTGTTTGATAATTTGCGAGCCAAGGGCTATGCAAAAGCCCGTATTGATGGACGGATCATGGATTTAAATGAGGACTTGGTGCTTATAAAAACCAATAAACACACGATTGAAGTCGTGATTGATCGGGTCTCAGCTACCAAAAAAGAAATGCGGGCTAAATTATTTCAGTCAAATCTCAAAACCCGTTTAACCGAAGCGGTTGAGTCAGCCGCAACTCTATCTGATGGATTGGTGATAGTGAGCGAAGTGTTAGACAGCGCATTTGAATTTCCGGATAAGCCCAAAAAATTTACCGACCACCTGTTTTCACAAAGATTTGCCTGTCCGGTATGCAATATCAGTATTCCGGAGATAGAACCGCGGTCATTTAGTTTTAACTCTCCCCACGGAGCTTGTCCGACCTGTTCAGGGATTGGATCGCTTCTGAAGATCGATCCGGAGCTGGTTTTCAACCCCAATCTGACGATCGCTGAAGGCGGAATTTTGCCCTATTCCAAAATGTTTTTCCATGACACCTGGTTTTCGCGCCTGATCAAAACTGTGGCTACGGAAAATAAAATCAATTTACGGATCCCGATCCGGGACTTGGACGAAGCTCATAAAAAAGTGTTACTTTCGGGAACAGGACAACGTGAATATGAAGTCACCGGCACCAATCGCTTCGGCCGTGTTACCCAAATTTATGAAAAATTTCCCGGGATGCTTACAGATCTCGAACAGAAATTTAGTCAGACCGAATCCGAATACGTGCGCAGCGAAATTGAAAAATTTATGCGGATTGAAACTTGTCCCACCTGCTACGGAGCCAGGTTGAAGCCGGAAATTCTGCAAATCACGATTATGCAGAAATCAATAGTCGATATCACTGATATGGCTATTGATCGGGCTCTCACTTGGATCAAACAAATTACGAGTGAATTAACCACCCGCGAACAGCAGATCGCAACCATGATCATAAAGGAAATTGTCACCCGTTTCAATTTTTTGGTTTCCGTGGGGCTCAACTATTTGACTTTGGGTAGGACCGCCAACACCCTTGCCGGTGGGGAAGCCCAGCGTATCCGGTTGGCCTCACAAATCGGCTCGGGCCTGACTGGCGTTTTATATGTTTTGGATGAACCTTCTATCGGTTTACACCAACGGGATAATTTTAGACTCATCGCCACTCTCAAATCTTTGCGCGATCTGGGAAATAGCGTGATCGTAGTTGAACATGACCGTGAAATCATGGAGGAATCTGATTTGATTTTTGATTTTGGCCCCGGAGCTGGAAATGGCGGTGGCCGAATAGTTTTTAGCGGTACTGCCGAAGAACTGAAAAAATCAACTACTCCGACCGGTAAGTATCTACGCGATCCGGATCTGATCCGGGTTTCTCCCCGACCCCAAAGCGTAACGCGTGAGTTGCGTCTGGTTGGAGCCAGCGCCAACAATTTGAAAAAAGTTGCTGTGGTTTTTCCCTTGGGCAAATTTATTTGTGTCACCGGAGTCTCGGGATCCGGTAAATCTACCTTGGTTAGCGAAACCTTGTATCCGGCCCTCGCTGCCTCACATCGTTCCTATTTTCGGACTAAACCAGGGAAATACACGAGTTTAACCGGCACAGAATATGTAGACAAAGTTATCTTGGTAGATCAATCACCGATTGGACGCACGCCCAAAAGCAATCCGGCCACTTATACCGGAGTATTCACGTTTATGCGCGACCTGTTTACCCAACTACCCGAAGCCAAAGTCCGCGGCTACCGGCCGGGCAGATTTTCTTTTAATGTCAAAGGCGGCAGATGTGAGCCCTGTGAAGGCGAAGGCCAAATCAAAATCGAGATGCAATTTTTATCAGACGTTTATGTCACTTGTGAAGTTTGTCACGGAAGGCGTTACAACAGCGAAACGCTTGAAGTGCATTATAAAAGTAAATCTATTGCCGACGTACTGGAAATGACTGTTGGTGAGGCGGTGAGCTTCTTCAACCACTTTCCGCCGATTGCGCAAAAACTGGCCACATTAAATGACGTAGGATTGGGTTACATCAAGCTGGGACAACCGGCGCCGACACTTTCCGGCGGAGAGTCGCAGCGCGTCAAACTGGCTTCCGAACTCAGTAAGCGCCAAACCGGCAGCACGGTTTATATTTTAGATGAACCCACGACAGGTTTACATTTTGCTGATATCCAGAAATTGTTGGTAGTCTTGGCTCGGCTGGTTGACAAGGGAAACACCGTCATCGTCATCGAGCACAATTTGGATGTCATCAAAAATGCCGATTACATCATCGACCTGGGACCGGAAGGCGGAGACGGAGGCGGGGAAGTGATAGCTACAGGCAGCCCGCGCGAAATCTCCCAAACCCGAGCTTCTGCTACTGGACAGTATCTCCGGAAGTTTTTAGAATGAAAATATATGTTACATTGCTAGATTGCTACATTGTTAAAGCCTAGGTTAAAGTATGTCTTCACGTGAACCATCAAACAATTTAACAACAAAAACAATGAAATTAAAGTTGCTATTTTTTTTGGTATTATTATTTGCTTTAGTCAACTATTCAACTAAAAAAGTTTTTGCCGCTGATTTCGATTTTGCCTACGACGTGTCTTATACGGTCGCAACCTCAAGCCGTACTCGGGTAGATCAAAATATAACGATCACCAACCGGGTGAGTAACTACTACACCAGTAAATATACTCTGGTGATTGCGTCTGATAATGTCGAAAATGTGCAGGCAAGCGATCCGATGGGCGAAATCATTCCGGAAGTGACCCGAACTTCAAGGGAGACTTCGATCAGTTTGATTTTTAATGCCAAAGTCGTCGGCCAAAATCAAAAGCTCAAATTCAAATTAAGTTACGATAGTCTGGATATCGCCCAAAAAAAAGGTCGGATTTGGGAAGTGATCATTCCCGGTATCGATAAAACTGAGGAAATAGCCGATTACACAGTGCGGTTGACTGTACCGCCTGATTTTGGCCAACTCGCTTACCGGTCTCCCCAGTCGGCGGTTGCCGGAGTCTGGACTTGGAGTGAATTTGGCGGTCGGGGAATCACAGTGGCTTACGGTGATTACCAAAATTTTAATTACAATTTGATTTATCATTTGGAAAATTTAAATTCCCGTGCCGAAATCCAGGAAATCACTTTGCCACCGGATACGGAGTTACAGAAAGTGGTCATCAATCGGTTGTCCGAATTACCACTCAATGTGAAATTGGATCGGGACGGTAACTGGTTAGCTCAATATCGTCTAAACCCTCGGGAAAAGAAAAAAATTGTCGCCGAGGGCAATATTTTGATTTTTCCCAATTTTCAACTTCCGGCAAAAAAACTTTCCGCTGCCGAAGTCAAACTTTATACACAAAGCCAGCCCTATTGGGAACAAACACCGGAAATCAAAGCTCTCGCCCAAAAACTAAAAACACCACGGGCAATTTATGACTATGTAGTAAATACTCTCAACTATGATTACCAAAGGTTAAAACCTGGGATCGAACGCTTGGGAGCTACTAAGGCTTTGGCCAGTCCCCAATCTGCTGTTTGCACAGAATTTAGTGACTTATTTATCGCTCTGGCTCGGACTGCCGGGATACCGGCCCGAGAACTCCATGGATATGCTTATACCACCAACAGCCGGTTACAACCGTTATCACTAGGCAACGATATTTTGCACGCCTGGCCTGAATATTATGATGAGGTGACCAAAACCTGGATACAGGTTGACCCGACTTGGGAAAATACAACCAAGGGAGTTGATTATTTCACAAAATTGGACTTTAACCACATCACGTTTGCCATTTTGGGAGAAAAAAGTGATTACCCGTATCCGGCAGGAGCTTTCAAAGGCGATACCGATACCAAAGACGTATTTATGGATTTTTCCAATACGCCAATTGATTTGCCCGAACCTCAATACCAAGTTCGCTTCGATTTTCCGACTCGAGCGGTCTCCGGACAAAAGTTGAGCGGAAAAATTCGCTTGCAAAATACCGGTAGTGTTCTATTGGAACCCAAAAATGCGGATATGACTACCACCCTCAAATTTACTTCCAGTTTGACGGAAGTGACAGCAGTTCCTCCGTTTGGTACTTTGGAAATACCATTTAAAGTCACCAGTGAACCGGCATTTAAGACTTCCACCGGCAAAATCGAACTCAATCTTAACGGTAGCCAATTTGACCAAACTGTGACTTTACGCCCTTTTTACTGGGCTTACTTGCCTTGGGCTGGATTCATTTTTGTTGCCATTTTAGTCTCTTTTGTTATACTGGGCCGTCATGGACCAAAAACTGCGCACCCAAATTAGACTCTTACCCCGCCGGCCGGGGGTTTATTTATACAAAAATAGGTTCGACCAGGTCTTGTATGTCGGCAAAGCCTTAAATCTATACGCGCGGGGCCTGTCCTATCTTGACCCCCAAGTTCCCACCAAAACTCGATTGTTACTTGACCAGGCCACTCACATCGATCACATCGAAACCGGTTCAGAATTTTTAGCCCTGATTCTCGAGGCAAATTTAATCAAAGCCCACCGGCCGAAATACAATATCGTCTTTCGCGATGACAAAAGTTATCTCTATGTTTTTATCTCCATCGGCGAAACCTATCCCAAGATTTTTACTACTAGAAAACCCAAGATCAATACGCAAAAATGGGAAATGTACGAAAATTGGCGCGGGCAATACTTTGGCCCTTTTCCTTCTAGTACCAGTATCAAGCGTATACTGCGCTACTTGCGCCGGATTTTCCCATACTGCCAGCAAAAAACTTTGGGAACTAGGGCGTGTTTTTATAGTCATATTGGCTTATGTGATCCTTGTCCCGGCAATATCATCAAGGTCTCCGATTCAGTAAAACAAAAGCAACTTACGCGTAGTTATCGCCAAAATGTGCTAGCTATCAAACGGATATTCGCCGGAAAGTACCCCTTAGTCGTAACCCAACTTGAAAAAGGGATGAAAAGAGCGGCCTCGGAAAACCAGTTTGAGATGGCGGCTCAATTTCGCGACCAACTCATGTCTTTGAAAAGATTGACGGAAAAAACTGATATTTCCGGATTTTTGACAAACCCCAATTTTTATTCCGAACAACAGCATTTGGCTATAGATGAACTTAAAAATCTTTTGCTGCCTTACTTTCCCAAATTGAAAACCTTAGGAAAAATCGAAGGTTATGATATTTCCAATTTCGGAGGTCAACACGCAGTAGGCGCTCAAACCGTGTTTGTGCACGGCGTGCCCGAGCCCAAACTCTACCGCCGCTACCGTATCAAATTGCCACCGCGACCAAATGACGTAGCCATGATGCGAGAAATGCTTATCCGTCGCCTCAAACATCCAGACTGGATTTACCCAGAACTCGTAGTGGTTGACGGCGGTAAACCCCAAGTTGGGGCCATCAGCGACCTATTTAAGTCACTCAAAGTTGATTTGCCAATCATTGGGCTCGCAAAACGCGAAGAGGAAGTGGTGATCCAGACAGCTGCCGATTGGGAAATATTGACTTTGCCTCGCCGCAGTCTAGCTCTACTTCTTTTACAGAAACTACGCGATGAGACGCATCGATTTGCTGTCTCTTACCACCGTAAGCGCCGGTCTTTGACGTGGAAGAGGTAAATTTGTTAGCATGATTATATTATGAAGGGACTGCTGCGGTTGTATTTGTTTTATTTGACAGCTATTTTTCTCACCCAACAAATACTAACCGGAAGTTTTACGATCGGCGGAGGACTCAAAAATTTCTTGCTTGCAGCTGGGATTTTGGCTTTACTCAACTTGTTGGTTAAACCCATTCTAAATATTTTATTTTTTCCCGTAAATGCTTTGACTTTGGGGCTGTTTTCACTGGTAGTTAACGCTCTAGTTTTTTTCATCTTTTTACGTCTTACGCAGGATGTAGCAATCAGTAACTGGATTTTCCCCGGCCTGACTTACAATGGACTAAGCCTACCACAATACGAATTTAATCAAATTGGCACGATCTTCGTAGCTTCAACATTTATTAGCCTGATTACGAACTTCTTTACTTTTCTGGTAGAATAAGAGTCTCATATGCCAAAAGAAGCGAAAATTGTCTGTTTGGGCGGAGGTGTAGGTACAGTACAATTACTGCGCGGCTTACGTAAATACACCCACAACATTACAGTCGTCGTCTCGATGGCTGATGATGGTGGCAGTGCAGGCAGACTTAGACGCCTCTACAGTGTGCCGCCACCGGGAGATTTGATCAACTGTCTGGCCGCTTTATCCAATGCCGAACCACGGTTGGCTAAGCTACTGACCTTTCGTTTCAAAGGTGGTAGGTGGGGGAGAGATGATTCTTTAGGCGGACAGAAATTGGGCAATTTGATTTTGGTAGCTATGACCCAACTCACCCGCGATTTTAAAACTGCCCTAGTTGAGATGCAGCGGATTTTTCGCTCGCACGGCGTGATTTTTCCGGCTACCAATGAAAACGTTTCAATATGGGCCGAAACAGTCGAAGGTAAAGTAGTGAAGGGCGAAATAAACATTGATCTGGGCCGTTACTCGGGTAAACGCGAAATCAGGGAAGTCCACCTCGAACCCAAACTGAATACGACGCCGACAGAAGTTAAACAAGCGATATTGGAAGCCGATGCCATCATTGCTGGGCCAGGAGACTTGTACACGACTATCCTTCCCATCCTCCTGGTCAAAGATATCCGGGAGTTACTGAAAAAAGCCGCAGCCAAAACTTTTTTTATAGTAAATATTGCTAATAAACCTTTTGAGACTCCGCGCTATACTGTGGCTGATTACTTGGAAGCTGTGACTCGGCATCTGGGTAGTTACCCCTTTAAATATACACTTATTAACCGCAACCAGACTCCGACCTTGCCGCCAAAATTCCATTACAGTTATGTTCCAGTTGAAGCCGACCAACTCAAAACATATAATACAAAGATAGTGACCGGAGATTTGGTTGACGAATCTTTTCCGCTTTACCACAATCCTGATAAGGTAGCGCGTAAAATTATTGAGATGTTATGAAAGATGTGATTTTGGTTGTCCAAACTCTAGTTTCCGTGGGACTGATCGTGTCCATTTTACTCCAAGCCCAAGGTACTGGTTTGGGTCGCACTTTTGGCGATTCAGCGCATGAATACCGCAGTAAGCGCGGTGTTGAAAAATTGCTTTATCGGGTGACTATCATCCTCACCGCCTTGTTTTTGGTGACCTCGGTCGTGAATCTGCTAGTTAAATAATATAAATTTAAGAGCCTGTTTGGAAAGTCTCTTTTGAGATAGAATTGTCCACGTTTGAGGTAAAAACCCTTGAAGCGTGAGGAGCTGTATCCAAGGCGATACAGTGACGAACGGTGAATGGTTTTTAGCCAAATGTGGGCAATTATAGCCAAATATGGACTTTTCAAACAGGCTCTATGCATTGGGATTTACCGTGCAAAAAAATATCCGCTATTACATTTGGTTAATTAAGGGCATTTTTGACCGCTACTCCAGAATCATTTTGGCGAGTTTTGCACTCGCCTTAATTTTGATTGTGATTGGGGTCCGTTATGGGAAATTCATTTGGAATCGGATTGAAAATGATCGCCAGATCATCGGTGTCGTCGGCAGTTTTACCCCATCCAACTTACCAATAAGTATCCAAAAACTTATCAGCCTTGGTTTGACAGAGGTTTCGGATACAGGTGAAGTGTTACCGGCTTTAGCCACTTCCTGGGAAGTAAGCGATGACGGCAAAAAATATACTTTTCATTTGCGTACTGACCAATATTGGCACGACGCCAAGAAATTCACGGCTTTTGATGTCAACTACAATCTACGCGACGTCGAATTTGTACCCATAAACGAAACCGATTTGGTAGTGAAATTAAACGATGCTTTTACTCCGCTACCCAGTTTTTTGTCCAAAGCTTTGTTTCGCAAAGGTCTCATCGGACTTGGAGCCTATAAAATCGCGGCCATCAAACTCAAGGGTGATGATGTGTCTTATTTAAGTCTTAAGCCGATGGTCGCGAACTTGCCGCAGGTCGAAGTCAAATTTTATGCAAGTGAAGCCAGTGCCAAAACTGCTTTTAAGTTGGGCGAGATAAACGTCCTGGATGAGATCATTACTCCCACTCCATTTACTGGCTGGAAAAACGTCAAGGTAAAAGAAAATGTGAAGCTCAACCAGTTTGTGGGGATATTTTTAAATAACAATGATGATTTGCTCAAAAGCAAGGAGTTGCGCCAGGGCTTAAATTTTGCTTTGGAAAAACCGGAAAAAAACCGCATTGCCACTCCTATTTCCTCCAAATCCTGGGCATATACCAACCGGGTCAAGCAATATGAAAAAGACCTGGATCAAGCCAAAAAACTCTTGAGCGACTACGTTGAAAGCTCAAAGTCTGCCACTTTGACACTTTCCACCTTTAACGAATTTCTGCCTCTGGCACAAACTGTGGCTGCAGCTTGGACTAGTCTGGGTGTCACAACTCAAGTCAAAGTCGAAACTGGGGTTGCTGATAATTACCAGGCACTTTTGGGAGTCGTCGATATCCCGTCTGATCCGGACCAGTACAATTTGTGGCACTCTACCCAAACCGCGACCAACATTTCCCACTACGCCAGTCCCAAGATTGATAAGCTTTTAGAAAGTGGACGCAAAGAAAGCGATCAGGAGAAGCGTGAAAAAATCTATTTTGATTTCCAGCGTTATTTAGTCGAAGATTCCCCGGCAGTTTTCCTCTTCCACCCCACGACTTATACCATCTCCCGCTAACTTCTCAAATTTAACTTTTTAATCCACCTTCGCGAAATTCCCCGACCGTAAGGTCGTGGGAGCTTCAATGTGGACTCGAGAGGGCTCGAACCTCTGACATTTGCGATGTAAACGCAACGCTCTACCAACTGAGCTACGAGTCCATTCAAAATTGCTCCGGTACTATTATACTAAATTACAGGACTTACGTACTTCGTCATTGCGCCTGTCCGCCTTTGGTGGAAGGAACGAAGTGACGCGGCAATCTTGATCATAGAGATTGCTTCGCCTCATTCCTGCCTGCGGCAGGCAGGTCATTTCGGCTCGCAATGACAACTTAAAGTAATGTTTGTTGCGTAACTCCTGCAGGAATGAGAATGTATAATTTCTTTCTTGTTTGCGATTTCATTTATAACACCGATACAGTAAAAATCCTGGGTTTTCGTGTTTTTGATTATAAGCTTCAGTATAACTCGCGTGTTGTTTTATCATTTCGTCATTCGTTAAAAGACGCCGTTTTTCGACTTTGAACTGGCCAAACTCCCGTTCGTCGATCTTGGTTGAAATATAATCTTCAAGTTCGGTAAACACTTCCTGTGCGTGCGAGGGTATACCGCTTGCTGGCTCAAAAATCAAAAACCTCAAGGGTACTTTGTTGATATCAGGAGGCAATTTACCTAGATAGTTTTTTTGGTCTGATCCGGACCAAAATGGCAGATAGCCGTAGCGGTTTTGGCCATAAGTCTCATACATATAAGCCCAAGTGGTATTTACGAACAGGGGATTGGTGACTGTACAAATGCTAAAAGGCTCACCCTTGGCTTCGCTGTAAGTATAGTCCAGGACGCGTTTTTCATCTCCCCAGTTCATCCTGTTTTGGGCGGCATAAATATCAGTGCCGCTACTGACCTGCAATAAATTTGCCCGTACATTTACTAGTAGCACAAGCATCAACAAAAGCGGAGCCAGCCAGGGCACACGTTGGGTTTCCCAAAGCCGGTCGAGGGCGTAGGCCAACAACAAAATTATAGCGATTGTGATACTTATAAAGGTATACTCAGTACCCAAGACACCAGGGGAGAAGACAAATAGTGGGAGATTGGATAACAACCACAGACTAAGAAATTTTGGAAAAAGCTGTTGTTGGTTGGGACGCCGGGACCTAAAAACAATCATCAAACAAACAACAAGCAACAACATGGCAATTGTCGGACTTAGCGGAAAAAGAGTGCGGAAAGCGACACTTCCCCAACGGTCCAAATAGCGAAGAATAAATTCAGTTACCGGAGTATAGCCAGCGCTTTGGCTGATAAAAAATTTGCCCAAAGCTCTAAGCATTTGAAAATTGAACTTTAGTTCGGAGATGATAAACGGCAGATCTATGATAAAAACTGCAGACAAGCTTTTTATAAATTGTGGGGTAGAAATTTTGGGCCGATAAATAAAATAAACTATCGGCGGAAGCAAAAACAGGTAAACCAGAAAAAATTGGAAATGTAGACTTGCGGCAATTCCTGCCATCAGCCAAAAAAATCCAGTTTCCCGACCCTTTATCCACTCCCAGGCTCCCCAAAAAACCAGCAGAGTGGAGAAAAGAGCCAAAGGCGGATTGGACAACCAACGGCTGTACTGGACTACTTCCAAAGAAACGCTAAAGATGAGACTGGCGATGACAGCCGGCCGTACCTTACCCAATATCCGCCTTGACACAAAAAACACCAAAAATACGCCTAAGGCATTTAGTCCGGCTAAAAAGGCTGCCGCGACGGCCGGGTTACTCGATATGGTATAGGGGAGAGCTAATAAATAGTAGTAGCCGACACCGTGGTTGACTCCGGGCAGATCTGATTCCGGACCTAAAAGCCTGAGGTCCTGATCTTTGACGATGGCGGTCGCCCGGTACGCATCCCGAGCCTGATCGTATTGGAAAACCAAACCCTCATCCAGCTGATAAAGCCGCAAGGCGAGTCCCAAAAAGAAAAGTAAAATCAGTAGAAAAACCTTCCGATTGACTTTTTTAAATATTTGCACGACAAAAAAATAACTTTGCTTTCAAAAATGTTTGTGCCGTGGGAGAGAGTTGAACTCTCACGTCTTACGACACAGCCCCCTCAAGACTGCGTGTCTACCAATTCCACCACCACGGCTAATTTCTGTTGCCGAATTTCGTGCCGAAGGTGGGAGTTGAACCCACATTCCTTACGGTATCCCGATTCAATCGGGACGCGGCTGCCTGTATGTATGTCAGTGCCAAAGGAGAGACTCGAACTCTCACGCCTTACGGCACACGCTCCTGAAGCGTGCCTGTCTACCAATTTCAGCACTTTGGCGTGTGTAAATTATAACAAAAAACGACCGACTTGGATACAAAACACTAGGGGTTAATTACGAATTAAGTTATACTTAAGGAGAAAATTTTACCCCACTTGAGTTGAAACGACGCGGTCTGGGTTCAAACCAAACTCGGTCCCTTTTTTCTTGTAAAGCGACCAATAAGTCCGCTGCTTCTTGCGCGAACGCATGACTGATAACCAGGAAGAGGAGTCGTTTAAGTTCTGGCGCAAAAGCTTGAGGATAGTTTTGATCCGGTCCAAAAAATTGAGATGGTAAAGACCCGGATCAATGAGCTGTTCATCGACGGCTTTGACGATTTCGCTATCGACTTGCTTAAGGGTCGCAATCAAAGCCTTGAGTTCCAGCCGAATCTCGTCTATTTTTTGGGCAACTTGGGCTTCCTGCGCCCGCAACCGATTCATGGCTTCCATGTTAAACATTGGCCGTGGTTGTTCTACTTGACGCATCCGATAGGGAAAAGGCATTTCCGGCATCGGCGGAGGCGGAGTTTCACCCAGGTTCAGTGGCTGGTTGGGCTCTAAATCGCCCGATTTGGGCGTGCCAAACAGCGAAGACAAGGCATCTGTAGCTATACCGCTAACCAAATCTTGCTTGACGGTTTTAGCCACACCCCGACCGACATCGCGCAGTTGTTCGATCAGGTTATCAGTATTTACGGCTTTAGGAGGAGTTTTTTTGGTTGGGTCTGCCATATTTAAGCGTAGTATAGGCCTCTATTTTTAGCTTGTCAAGCTCGGTCTATATAGCTTTATAGGTCTAGGAAAGGCCTAAACTTTGACGATGGCAGGCTTGAGTAGTTGACTTAGAGTTTTTTGTCTCCTCAAAATGCTACCGATATAGTAGCGCTGGCTTTCTAGATTTCTGCGTTCTGCCTCAGTTTTAGCATTTTTGATCACGGATCCAATTTCCGCCGGTTCCACCGTGACCTTTTCTGCTTCAGCGATGTCTTCGAGAGCAAATTCCAAACCCAGAGTTTTTTTGGCCTGCGCAGTGTATTCGTCGCGGATCGAGTCGCTGGTTTTATTTTGTGCGGCTAAGTACTGTTCGATCGTCAAACCCAGTTTTTGGGTTTGTTCTATCAGATTGGAGAGCATCCGATTGACCTCTTGTTCCAAAATCAGCGGTGACAAATCGACTTTGATTTCGGTATAGAGAGCCTCAAGCAGTTCGCCGACAGTCGGCTCCTTGGGTTTTTTGTCGTCCTTATCCTCTCCCGGGACCCAGATTTTGCCGCTTTTATCGTGCAATTTTCTTACGGCTTCGCGGTAGTTGCCCAGGGAAATTTCCGGCTTTTCGCAAGTAGTGATTTTGAGTTTCCAATCGGCTTTAGCTTTGGCTTCAAGCACCTCAATATGCGGAGAAATGATCGGCTGCAACCCCTGTTCTTTGACGCTATCTGCGTAAATTTTGGGCACCATTTCTTTTAAAACTTCTTCGTAGACTTTGGATTCATTTATCTGTTTCAAAGCCAGGTCTTTGGGAGCTTTGCCGCGGCGAAAACCCGGTAATTCTACTTCCTTGAGTAGTTCGTTTAAAATCCGCTCATAAGTAGATTGAACCATCGTCCAGGGAATAGTGATAGTCAGCTCAACTGTATTTCCGGGTAAGCGCTTTAGTGCGGTCAACATGTGGGATATTATACCTTGCCTGGGATATTTTGCAATCAGTCAGTGTTAACTTACTGCAAACTACTGACTGCGAACTTTGAACCAATCTGGGCTCTCGGCGGACTTACTCAACTGACAGTTTACGATCCCGACTCAGTCAGGAGAGTATCCGCCTTTGGCGGAAACCTCCAATACTTGGTGCCGCAGAGAGGACTTGAACCTCTACGCCTTTGGGGCACAGCGCCCTAAACGCTGCGTGTCTGCCAATTTCACCACTGCGGCTATTGCGGCAGGCAGGTCTACCCTTGTCCGCCTTTGGCGGAAATTTCGCCACCCTGGCAACTTCTCCTATTATATTCTGGATTGGTGAAAAAGGAAAACGCGAGCTTAAAAATTGAGGGCCAGCTCAAAAGGATCCCGTGACCAGAAGCTGTCAATTTGGCTCATAAAAAAGCGGACATTGGTCGCCCAGGTTTTTGAAGGTGGTGCATATATCCGGGCGATTTGTTCGATAGTTTTAGCTCCGCGGTTGATGTAATTGGTTTTCAAAGTCTTGGAAACCGTATCGATTGATTCATCCCAGTTTTTGAAATAGTAGTTGCCGTTGGCCCAGCCGTAGGCGTTATATGAATTGGACGGTATGGCTTTGCCAAAAGTAGATTCGACACCGGTGATAGCCGGTAACATCTTCCAGTCCGGCAATTCATACTGGTCGGCCTTGGCGATGAAAACTTGAGCTTTAGGGGCTAGAGGCGAGTTAACTCGTTTTAGAAATTTTTCCAGTTTTGCGACCCGCGGATCGGGGAGAGGTGCCAAACGTACGGGTCGGGTGGCAGACTGCCCAGCTTCGGACACACCCCAGCTAGGAGTTGCAACCAAGATAAATAATAGGATCAAAATAGAAATTGTAGTAAGAATTTTTTGCATAGTTTGGCGAAAGTTTTAGTGTAAAGAAGAAGAGTGACAATTTCAAGTTCTACGATTAATATAAGCCTAAAAATTAAGGTCAGTTTTTGATCACAAAAAAATCCTAAAGCAGATACTTATCATATCAACCTTAGGATCTTGCCGAAGTATACTACTAACTATAGGGTTTGTCAAGTGAGGGACTATTAGCCTTTAGCCTCAGACTGAGGCTAAATCAGCTCATCCATGAACTTCCGCGTACATTTAGCCCAAGAGTTATCCGTGTTGACTGATGGGGGAGCGTAAATAGGTCCCATTTCTTCAGGTGTGGTTAGCCCTTGAGCATAGAATTTGGAAGACAAGAAATGAGCCATGACTTTGATTGCCTCGCTCCAATCTGTGAAGCTAGCACCTTGTTTTTGACCGGTAAAAACCATATATCCCCAGGCATTGTAGGAATCAGCCGGAATTTTCTTGCCCAAATTTGATTCGCACATACCAATGGCTGGAATCAAACGAAAATCAATATTTTCACTATCTGCCACCTCAACCATCAGTGGAGCAAAAGGCTCCAAAGGAGAATCATGTTTACGTAAGAATTGGCGGATGATCTCAGGCCGGGCATCTTCTTTGGCGATCGCAGTCGTAAAACTACCAAGAACTTGAGGCAAAGCCGCATAAAACTCATAGCCGTTTTTGGGTAGCATACTGCGCGTTTCCATAACGAGTAGCGACTTGCCGGCCTTGACGCGACTATAATTTAGAAGCAACAAACTGACTAGGATAAGACTCATCAGTGTCGCCGGTGTCCAAACGATAACGAGCAGTAACTTTCTCATAAAGTCTTTTTCCATCATCACACAAATAAACAAAATTTGTCAAATTGCCCCCAAAAACCTCGAACAAAAAGCTTGTTTAATAGATTTTATTGACAATCATCTATTGACAATCGATTTGTTAGATGGCATATTAAATACCATGTTCGCAAAATCTAAATACCGTTATCTCCTTATTCTTTTGTCTTTGATTATTCCTTTAGTTTTCCCAGCCCAAATTTTAGCCGCCAATTGCAGTGGCACAAATACTTACAACGTCCTGGGCCAAACTCTGTTTCCTTTGACTGACCTAGGCCCAACTACATATACAAGTAGTATCGATGGCGTCACTTATACCGGCGGCCTTTATCCTGATGGCACAAACACTCGTTCCAGTTATTGGGATGCGGTCGGTCAAAATCAAGCGGCGAATATTTATCCCCGTGATTCTTTGGGCAACCGCGATGACCAAAATGGCAAAATTGTTCTTTTATCAATCGGGATGTCCAATGCCACTGGCGAATTTAAGGGTACGCAACTGCCTTGGGGTGAAGTCAGCCAAAGTTTTTGGAGTCAAGCAACTAGCACACCCAACCTTAACCCACAACTTGTGATCGTCGACGGCGCCGATGGCAGCGAAACCGCGGACAAAATCCAGGATATTAATTATATTTATTGGACCAGCATCCTTCCCAAGCGACTAAATAATTCCAGCGTCACTGCCTCTCAAATCCAGGTAGTCTGGATAAAAGAAGCTATCGCTATTCCTACTACAGCCGATACCATCTCTGTCTTGGCAGGCTATTATGAATCCATTGCCAGAAATATCAAAACTCTTTATCCCAACACCCAAATCGCTTACTTTACCAGCCGAGGTTATGCTGGCTACGCCACTTTGGGTTTTGACTATAATCCAGAGCCTTACGCCTACGAATCCGCTTTTGCAGTCAGAAGTGTGATTGGAGATCAAATAAATGGTTTAAACAATCTAAACTACGATCCCAATCTCGGACCTGTCACAGCTCCCTGGATCACCTGGGGCCCTTATATCTGGTCTGATGGTTTGGGAGCAGATGGAGTCCGCGGAGGTATAGCCGGTAGATCAGACGGACTGGAATGGGCTTGTGAAGATTGGAACAATTCTGCCAAAAGATCGGACGGGATCCATCCTTCACGCAATATTGATGATCCGATTGACAACGAAGGTGGCATACACAAAGTTGGGGCAATGCTCCTTAACTTTTTCTTGACTGATACCACCGTTGTTCCTTGGTTTACTACATTTGTACCTAATCCTACGCCAACTCCTACACCCTCAGCTAGTCCTGAGCCCAGCCCGTCACCGTCTCCCAGTCCAATTACTTCCACATATCAAATTTCTGAGGGAGTTAATGACGTAAATCAAGATGGCCTAACTAGACTTACTACCAACCAAACTATCGTCTGGGCAGGCAATGGTTCTTCGTTTGATTATAGTTATATGGGGCTAAGATTTACCGGTATCAACATACCCCAAAACTCACTTGTCACTTCCGCCCTGCTTGAAGGTTTTTCAGCCAAAACCAACCAATCGGCGACAGCCAGTGCCATGATTTATGCTGACGCGATTGGAAATAGCTCAATATTTACGTCTTTAAACTTACCATCGCAAAGAATACCCACGACCTCGCAAGTGACTTTTAATCCCTCAACTACTTGGGCAATCAATACTTGGTACAATTTTGGTGAGTTAGCTCCTGTTATCCAGGAAATTGTTAACCGTTCAGACTGGCAGACTGGCAATAGTCTATCGCTTATCATGAAAGGGAATAGCCCGATTGCAACCAAACGCTTTATCTACTCGTTCGAAAACAGTGCTTCTTCAGCTGCTAAATTGACTGTAACCTACACTCAACCCTAATTTTTACCGCAAACATTCCTCATCTCTGGTGGCAGCAGTGGCAATTTGCTACAATAAGCAACGTAAGAGAAATTCGTCATTGGTAATCCTTATTAACCTGAATTACGAAATGAAGTTAACTTCCGGATTATTATTTCCTCCTCTTCTTAAGAGGAGGTCAGGAGGAGTTAGATAGAATGACTAACTCACCCTCACCCCTCTCTTACGAAGAGAGGGAATCTATAATCCAAAACTTAGATTTTCATTTCGTAACTCAAGCTTTATTAAAATTCTGGGCCGCTAGCTTTGTCCAAAGGACAACTGGCCTTTGGCCAGCAATGGTGGAATCATGTCATATTACGTTTACTTTGCCACAAGTGTTACAACAAATAAAACTTACGTAGGTTCAACAAGTAAAGAACCTGAAGTTAGAGTAAAAGAACACAACAGTGGCAGTAATAAATGGTCTAAGCTAAATAAACCTTTAAAACTTGTTTACTTTGAGAAATATGAATGCGTAAAAGACGCAAGAGATAGAGAAAATTATTATAAAACCGGTATCGGAAAAGCCATAAAAAAGTTAATCGTTGATAATATTGATAAAATTTTGGGCCGCTAGCTCAATGGTAGAGCAACTCCCTCTTAAGGAGTAGGTTGAAGGTTCAAATCCTTCGCGGCTCACCAAAAAAGAAATCGAAGATTCGCAAGGAGGGGCGCTCGCAACGCCCCCTCCCGTTGCGAGCGCCCTAAAGGCAAAATTCAAATTCGCCGAGAGCCGCCGATTCATCAAAAAGAAGTTCGAGCCGACTTTTTTTGCCATGACTCTCAAATCATGGCAATTATTTTTTGCGCGCGCGATTTTTTGCGCCTGCAAGGCGCAATTTACGAATTCTCTCATAGGTTCGAGCCAAACAGTTCCGTTTTTGGAAATTTGCGATTTTCTCTCTTCCAACTTTAGTTTTTCGTCAAACAATTCATTCTTCTTTTGTTTATAGATTTCTGGTTCGATGACTTGATCGAGGTAACCGTCAAGAAGCCGATTGAGTTTAACTTCTGATTCTTGGATTTGTCCGTCTAGCTGTTTCTCTTCCACCTCGGCAACCAGTTTGTCTTTTTCTTCGGCTTGGGTGATCCACTTATCAAAATATGGTTCCCAATCCTCATGCAAGCCGCAATCACCCACGATTTTCCTTAATTGTTCTTCTGTTTCGAGTTCAGAAATATATTTTTGAGTACAGGGTTTTAGTTTTTTCGTACAGCGGTAATAAATAAAAGTTTGACCTGTACCATTTTTGTATTTCTTGATATGCTGCTCTGCCGTGATTGCGGCGCCGCACTCGCCGCAGGTCGCCAGACCTGCAAAAGCGAAGTTGTGGCCTTTCTGTCTTGGCCTTTCGATTTTCTCCACTTGTTTTTGGACTTCGTCAAACAGCTTTTTGCTGATAAAGGTTTTGTGGGAGCCTTGATAATATTCTCCAGCATATTTGAGAATACCCAGATAAAATCTGTTTAAAAGCATATTTTTAACCTGCCCAACTTTTACGGGTTTTTCTCCTTCCCGTTTAATCCCAAACTTAAACATAAATTGAGAAATGCCGGTAAAAGAAATATTCCCATCAGCAAAAAGCTGGAATGCTTTCTTTACAACTTTTGATTTTTCTTCGTCAATATCAATTCCCCTCGTTTTGGGATTATTGTTATATCCGTACGGCGCTTTACTTGGCCAAACCCCGTTTCGAAGTTTTTGGCGGTTGCCTCTTTTAACATTCTCACTCAAATTGTCCACATAATATTTTGATTGGCCAAAGGCGATTGAAAGCATAAATTTTCCTTGAGGTGTACTTTCAAACCAAAACGAGGGGAATTTTAAATCAAGGAGTTTGCCGGTATCCAAAAGATAAATTATTTTTCCGCCGTCAATCGAATTTCTAGCAAGTCTGTCGGGGTGCCATGAAAGAATGGCGTTAGCCATTCCTTTCTCGATTTTCTTTAGGACTTCCGCAAATTGTTCTCGTCCGGGGATTTTGGCGGTTTTAGCTTCGGTGATAAATTCGGTAACAATTAGATTTTCTCTTTTGGCAAACTCCTTGAGTTCGGCAATTTGCGCTTCAATAGACAAAACTTGTTTGTCTTTCTCATCTGTTGATTTTCTACAGTAAGCAATATATTTGATCATAGTTTTGTCTCTCCTAAAATTTTTGCGTTTTTCTTCATTCTTTTTATTACGGCGGCTCTCGGCGAATTTGAATTTTGCCTTTAGGGCGCTCGCAACGGGAGGGGGCGTTGCGAGCGCCCCTCCTTGCGAATCTTCGATTTCTTTTTTG
>Ga0209210_1000242_pt1 | contig 62540 bp, 93 predicted proteins | sample RifGroA1_FD_183991 | JGI IMG/M metagenome (GOLD analysis project Ga0209210, IMG submission 183991) | Contaminated groundwater microbial communities from Rifle, Colorado, USA - Rifle Groundwater A1 (SPAdes) (version 2) | ecosystem: Environmental > Aquatic > Deep subsurface > Groundwater >...
GCGGGATAGGTCTGCGCGGGATAGGTTTGCGCCGTACAGGTTTGCGCCGTACAGGTCTGCGCCGGACAGGTTTGCGCGGGATAGGTCTGCGCCGTACAGGTTTGCGCCGTACAGGTCTGCGCGGGACCCACTTCTGCCAAAACTTTCCCGCCACAATAGATGGCTGGCCAGCACGTCATATAATAATCTTTTCATTCCGTCACCTCCTCAATCTTGATCGACGGCTTGGCGGGCTTACTGGTTACGCACATGGCCACTATGGCCGGATCGACCATTTCAATGGCGCGCATGCGCTTTATGTCAAGTTCCGGGACCAGCGAAACAAAGGAGAGGTTGGGGGGTAATTTCAGGTCAGAATAGATTTGATAATCCAAGGTGCGGGTGACCTTGGTGGTGATGACTACCTTGTAGCCGGTGGACTGGGTGGTGGTGGTACCCTCGACCTTCAGGGTACCAGCTGCGGCGACAAGTTCCGCTTCAACTTCAAGTCGCCGGTCTTTTGTTTTTCGCTCTTCGGCCTTTGCCTCCAAAAATCTCTTGCATAGTTCTGGCGTTATCATAACTTCATCTCCTTTTGCGTCGGGCGTTTTTCTCCGGCCGATCCGGAAAAGTTTGCCACTTGCCATTTGGTGAAAACCAATGTATCATGGTTCGCAAATGTTTGCAAATGTTTTTTAAAAAATTATTTTTGGGGCGGAGATATTGAGCATGGACAAGGAACTTTTAACCATTGAAGAGGTGGCAAAAGCGTTAAAAATGTCGTGGTCGTGGGTAGATAAGGCTGTCCGTGATGGGCGGATCAAGCATGTATCCCTGGGCGGAAGCCGGAGGGTGCCGCGTGAAGAGCTGGATAAAATCATCTCTCGCGGGGTGCCCAAATGAGGATAAGTCTTTTTCGGGGGGGTTTTGCAAACACCGTATCAACAGAGGTGATTGAGTCGTGGGACGAATTTGTTGACCTGGTGACCATGCCCGTTGAGGGGCAGAAGAACGGCGACTATTTTACCAGGGGTTTCTGCGACGGCGAACGCTGCGACGAAAATATGGCCGGCCTTGACCTGGTGATAATCGACGGGGATCAACTCTTGGATAACGGCCATACCTGTTGCCCGGCACAGATGGCCCATGAGGTGATCAAGGGGGCCGGCCTGACACATGTTATTTACTCCAGTTACTCAACTGACCTGGCAAACAACCGGCACAAATGGCGGTTGTGCCTGCCGTGCCCCGACCTTGACGGGCCGGAAACCTTGGCTCAGGCCGTGGCCGAGGTGGTGACTATCCTGCAAGCCGGCGGGTGCACGGTGCGCAACGTCCGGGAAAACGGCGTGCTGTCGCAGCCGTGGTTTACGCCTCGACACCCTCCTGGTTTGCAAGACGATTTTTATTTTGCCTACCATGACGGCCAGGAGTATCGATTGACCGGCCGAATAGTCGATACCGCGCGCTACAACGACAGCAAGCCAGATAGCCAAAAAAATAACGACACGGGCCATTTTTCATGGTCTTGGGCACTGGGGCAGATAAGGAGCGGCACCCTACACCAGGCCCTCAAGTCAATCTGTGGGTGGCTTGTGTTGACTACTGATTGGGCCGACGTGCAACTCGGGCAATACCTGTTGGAAATGAGCCAGTTGTGTCCGGACCCTGAAAAGGCCAAGAGGGCCCGGGAAACTGAAGAAATCGACAGCCTTATCAAGTATTGCCGACAAAAGAGTGGTAAGGGTGGCCCGGACACAGGTGTGGCAACATGGCGCGACACCCTGATAACTGCCGCCGAGATGCAAGGCAAAGAATACCCGCCTCTGCGCTGGGCGGTTGATGGCGTGGTGCCTGAAGGGCTGGTTATCGTCGCGGGGGACCCAAAAGCTGGCAAAAGCCTAATGGCCGTTGACGTTTGTTCCGCGATTGCCAGCGGCCTGGAGGCGTTTGGAACCCGATCATGTGTTGCCGGGGACGTGGTTTATGTGAGCCTTGAAGATCCGGAAAGGCGAGTTGCGGAGCGGATCAGGCAGCAAACCGACCTGTGGCCGGAACGGTTTAAGCTCATTACGGGAGGCGGAATCCCGACACTTGGCCCGGATTTTTTTAAAATGACCGATGAAATGGTGATGATGTGGCCTGACCTCCGGGCAATCGTGATTGACACCCTCCAATTTATCATTCCCCCCAAAAAGCAAAATACCAACGACTACGACCATTATTATCAATGCCTGCATCCATTGCATGCCTGGGCAATCCAAAATCGTATTGCGGTTATCTGTATCACCCATCGGACCAAGGGGCAGACCCCGGATGATGGCAACCCGTTTGCCGGTATAGTTGGATCGGTAGCCATCCAGGGGACGGCCGACGCAATGCTCATGCTCCGGAAAAATCACGCCAAAAAAAATTTTGACCCTGGCTTGGCCGACGGTTTTCTTGATGTTGTCGGGCGGGAGGTCGGCCAGGAGCATTACAGCCTGGATTTTGACCAGGAGGCCATGAAATGGGCCATCCGCAGCGATATGCGAGCCAACGAGGTGACCGGGAATAGTAACTGGTTGCTGATTACAGATTTTTTGAAAAAAAGACCGGCAACCCCAAAAGAAATTTCTGAGGGCCTGCAAATAAATATTTCAACGGTTAGTTCGTGCCTGAAAAGGATGCAGAAAAAATATTTGGTAGAAACTGAAAACGGAAAGTGGCAAATTCCCGGGCGTCAATATTTTGACAGTAGCAAGTGGTGAAGTGTCAAAATATCCGACATGCAATACAGTTGCAGGTGAAAAATGCAGGGGGGTATTGATAAAAGTGCAATTCTGCAACTCTACCTATATAAATCATTGATTTTACTACAAAAAATAGAGTTGCACCCCACCTGCAACTGGGTGCAACTGGGTGCAACTCCCCTATAAATATAAGTGCAACTCAGTTGCACCAGAATTGCACACAAATGCAACTCTAAAAAACAACGAAATACCAGGCCCTTATATATATAGAGTTGCACAATTGCAGGTAAATAAATAAATATAAATATAAATAAATAATATATATATGCTCTATATGCAAAAAACGTGCGCATGCAAGAAGCATGCGCACGTAATGTTATGTTCACTGTCGTGTGTACCTATGTTTGAATGGCGTCACCCTTCTCCTTGGCTCTCTCTCCAAACGGGATCATTCCACACAGCCCGCGACAGCTGGATAAAACCGCAATCCGGAGACGCCAACCCACACAGGTGGCAATATACGTAACTTCCAAGTCCTGACGATATCTCGTGCACGGAGCCCTCGGCGCACCCACGCGGGCAGGGCAGCGGTGGCGACTCTGGTTTGCAAAATTTTAAGCAGTTCATTTTTTTACACCCCTATCCCACATAATTTGCCATCCGGTTATATCGTGATCGGTCGTATATTGAGTAGAGCGTGACGCGAGCCGACGCCCCAGACGATAAAACGGGCCGGTTGCTGTCGCCCGGGGTCTCATAACATGACCAGTCCGGGTTTCGGGGTGTGAAGGTGCTCGATCCGTCCAGGCACTGCGCGTAATGGGCGCACTGTGTCTCGTTCAGGCGGCATTTCGTTTCACGTAGCGCTGATTCGCGTAACGCAGCCTCTCTTTTGGCCTCCAACATTGCCGACCTTGCTATACCCTTGCAGCGGTTAGAACACGTTTTGCCCCTGGGCGTGGTCGGATTGCCGCAGATGATGCAGGTGCCTGGTTCATTTGCCATTGGTGGCCTCCGTATGTGTGCGCGGGCACCCAACGTCGTACCGGTCGGCGGCCGCCCACATGAGTGATAAGGATGCGACCAGGGCGATGGCTAGGGCTATCGCTCCTGGTAAAACGTCGTTGATGAGTATGGTTCTCCAGTGTGGCATAGTTACCCCCTCGGCTATAATTTGTTTAACTTCGTACTATTATCTCGCTTCGGCGCTAGATAAAAATATAGTTGGGCGAAGAGAAAAATCAGCTTCGACTGTCTTCAAAAGACAAGACCGTCATGTCTCCTGTCGCCATGCGCTGCAATAGACTTTTGCCGTGCGATTTTCCACGCTCATAGGCGTTCGCGACCTCATCGTTTTTTATTTGATTTATGGCAAGCGGCAACATCGTAACCCAGTGCGGCACAAACAAACGGATGCCGGTTTGGATCACAACCATGTCAGCCTCGATGTCATGATTGTTTCCAGATCCATGCATCCGCTGGCCGTACAAAAATTTTACCCCATCGCAGTAGCCGGCGGGTGTGGGAGAGCCGAATTTATGCGCGATTGCCCACAAATATTCTTGCAATGAATTTTTGGGCTCGGGCAATACAACAGCTATCAAATCGTCTTGAGTGAAGTGTTTCCAAGCGTTGGATATGTGGTTGTTATGCAAAATTGACACCTCCAAAAATTTAAAAAATTAAAGAAAACGCCCAACAATGCGCTGCACCGCCTTAGATCTGCTTCAGCCATCGCCAAGGCTTTCCAGGCCCAGGCGGGTGAGCTTTAGCGTTAGGAATAAAAAAACAAAAAATGCCCGAGAGGCCAGCCAGAGGTATTACCGAAGGGTAACCTCTCGGGACAGGGGATTCATCCTCCCCGCTGTCGGAGTTGATGGCTCCGGCTAAAGGGCAGTGAGGGATACGCATAGATGGTTTCGCCGTGTAGTTATGGCCACACCGAGCCTCTCCTTTCACTGTCCGAATTCAAAACACTGTTGGCCGCAGTGTTTTGATAGCGCCAGCCAGGGCGCGAATAAAATGCAACTGGGATTAACGCCCAGGCCGGCTTGGGCTTTATTCATAAGGAAAAATTATGAAAAAGCTCAAAACAACAACAGAGTTTTTGGTTGCGGTTGCATCCATTCTTGCGGGTGTCGCCAAAATCATTGCTCTGTTGCGGTAGTACCTTGGCGGGTGGGTGCCAAAACATCCACCCGCCATCTTTAAAAAAATAAAAAATCCCAACAATAGGGTGAAGCCGACCGCGGGAACGGTTGTTCTACTTGCGAGCGTCATGGGCGCGGTCGGCTTACCCTTGGCGTTATAATTCTACCCCAGATCGTTCACATAACACCCGTATTGTTTCTTGAGTAAACGAACTATCTTTATGATGTCCAAACCATTCACAGCAAAATTCAACCCCCATTTCACGGATCATGTTTTCAAACCTGTCGCCTTCACATTTAATCTCTACTGGTGGTATCTCTTTTTCTTTACCATATTTCATTTCAAATTATCTCCTGTAAGGAATTATAACAATTCCTTTAACCAGACCAGAATAAGCGCTGGTTTTTCAAAGTTTTTCTTCTGGCTGGCTGGTTAAGTCAACCGTTCGCTTGCCCAAAAGATATGACACGAATCCCGGCAATATGCCTTAATCCGAAATGCAATACGATCTTTCCGTCTTGTTTTGACTTGCAAAGCACGGGATGTTCGTTTGTAAATATTGGAATGGGTCCATGTCCAAAGTGTGGTGGAAATGGAAAAATTCCAAATGGGATATATAGTAACTTTGAAGATAAAATTTTTGCTCTCCTGGAAGATGTTAATGATGTCTCGTTATTACAGAAAATTTCAAAAACCATAGAAAGAGACCTTAAAAGAGATATCAGTCCAAAGAAAATAAAGAAAAAACTTGTTAAACATTTTCCAAAACAAAAAAACAAATGGAGCTTAATCCCTGAAACAAAACAAGAAGCATATGAAGCAATTAAAATATTGCTTGCCATCATTACGGCAGCCATAGCAATTGGCTCATGCTCCAAAGAACACAGAGAAACAATTATTAATAATATTTATCTTCAAGAGCGTCCTGCACCCCCCGCCTATATCCCTTTCGATAACCATAGCGAAGGCATAAATAAACCAGGTATCCAATTGAAAATATAACAAAAATAAAATCAATCATAAGAATAAGCGAACAATACATTTCAGCGGATCGCGGGAACGCCGGGGCTTACGTCACTGCCTCGGCGCTCCCGCTGAATGCCGGCGTTATGGTGCTACCATTCTACGCCTTTTACCGTAAACTCAACGCTACATTCAGGGCAGACGGCTTCACATTCAAGCCGGTCGTCTGCTTCTATTTCCCATCGAGCGTCAGCAATGACCTGACGATATAATTCCCCTCTATCATTTTTTGATGTTTTGAACAGATCAAACTCATGGTCACATTCTGGACAGGTGGCATTTAATTCCATCACCAAACTGGCCTTTACCGTCATAAATCCTCCTTGCACCATAACAACCGAATTAACCCGAGCGCGGGCAGCTCGGTTGCTCCAAAAAGGTTATTTGCGCGCCGGGTTATTCGGAGCGTTATGTGTCACCCCGCAGCCACGCGACTGCGCTGCGGTAATGCTCAAGCAAGGCGAATACCACGACCACCGGCCCTGGTATCTCGCCCCGCACACCTTGCCTCCACTTCTCCACGGTCCGGATCGACACGCGTAGGATGGCGGCTGTCTGTGCGTTGGTTAGGCCAAGCCGAGACTGGTCAAGTTTGAACTCGTCGGCGGTCACAGAATTTCCTCGGCTACTTCCATCGCGCCTGATTCATCTCCAGCGCATTCGATCTGACCGACAAAAACACCCCCTCTATACACGGACCATGTTTCGCCGCCACAAGGCTCGACACTAATCCGACACCGATCTATTATCTCCCGCACGTTTTTGTCCAGGTTATCGCTCAAAAAAACGTTCATCCCTTCAGGATCTGCGCTTGCCCACAGCCCAATGAGATTGTTAATTTCTGCACGGCTCTCATCAGTAAGTATTGTGTGCTGCTGATCTGCGTACTCAGTCCATTCGTCGTGCCGACCACCACTCATGTACCCCCTAGGATCTATGTTTTTCATGATTTTTCTCCTTTCGCCGGCATTCACCGGCTGTTCGGCGGGGCGTCAGTACCCTGCTCTTGATTATTAATATGCCGCACTATGTACGGTAATGCAAGAGGTATTTTAAGGAAAATAAAAATATAAACACTTAACAATAAAATCAAGCGGACTCGAAATAGTTTGGCGTTCCTGGCCCGCGTTCAGGCTCGCCGCTTATTTTGGCGTTATGCAGCAAGAATCCGCCGCTGTGCACGAGAAAAATAAATATCATCAATCTCGATACCGGTATAACACCGGCCAAGTTTAGCGCAGGCAACGCCGGAAACTCCGCTGCCCATAAAGGGATCAAGGACAATCCCGCCTGGATTCGTAGTTGCCAATATCAGTTCACCCATGATGCCGAGTGGTTTTTCATTCGGGTGCGACAACTCTTCACCTTGAAGCCGTTGGCATCTCAAAACAGACTTTGGCCTTTTGCCTGGCAGCTTGTATCGGCCCTTTGTGGCAAACCATATAACGTCGTGTTGCGGAGCAAACGAACCTTCGAGGTCACCCATGCCATGAATCATTCGATCCCAAATTATCTGGCTCTTGATTTCAAACCCGGCGCATTCAATCGCTGCCCGGAAAATTTCTTGCACGTCCCACCGGGTGAAGCACACGAGGCAAGAATCGGCTTTCATGGCCCGGTAAGCATGTGGCAACCACCAGATATAGGGCTTGGTGTCGTTGGCAATCTTGGCCCGTTTATCAGTCGTCCTGGACGACTGATAGTCAATCCCGTAAGGCGGGTCAGTTATGCAGGCGTCAACGATCCCCGGCTCAAGGTCCAGCATCAGGCGCAGGCAATCACCATGCAAAAGCGAAAAACCGTCTCGCGTTGCTCCAGTTCCTGGAGGATCAACGGTGTTAAAAAGGGTTTGCTGCATAGTCCGCAAAATCCATTAAAAGAAAAAATTGCATAACAATCTAATCGAGCCGACGCCGTGAAAGGCTCGTTATTTGCAAAAGCTTCTGGCGGCGCGGCTCATCAGAAGCGTTGGGCGGGGAATCATCTCCACGCCTTGATAATTGCCGAAACCGCGTCCAGCCTTCCGGCACTACACTTTGTTTCTGGCATGTTCCAGCGTTCGAACCATCGCCAAACCCCGTTCATGTAGCCGGGGAATGTTGCCCATGCTGGGTGTCGCCGTGTTCGGACGGCATACTCAATCACCTGCCATTCACGCCCGTGAGCTCGTTTCGTCGCATCGTACAGGCTGTCGGCCTCCTGGTAGGTCAGGCCAAACTCAGCCATCCAAGCGGCAATCTTGCCTTGCCGCAACATCTCCGCAGCGTGGGCGCTCTTGGCGGTTAAAACCACGTTGCCGTGGTTTCCCATCCCTTGCCGATTGATCCACTTAAATCCATAGCCACAGCGCTCTGCGGGCAGCTCACCAATACAGGCGTACCCATATCCTATGCCGCCGACCACGCCTCCAGCCAACGCGATCTTGTCCAGCTCTCCGACTGTCAACCTACTGGCCCCACAATCTGTATCGTAAAAATCTCCCATGTCATCCTCCATCAAGGAAAGGGTTAAGAAGGGCAAAATGCCCAACAATAAAATCAAGCGGACGGGAATGAAGCGCGGTTCTTCGAGCCATCCGCCTTGGCCCGCCGCTTATTTAAGGCGCGATTTCCCCTTTACTCCAGCTCAATTTTTCCTTCGGCAACTCGCCGGATAAGCTGCCGAAGCCCCGCGGATGCGGGCATGCCCAAAGTTTTGCAGCGGCGCATGAACAGAGTCCATTCGCGCTGCGGGATTTTCCGCAGGAGGCTGTCTTTGGTCGGCTCCTGCGGAATGGCCTTGACGTTTGGTTTTCTCATTGGTGGCCCTCCAGGGCTTCGCGGGCCACGGCTCGGATCTCGGCCCAGTCGTCGACGGTGAGCATACAGGTGATGAAGCCAAAATTGCACACTATCCGGCCCCAGGTGTTTTTTAGGGTCATAGCGCAACGCCCATGCCGGCTCTCATACCCACACAGCCGACAATTACGTTTCTCGGATGAAAAGCCACAAGCATGACACCAAGGACAGGCATCGGCGTCAGCCAGGAACTCAGCTCCGGAGCGGTCGGCAAGGGCAAGAAGATTTAAAAAATGCTCCCAGTCGGCGTCCATCTGCGCTAAGTCTTCCCGGTCCTCCGGCAAAAAATAGTCATGGATGCCGGTGACCGCGTAGATCCGGTTCGCCTTGATCTCGCAAATTCTGATCAAGGCTGACACTGTGTCGTGTTTCATTTTTATTCCTCCCACTCCCCCGCATCTTTGAGGGCCTGCTCTCGGGCGTCGAGGGCTGCGAACAGGGCGTTGCATCCCTCGTCTACCCACGCTTTCGCCAGTGCGCGGGCTTCCTTCCAGGTGGGGGCGTGGAAAGCTTGCGTCCGGTATCTTATCGCGTCCTCGTTGGGCTTCGAATGCCCCCAGCGGGCATGCAGCCTTTCGCCCCACGCGTCAAGGACGCGGGCATCAAACTGGAGATCGGGCCGAATTTCGGTCCATTCTCCAAAATCTTTTGCTGGTAGGGACACAGTGGCCCGCACCACTATGTCGTCTCCCTCGTTGACGTCCTGCTGCCCTATCCCCTCCAGGGTTACCTGGGCCATCCTTCTCGCATATGTTGTTTTCATTTTTTCGCTCTCCTTTTTTTGTTAAATTTTGGCTTTCATCGCATAACACCAAACACAGGCCGAGCCTCCAATAGCTAGGGAGATTTCCGTTAAATTTTTTCACCAACTCAAATGCCAGCCGGCTTGTGGAGACGGTGTTTCGGAGTACAAGCGCCGCAGCTATTGAGGTCTCGTACATGTGGTATGGTGTGGTGTTCATTGGTTTTCCCCGCGGATGTCCGCGACAATCGCGCCGCGGACTGCCTGCAATTTGTCCTCGATCACCGTCAACCTCTCGTGCTCCTCGCTGCCTGGCCGGCAACGTTGCCGCATGCACGACACCAGGCAGAGGAGGTCAAGTATTTCTGACCCTCCGGCGTAGTTTTGCCGGATAATTTTGTTGAGTTTTTCACGGCTGCCGCTCATGCTGGCACCTCGTGATCGCTCGGGTTGCAAAATCCCTGCGCCATCTCGTGCCGATGGCGGCGCAATCCGACCGCAACGGCCAGTCGCACCCGGTGGGCCTCTCCGTTGGCGATTTTCAAAAGCTGCGTCGGGCGGTAGTGTTGAGCCGGATTAAGGTCGTGACGCTCTGCAAAGCGAGCCGTCCCGGCTTTGCAGTTGCCGGCTCTCACCGAGTCAGCCATGCAGATTCTGGCGCCCTCGGCCTCAGCTCGGCGCATTGCTGCCCGGTCCTCGGCCTGTTGTCTTTTGGTTTTTGCCGCGTCGGCCTTGGCCTCCTTCTCGGCGGCTCGCCTGGTGGCCGCGTTGGCTCGCAGCCTGGCCGCGATCTCACGGCCCGGCATGCGGATCTCGGCCGAGTCCGGGTGGTAATCGTCCCGGGGGTTGGCAATAGACACCAGCTTTATTCCGTTGCTGTCCTTCTCCCAGCGGTAGCCCCGCGGGGCCTTGGTGTGCCCCGTCTCTGTCCAAATTCGCCACCCGACAGACCGACCGGCCCAGGTAAGCCAGGCATAGGACGTTACCCAAGGTCGGTACGTCCAGTGCCGGTATGTGCACCGGCTAGAATATCGGCCATTGTCGATATCCTCTACGCTGTAGCCGACAGGACCCAAGCGAGCGGTGCTGGGCTTGGGAATCTCCCAGTTCTGCCGCCGTGGATGCAGCGCCCTGGCCTTTAGGTATGCCCGGCGTTCGTCTTCCCTCCCAAGAGGGAGGGCCGTCCGCGCCATAACCATGCGCGCCAGGACTCCGTCGGCGGGAGGGAGATCCCGAGCCAAAACCCTGGCCTCGTGCTTGGCCTGCGCGGCCTTGATTGTCCCCTTCAGCAGCCCCTTTTTTCGTAAATCCGAGTAATTCACTTCCATCGTCGTTCCTCCATGCCCGCGACCGGCGGGCAACGGTCCCCGTTATTGGGATTGTCTCTCTCCCTCTATATGGCAATCCCGTTTCCCACCAGACCTATTTGGTCCAGCGGGATTACTATCTCCCGCACCTCCGTGTCGTTGAGTACGACACGGAATACCTGGTGCCCTTCAATCCGCCCTACGCGGAAGGCAAATCCGCGCAGGCTTTTGTCTTCGTGCCCTACGTTTACGGGCACGAAATTCCGATACGGCCAGCCTTTGCCGGCTGTATCGTGCCGGTCATAATATTTTTCTGTCATCGTCGTAATCCTCCCTTCAATCCCTGGTTATCGCCAGGGTCGGAATCTTTTGTTGGCGGGCAGCTTTCTTTGCTGCCCGCCGTGTTTTTTTGACACTCGCCCGTCACGGCTTTTGGTGCGACGGGCGCCTTTCAAGCCTGCGGGTGCGTAGGCCTTCATGGCCACACCACTACCGGGGCCTTCCCCGGTTCGTAGCGGAGGGGGTTCAGGGCCAACTCAAGCCCCCGCAGCCTTTCTCTTGCCTCGACCGGGACCGAGGCCGAGGCAAAAAACTCCCAATACTTCCCGACCACCTGGTCGGGACGGTTTGGGCCGCTCTTGAGGAACGTCCCCGCCCCGTGGAACCACTCCACGGAGAGGACGTCACCCTCTGCGGTGACGCGGTAGCTCCGCGTCACAACAGAGGACTTTTTCTCACTCCAGAACATTAAACTTGCCATCGTCGTAATCCTCCCTTCAATCCCTGGTTATCGCCAGGGTCGGAATCTTTTGTTGTTGTTGGTCTTGTTTTGATTATTGCATTGATTATGCCAATGATATCATAAAAGTGATAAGTGGTCGGAATGATTAAGAAAGATTTTTCTGAATGGTGCGCGAAAAGTGCGGGTTGGTACAAAAAATTGTACTGGCGTGCAGCGTGTGAATGACAATAATATCAATGATTACGCTCGCTTAAATGGTGAACAAGAATTTTTACTGTGCAAGTAGGGCGGTACAAATATTTGTATAGCAGACAGATTAGCGAAATGATTATCAATTTGGCTGCAAACGGCCATGGGCGCGGGCTTGTGAGTATTAAAAATTGTACCACGGGAAAGGCGAGAAGGCCTGGTCTCCCCCGTTCAACGACGAGAGGTAAAAAGTGACCGCCTGGTCACTTGTGACTGCTCGGTCCTAAATGAACTTGTGACAATTTTTGTCATGTGCTTGACAATTTTTGTCACTCGTGGTACGCGTAGATATGCAATGCGTTGACGGACGGTCAGCGCGCACCGAAACCGCTGGGACCATTACCCAGTCCCTCGACTGCCCCAGGATCACACCACTCAATATAATAGGGTGGAGGGCTGAGAGATAAACGGCCGGGATCGCTGCGAGATCCTTTTTTTTATAGTCCCCTGAGCGTGAGGGGTTGCCCTGATCCGAGGGCAAAAACACCACGGGCGAGGCCGATATACAGCGGATTTTTGTTGTGGAGCCTCACAAGTGACCAGGTGGTCACATTGTCGACGAAAATATGACCGGAGCTGACCATCTCATATTGCTGGCCGATCTGAGTCACGAGGTCTGCGGGCTAAATCATGGACCTGGAGCCCCGGACCATCCGGCCCTTGACTATCTAGTGTGCCCGGTTGGCTACAGGGACGGCGAGGTGAGCGCCAAAGCGGTACGCGAGCTGATAATCCCCGTGTGCCTGCCATGCTCGCAAGCGCTGACCGGAGACGACTGGACGCTCCTCTACTGTTTCGAGTGCGGGGCAAGCCGATGGGTAGCAAGGTCGCGGGCAAAGAACAGCTACCGACACCATGTGTTGTGGCTGCGCGGGTGTCCTGACTGCACCAAGACCTTTGGAGGGCTGTATTTTAATGACTGACAGTAAGCGCCTGATCTGCAAGCGCCTGGAAGAGATCGCGGCCCAAATGGACGAGGTCTCAGTTTTGATGCGCACGGAATGGGACACGGAAGGCGACCGGGAAATGTTGCAGCACCATATTGATATGGCCGGGGCGGCAAGCATAGCCCGGCAATGGATCGAGGCGATCTCCGATGGGTGGTAAAATCAACATTAAATGGACGGCAGACAAATCCGTGGACCTGGCCGGATACCGAGTGTACTGGGCTGCCACCAGCGCGGCACTCTCGGCCAACCCCAGAGAGCACATGCTCACACTGGGGCCGCTAGTTCCTGATGCTGCTGGTTACGTCCACGCTCAAATTGATGTGGGATACATGCCGTCTGGGGTTGCGATGGTTACGGCCTATGACACGGCCGGCAATGAGTCGACATGGGGCGCGCAAGTCGCATGGAAAATGCCGAGAACCATTATGCGGTTGCAGGTTACAAGGATTGAGTTGGTGAAATAATGCAGACGATCATCACCAAAAAGGCCGTGTCTTTTGTGCAAGAGGGTATGTATCAGATTACCCTCAGCCTGCAATATGTCGGGGATGGTGGGCAGATAATCCTGGATAAGGATTACACGGAACGATACAAGAAAGGACAGCAAATAGGAATCGTCCAGGCCGCGTTTAAAGAGAAAATGCAGGCCGACATTAGGAGATATAAAGAGGAGCAAGCTATTTTTAATCATGCGCAAATGGATGTTATCATCTCTAATCTCAATAGCATTGTAGGTGTATAACGATGGCTGCCGCCGACACAATAGTCATACTGGACGGACTGCAATTTACAAAGCCAGACACCGCTGACATTTGGACCATCGACGGAGAGGGGTCGGCGTATGAGGCCGTAAAATCGTATGCGGTACAGGTGCCTGCCTCGGCATCAAGTGTACGAGTGATCTTTAACAACAATTACGATACCGGGGCCTCTCGGGTACATGTCCGAGTAAAGGTCACGGCAATTACGGCATTTTCCAGCACTGGCGTGCCTACCAAAACAGCAAACACTCAATCGTTGGAGTGGACGGCGATAGCAGCTCAGGGATTTTTGGAGACTGGTGCAATTGATGTGTCTGCGCTGCCTGTTGCAACTCTCCATGTCGACTGTGCCATCAGCAGCACTACCGCGCACACAGGCACAGAGATCCTATGCCAGATGCAATCAGAGGCATCGTTGGATGAGTGGGTGACGTTTGCATCTGTTGTTGGTCCCACGGGCACCGCAACCAAATCAGATTTTGCTGCGGAGGAAGCAGCTGGGCAGACGACGCTATCCATTACCAACCCAACGACTGGCAACCTCAACCATCTAGGGAAATTTATATTTCTTGAAGACACGGTGACGATTGCGCAATGTGAGATTGCCTATATTACGGATTGTGGGGCCGATACGTAATGTTTAGGCTGGAGATTCCGTGGACACAAAAGCCCCCTATTGGGACTCCGATTGATTGGAGTAATCCACTCACTCGGGGATTGGTCGGCGTTTGGGCGTTTAACGAGGGCAGCGGAAATTCATTGTGTAATATTGTCGACGGGACCAGGGCAACAATTGGGGGGACGGGTGCCCAATGGGTGCCCGAAGGGTTGCAGACGGCAACGACCTCGAACATACGATTAATCGATAACAAACTTAATAACCAGTCGTGGGATGAGGGCATTTCTGTTGTTTGGTTTGGACGACTACTGGACGACAATTTCTATTATCCCATGTTGGTAACGCAAGACGATTATGGAACGGTTGCTTTAAATTGGAATTTCGGCGGTTTATTTACTACTAAATATATACGATTTGAAGGCACCACTGCAACAGGGATACAAAACCTTGTAATATCTGATGGTTCACTCGTAATGCCCACGTCTCAACTGATAATGGTTTTGGTTACTCGTGATTCGAATGGGCATGGCGTGCCATACCTAAACGGCAGGACATCTCCCGCCTCCTCTGCTACTACTACTGGCGGAGGTGTAACGACCGGACAAGAGATAAATTTTGGATGCAGAAAGTTTGGGTCTGAATTTCAGACACCACTAATCATTAACTGTGTTTTGATTTTTAAGAGGGGAATAACCCCCCTGGAAAATCAATCGCTCTACCAAAACCCATGGCAGATATTCCAACCGCAAAGCACGTGGTTGCCGGTGGCTGCCGCGTCTGTGGGTAACCCGTATTATTGCTATGCGCAGCAATAGTAGGTAAATTATGCCAGATTTTTATTAGGTAAATTATGCCAGATTTTTATATGGACGTTGATACAGCATTGGCGGAGGTGCCGGTAAATCTCATGCCGCTGGTTGATGATACCGATTTTAAAGCCATCGAAGGGGCGGTTGTCTATAATGCCGCCGGTCTTGCGTTGCGCTGGCATTTTGTTACTACCACTGGGGCGTATACCGTTACTAGTGTCACTCCAACAACAGGTGGGGATTATGATTGGACCGATCAGGGCGATAGTGGGGTTTACACGATAGAAATTCCTGCGTCTGGAGGGGCTACTATAAACAACGACACAGAGGGCTTCGGCTGGTTCACGGGTGTAGCTACCGGCATTCTTCCCTGGCGAGGCCCGACAATTGGTTTTCGTGCCGCCGGCCTCAACGATGCCCTCATTGATTCTGCCTGGTCTGCTACTCGCGGACTAACCGGCACGGCTGTGCCCGCTGCTGCGGCTGGTGCAGCTGGAGGTTTGCCAACCTCTACCGCCGGTAGCCTCGACCTCGACGCCAAGCTTGCCAACACCAACGAGGTAACGGTGGCCCGCATGGGCGCACTCACGGATTTGATCGATGGCGGGCGGCTTGATTTGCTGATAGACGCCATCAAAGCCATGACTGACAAAATCGGAACGATTTCAAACACGGGCGGTACCGCAACGATTGGCGCAATTTTGGGAGATTTCCTGAACACCACGTTGACCGGGAGGGTTCCAACGGGAGCCCCTGGCGCTGCCAACGGTGCGGTGACCACCAATGGCACAAAAGTCAATCAGACTGTTGACCTGACGGCCGGCCAAAGTATCGATGTGAGCGACAAAACAGGATTTTCATTGTCCGCAACCGGGGCTGACCTGATCCTCAAAAGCTCCACATTTGTCCAAGCCATTGTTGCGGCCATCAACGAGTTTGCCACCTACGGACTGACTGCGATCAACACCCTGCTGGTAGCCACCGGGATCAAAACGGCTACGACTGCCGCGCCGGCCGACATGGCAACGGCTACCGAACTGGCCAAGGTGCCCAAGTCCGACAGCACGGTGACGTGGAACGCTACCGCCCTGGCGAGCATATTGACACAGGTTGCTACGGCCCTAGATACAGCGTTTACCGATGCCACAAGTCTCAACGCTGATGGGCTCAAGGGGCGCTTGCGGATACTGCAATGGATTTTAAGGAACAAGATGACTGTGGACGACACAACCGGGGATCTGTTGATATACAAGGATGATGGCGTGACAGTGGCGTTCACCGTCTCCGGGGCGTTGCTTGACGTCCTGGGAGTCACGACCCGCAAGAGGATAGAGTAATGGACTACCAGGCGGTACTTGATTATTTCAACAGGCGGGATGGCACCAAGCACACGGTTGCCGACCAGCTCAAGTGGTTGATCCAAAAGCGCGGGCACTCTCCGGAGGTGGCGCAAGAGGCCCTGGCGACTGTGTATTTTGCCATTTCCGAGGGGCAGAAGTTCGAGGCCGACAAGGACCACTCCGGCGCGGATTACATGTCTATTGAGATGGACGCGATAGCGCGTGGGCTGGAGGCTAAACAGTTTGAGGTGTTGGCAAAGCACTCCGGTGACAGGCTGCAAAAAGCAGTCGAAGAGGCAATTGAACGCATGCGCCCCGTGGCAACCGCGCCCATCGAGCGAGAAACTGTCGCGGAAGAAAAAGAAGAGCTGCAACCACCGACAGGGAAAAGCTTCCTCGCCCGCCTGTGGGCGAAGCTGTGTGAGCCGATATGAGCTACCAATCAAAACAGTTCCGGGCGCTGATAACCGAGATCCTGGTTCCGCAGGGACCGCCGCAACGTGGGGGCGGGAGGTGAGATGCTGCCCGGCCTGCAAGACAATGCTTGACGGGCCGTCGTGCCCGCTGTGTGGGTGGCGTGGATGATCGAGATAAAGCAGGGCGTTGACCTCTGGGGCCTGAGCCCCGAGATTTGGACCGCCGCAGTACACGCCGAAATCGTGTGCGGAATGAACGGAATCAGGTGCGTGATTACGTCCGGTCGTGACGGGGTGCACCAGAAAGGATCAAAACATTTCACGGGCCAGGCCCTGGACTTTCGGACCCGTGGCCTGAGCGTTGAACGGGTTCAGGGGTTTGCCGAGGATCTTCGGTTTTCGCTGGGTGCCGATTACGACGTTGTGGTCGAAAGCAACCATTTGCACGTTGAGCACGACCCGAAAGGAAAAGGATGAACCTGCAAGATTCTGCTGACATTGCGTTTCTGGCGCTCACGATTTGGCGAGAGGGGCGCGGCGAGCCCGAGGCGGCAAGGAGAGCGATTGCCGATGTTATCGTCAACAGGGTGCGTCGGCCCTCCTGGTGGGGGCATGATGTTCAAAGCGTGCTGTTCAAGAAATGGCAGTTTTCGTCCTTGACTGACCCAAAAGACAGGCAGTTGACGACCTGGCCGGCGACCAACGACGAGCAATGGAGGGGATGTCTGTTTATCGCATACCATGCCATTCTAGGCCCTCCGCTGTCGAGTGCAGACAGTTATTATGACAAGTCCATCCCTGCGCCCAAATGGGCAACGGCCGACACGTTTGTTGCGGCAATTGGTCGGCTGCGGTTTCACAACCTGGACCGCGACGTTGAGGTAGGCGGCGATAGCAAAACAAAAAGGTACGTGCAATGATAGGCCAAAACGACATCCATCACCTGGAGCCCCTGATCCAGACCATGATTTTCGAGGCACAAGGGTTGGACATTTTAGCCAAGGAGATGGAGCACACAAGAGCAGACAGGGACACGGTATCTAACCTGCGCTATCAGTCGGGAGAGATAAAAAGGTTTGCCCACATTATTCGCGATTGGGCAATTTCTATGCGGCGGGAAGAGGAAGAGTGAGCAAAATGGATGACCGCATAAAGAACCAGACGTTCTCCGACGGCGACAAAGTGTGGAAGATTCCGCGTCTGCTGATGCTGGCCAGCGAGCTGGAGCCGTTCGACTTACCTTTGAAGCATTTGAACGTCTATAGGTTGTACCCAGATATCAACTCCACGGCCGATTTTGTCAACCATATCCGCTATACGCTCGACGCGGACCTGGACTGCCCGATCATCCTGGACGACGAGGGCTACGTGATGGACGGCCGTCACCGTATAGCGCGGGCGCTGTTGGAAAAGCGGGAGTCAATTAAGGCGGTTCGATTCGATGAGACTCCACCGCCCTGCTACCTGACGGAGAAAAAGTAGATGTGCAAAACAGACATGGCCGCCGTCTGGTACGCGGTACTGGTGACCATTCTCGGGGCAGCGTACATTGGGGCCATAACGTTTGGGGCAGTCCCAGAAGGGAACCGGACGTGGGTTGATACCATTTTGGGGTTTGTGCTTGGGACGGTTGTAAGTACGGCCACCGGGTACATGATAGGGTCGTCAAAATCCAGCAGCGACAAAACGAGGAACCCCGCGCCATGAGGTTGTCCGTCGCATTATTGTCTGCCGTTCTTGCGCTGAGCGCTTGCAGTTTTACGCACGACGCGAACCGCAACCCGGATTCTGTTCAGGCCTTAAACGACTGGCGGGCGCTTATGCAGCAGACGGACGAGTGCTCCTCGCCACCATTAATTTACACCCTGGCCGCTGCCTTTTTGGACAAAAACTGGCAGGACTGCTGCTGGCAACACGACTTTGACTACACCTATGGCTGGCGCTATGGGATAAGTCGAGCTGACGCTGACAACGACCTCGGGGCATGCGTTGAGGACTCCGGCCATCCCGTTGTCGCATCAGTGATGTATGGTGCGGTGAGGGCGTTTGGGGGCGGCCATTATCGGACGTTGGATAACCCGGCGTGGCAACCTGAGGAGCTGGTTGCCCCATGAACGAGGCTGAGGCGTTGACATCCCTGGCCGCATCGGTGGAAAAATTGGCTGCCGCGTTGTCGCAGGAGCACCCATACACAATCACCGGGGCCAGCGACTGGCCGTTACTCGTGGCCTGCGCCGCCGTGGCGGGCGTGTTGCTGGGGCTGGTTTACACCGGACTATCGCGCAAGATGGACGATATTGTCGGCACAATCAAAGAGGAAAAGACGTCGTGTGCCTCCTGTGAGGCCTCGATCTGGAACGCTATAGACGACTGCTGCCCACGTGGCGGACGCCGGAAGGGCGACAAATAGGGCGAGCAAGGCAGCCTGGGGCCGTTTCAAAGCGCCACATCGGGACGCTAATATGCCCAAGGAGGTCATAGGTGGGGAAAATGGGGCTGTCTGACAACGATTTTAACCGAAAGCTGGACCAGTTGGCGCGGGGGAGAAAACGTTCCGCTAAAAACGACAAAACAGCCTCAGTGTATATCGCAAAAAAACGCGCCCAAATTATACGCGCAGCGAGGCATGCTGAATGTGTGCGGATGTATTTGGACTACAAGGACGAAGAGACTTTTTTGCAAGCAGAGGCCTTGCGAAGATCTAAGGTTTACAACCCGCGCAACGGTGTTTTTTCGGAAATGGCACTACGCAAAGCGTTCCATCGCTGGAAACAAAAATTTTCCGTGCAGCTCAAGAAAGCGCTGGATGACGTTCTGATCCAAACCAGCGAGCTTGAGCTAGTTATACAAGGGTTGCTCACGGCGAAAGATGAAAAGTTGCTTACTCTCCCAGACGGGCGCGTGGATCGATACGAGGTCAGGGACAACAAAACCAGGCTCGCCGCGGCAAAACTTCTTTTGGAAAAACGCGGGGAGATAGAGCAAAACGTCAAACTACAATATGCGAACAAGTCAGACGCAGAGCTTGAGGCCAGGAGAATCGAACTCGAAGCAGCTCTTGGAATACGTGCAGCTTCTGGAGGTAATGGCGGAGAGAAGGAAGAGGAATAAGCTCGCACGCTATTACCCGGACGACGGCCCTCTACGCAGGGATCTATACCCAAAGCACATGGAATTCTTTCGGGTCGGCAAGAGGTACCCGGAAAGGGCTATTATCGCGGCAAACCGCGTTGGAAAGTCGGAAGGTATTGGCGGATATGAGCTGGCCCTCCACCTCACCGGAAGATACCCGCATTGGTGGGAGGGGCACAAGTTCATAAAGCCAATAAACTCCTGGGCTGCTGGCGATACCAGCAAAACAGTCAGGGAAATTATCCAGGCAAAATTGCTGGGGCCTATTGGGGCGTTTGGGACCGGCCTGATTCCCGGCGACTGCCTCATAAAGACTACGGCAAAAACCGGAATATCCGACGCAATCGACACGTTCAGCGTGCGTCATGCATCTGGGGGAGCTTCGACCTGTGTTCTCAAAAGTTACGACCAGCGGCGGGAGGCCTTCCAGGGGTCGGAACAAGACGTTATATGGCTGGACGAGGAACCGGAAATGTCGATATACGCGGAATGTCTGTTGCGGACAATGGCGACAGGCTGGTTTGGAGGCGGAATACTGATGTGCACATTCACGCCGCTGAAAGGTATGAGTGAAGTTGTCAAGTCCTACATGGACAAGGCGGAATAATGCCGGAAGTAAGTCCGTCAAAATATTTGGTTACCGCCACGTGGGATGATGTGCCTCATCTGTCCGAGGAAGAAAAGAGGCGGTTGTGGGACGGCATCCCTCCGCACCAAAGGAAGTCACGGGCGAAGGGTATTCCTCAGCTTGGGGTTGGCCTCATATACCCCGTGGATGAGGAGTCGATAACGGTTGACGATTTCGAGGTGCCAGAGTTTTGGCCTAAAGCCTACGCCCTGGATGTTGGATGGAAGGTAACCGCAGCTCTCTGGGGGGCGTGGGACAGACAGAACGATTGCGTTTATGTCTGGTCGGTCTATAGCCAAACAGAGAAGGAACCAGCAACGCACGTTGATGCCATCAAGGCGCGCGGTTATTGGATACCAGGGGTTATTGACCCCGCAGCAAGAGGGAGAAGCCAAAAGGATGGGGTTGCCCTGCTCAATGAATATGTCGGAATGGGGCTCGATCTTGACTTGGCTGACAATACTGTAGAGTCAGGCCTGTTCGCTGTCTACAGACGCATGGTGTCCGGCCGCTTGAAAATTTTCAAGACCTGCTTTCCCTTGTTTGCTGAGTTGAGCCGGTACCATAGAAATGAAAGGGGAGAAGTCGTGAAGGAAAACGATCACCTTTGTGACTGTCTGAGATATTTGGTTGTCTCCGGGATGGCCCTGGCCGTAACACAAATAGTCGCCGAACAGGATGACCATAGAAACATAGCAACCCAGCGCAGAAATAGGGTTACGGGATACTGACAACATGGACCCCACGGAAGTCACAGTACAAAAAGCATCTCTTGAAGCCCTCTTGCAGTTTTGTCTTATGGACAACATAGCCCATTCGCTGTCCGACCAGGAGCTAGACGAAATAGGGCACAAGGTAATTCGTCTAGCGACACAGGATAACTCGTCTCGGTCTGAATGGCTGAAAAATTCTAAGATGGCAATGGAACTTGCCCTTCAGGTGGCTGGACAGCGGAAGGATTTTCCTTTTGACGGCGCCAGCAATGTTAAATTCCCACAGTTGACGGTTGCGGCTATACAGTTTCACGCAAGAGCTTATCCTGCGATCGTTGGGCCTAACGCCATAGTAAAGGCCCACGTTGTGGGCAAGGATGAAAGTGGTGAGAAGGCCAAGTCGAGCAAGAGGCAATCGGACTATATCAATTACCAGCTTCTGGATGAGATGGAAGAGTGGGAGGAACAGACCGACAAGCTCTTATTGGCCCTTCCTATTGAAGGGTGTCAATTCAAAAAGACATATTTCGATAGCTCTCTGGGGCGTAACGTATCAGAGTGGGTTCGACCCAATGATTTGATTGTGGCAAACGACACCAAAGACCTGAATTCCTGCCCCAGGGTTACACATATTGTACGTCTCTACCCGCAACAGATTAAAGAACGTATGAGAATGGGCATATGGGTAGAGGCGGATCTAAACTTGGGTGCAGACGATGAAGAAAACCAGGAGTTGCAAGAATTTTATGAGCAGCACTGCTTGCTTGATCTAGACGAAGATGAGTATCAAGAACCATACGTGGTTACGGTTCATGTCGCCACGGGCAAGGTGGTAAGGATAAAAGCCAGATTTTGGCCGGAAGATGTCCTCCTCCGTGTCGGAGAGGAGAACATATCTTTGGCCAACATAGCGGGTCTCGGCATCGGAGGGCAGACCAGAATCGCAAAAATAACGCCCTGCGGCTACTTTACGAAGTTCCCCTTTATCCCGTCTCCGGATGGCGGTTTCTACGACATTGGATACGGACAACTTATCGGCCCTCTATCTGAGGCCGTGGACACGATTATCAACCAGTCCATAGACGCCGGCACTCTTGCCAATGTTGCGGCTGGTTTTATTCGCCCCGGGGTGACGGTTGGGGGGAAAAGGGGAAAGATTAAGTACGCGCTGGGAGAGTTTAAGGAGATCAACATCCCGGCCGGCATGAGCATAAGGGAGGCCGTTTACCAGTTTCAGTTCAGAGGACCCAACCCCGCACTGCTGTCCTTAATGTCACAATTGCTCATGAGCTGCAAGGACGTCACGGCCACACACGATATAATGTCCGGGGGGCGCGAAACGCAGGAAACCGCCACCACCTCAACGCTCAGGGTTCATGAGGCCACGCAGAATTTTAACTCAATATTCAAAAGGATACACCGAGCGCTAAAGGAAGAGATCAGAAAGGTTTGCGCCCTCAATGCAAAGTATTTAAATGAAGAAACCGCGTTTAACATTTTTGGGACCAACGACTCTGCCGTTGTTCTGAGAAGTGATTTTAGAGATTTCAAGACTGTCAGGCCAGTCACAGACTCAAACTCGGCAACCTTTGTAAAAAGATTGAGCAATATGCAGGCCCTCATGGCCCTGAAGGGTGACCCGACGATCAACCAACAAGAGTTAAACATGCGATATCTCGGCGCTCTCGAAGAAGAGAGCCCGGAAAAACTGATGGCGCCACCGCCACCGCCACCGCCTCCAGACCAGAAAATGATACTGGAGATAATGAAGGCAAACGCACAAGTAGAAAAGACAAAGGCTGAAATCGCGGCAATTTATGCTTCAGCCATAAAATCCATTTCCGAGGCGGAAGCCAAAGAGGCAGGCGTACAGCTCCAGCAATACAAGGCCCAGCTGGACGCTTTAACCGGGGCCATAGGAATGCAGCGAGATGAGGAAGGAAGATTGGCAGCAATGGATGCTGCACCCGGTAACGAAGAAGTTGATGGACAAGGTCAAGGACTTAGGCCGGGCGGCGGCGGAGCAAGACTGCCTGGATATGGAGAGCCCGAGCCGAACTCAAGCGCTTCTGGCCTATTACCGGGGCAGGTTTGACGCATTCAAAGAGATAGAAAGTATGGGAGAGACAGAAGACGATGATAGAGACTAGGAACGAGTCAGGATGGAAGCCGGTAGAGTATAAGGTCCTTGTTTTCCCGCATGCCGTAGAGGAGGTCAGCAAAGGGGGGATTATCCTTGCTACCGCTGCGGTGGAAAAGGAAAAACATGCCCAGAGTGAGGGAACCATTGTGGCCGTTGGGGATATGTCTTTTACCGACCCTACATGGCCCAACCCGCCAGTAGCAGGAGACATAGTCTTGTTCGACCGCTACGCTGGGAGCCTTATCAAGGGCAAAGACGGGAAGGAATATCGGCTGATAAACGACAAAGAGATAGGCGCAATCAAGCACACATAAGGAAGGAAAAAGGCCATGGAAGAGACAGAAAAAACAATTGAAGAGAGGGCAGCGGAACAGGGGCATGTCCCCAGAGAAGAATGGAAGGGCGACCCTGAAAAATGGGTTTCGGCGGAAGAATTCGTGAGGCGCGGGGAAGAGATCATTCCCATAATGAAGGAACAAATCGGGCGCCTGCGATCTGACCTGGAAATAGCCCTAAAGGCCAACACCTCAGAGCTTAAAAAAGTTCGTGCCGAAGCGGCAAAACAGGCCTACGAGAAGGCTACCGCAGAGTACGAGGAAAAGCTGGCGGTTTTGCGTGAGCAGGAGTTGGCTGCGGTTGAGTCCGGGGACGTAAGGGCCTACGAGGATGCCAAAAAAAAGGTCGAGAAGCTGGCAAAGCCGGAGAAGCCGGACGTCAATGCCGGAAATGAACATGGGGACAGCCCCAATATCGAATTTGAGGAATGGAAAACCACAAACAAGTGGATGGATGAAGATGATGTGATGGCGGCGGCGGCGGCGCACATAGCAAGGAAAATCCAACACACCGAAGGCTTGCCGGACGGGAAAAGGTTGTATGATCGCGTGGCCGAGGAGATAAAGAAGCAGTTTCCCCACAAGTTCTCAAACCCTCGCCGATCAGAGAAAACTGGGGTAGAGGGTGCGTCTCCAGTTGGCGGCGGCACTGGCGGAGGAAAGACTTTTTCCGACCTGCCGGTCACCGCAAAAAAACAATACGAACGGCTGGCGGCCCAGTTCAAGGCAAAGGGAAGATCTCTAACCAAAGAAGCATACGCCCAATCTTACTATGAGGACTAACAGGATGAACGCGAACGTTGAGGAGAAGAAAGAGGAACGTCCGGGAAGAAAAAAGAGACCAGCAAGGACAACGCGCATTCCGTTTGGTGTAGCACGCAGAAAGCTATCCCTGGACGACGAGACACACCAAAGGCTCAAGGCCAACGATTTGGTGCCCAGGTGGATAAACGACGAGGAGGACGGCCAACGCATTAAGGCCGCGCTGGCCGGCGGGTACGAGATGGTCACGACGACAGGAGATGAGATCGTGGGAACGGGAGATGCAGAAGATGCAGCCCGTCATATCCGACGCCCGGTGGGGACTGGCCGCGACGGGAAGCCGAAGTATGCCTATTTGATGGCAATAAAAAGGGAATTTTACGAGGAAGACCAGATAGCCAAAGAAAAGAAAAATCAGCTTGTGGATGAGGCCATTAGGGGGGGCAAACCCCCGAACCTAAAGGACCATGGCTTGCCAAAAGACCAGGCGAGCACGTTTGTTTCTGAAATCAAATATCAACCGTAAGGAGTACTTACAATGGCAAATGCAACAGGCGTCTTTGGGTTGCGCCCACTTCGGCACAGAAGCGGCGCGGTCTGGAATGGCGCAACGGTGAAAATGTATGTCAGCTCGCTCTATGCGACTGCGCTTTATGTGGGGGACCCGGTTCTTTTGACTCCAACCCTGACAGAAAAAGAGTCCACCGGAAAATTTTTGACCATCAATAAATCGGCCGGAACCGCCGGGGTTATGGTTTACGGGGTAATCGTGAGCTTTGAGCCGAACCCTGACGATTTGAGCAAGATCTATCGTCCGGCGTCGACCGAAAGGTACGCGAATGTCTGTTGTGATCCGGATGTCGTTTACGCCATCCGGGGTAATGCCGGCGCCACGCTCACCAGTGTGCTGCCGGGACAGAACGCTGTCATGATTGCCAGCACATCAGGCAGTACAGCGACCGGGCTTTCCGGTATGGCCCTTGACGAGGGCACTACCACGGCGCCGAACACAACCCAGAATTTTACGCTACACGTTTTGGGTGTGCATGATAAGGAGGACAACACTTTGGCTGCCAGCGCGGTGTATGAAGTGTTGCTGAACACCTGTGAAAACGTAACCGGTAGATTCCTCGGAGTCACCGCAGCTTAAAAAAGGAGTAAGGTAAATGATTACCACTGGATCGCACCCGAAAGAATTGTGGCCTGGGGTGAAGGCCATGTTTGGTGCAACATACGACGAACACCCGGAAGAATGGTCGCAGATATTCGACGTGGAGTCATCCGATAAGGCTTACGAAGAGCGACTTCAGCAGAAAGGTTTTGGCCTTGCTCCGGTAAAGAGCCAGGGCTTTAGCGTTTCGTTTGAGGACACCTCTCAGGGGTACGTTGCAAGGATTACCAACGTTACCTATGGCCTCGGGGCAATCATCACCATGGAAGCCCTTGACGATGGACTCTATGAGCCGTTGGCGATGAGAATAGCCAAGTACCTGGCTTTTTCGATTCGCCAGACGGAGGAGAATGTCGGCGCCAACATTATCAACCGAGCCACAACGGCCGGATATACCGGTGGGGACGGAGTGGTCCTTGCGACTGCAAGTCATCCTGAGTCCACTGGCAACCAAAGCAACCTGTTGTCTCCGGCCGCTGATTTCTCCGAGACGGCACTCGAGGACATGCTGATTATGATCATGAACGCCACTGATTCCAAGGGGCTAAAGATCAGCTTGATCGGTCAGAAGTTGATAGTCCCTACGGCCTTGACGTTTGAGGCAGAGAGGGTCCTCAAGTCGGCCCTTCAGTCTGGCGGGGCAAACAACGATATAAATGCGATAAAAAGCCTTGGTCTGTTGCCCGGCGGAATCAGCGCCAATCATTATCTGACTGACAGTGACGCATGGGGGATAAAGACAAATGCGCAGGAAGGTCTTATTGCCCAGAACAGAAAAGCGGCCAAGTTCACCAAGGATAATGAATTCACCACTGAGAACGCCATGTTCAAGTCTGTCCGCAGGATCGGATTTGGGTGGGGTGACTGGCGCGGGTACTACCACAGTGCCGGGGCATAATCAGACACAACAAAACACAAACAATGCTGGCGGGGAGAAATCCCCGCTGCTCTTAAAAGGGGTAGCACGATGGCAAAGTATAGTATGGGGCCGGATGGCCTCAAGGTTAACGGCGTTCCGACGATTGGGTCCGGTGGTCTCCTCCAGTTTACCGGGAAGCATTTCTATGTAGACTATGTCAATGGGTCAGACGGCAACAAGGGCACGGACAGGAATAAGCCCTTGAAGACCCTTTACAAGGCGCATTCTTTGATGACGTCAGGGAAAAATGATGTCTGTCATGTCATCGGGGATGGCGCAGCCACCGGAACGGTAAGGCTGTCAAAGGCCCTGGCACAAGAGGTTGACTCAACGGCCACAACCGGAGTTCTGGCATGGACAAAAGATGCGTGTCATATCGTGGGAGAGTGCTCTCCCACGATGGTCGGCCAAAGGGCCAGGATAGCGCCTCCGACCGGAACATATACGGCTGCGACCTTTGGATCTGCAAACTTCATCACGGTGTCTGGTAACGGTTGTTTATTCGCCAACCTTTCAGTGTATCACGGGTTTTCTACCGGCGGAACCAATCAAATTTGTTGGACGGATTCCGGAAGTCGGAATGCATATCTAAATGTCAACCTTCAGGGTATGGCTGACGCCGCCTCAGCGCAAAACACCGGGTCAAGAACCATTAAGTTTTCCGGAGGGGGAGAGCACACCCTGATTGACTGTGCGCTTGGTCTGGATACCGTCACCCGAACTGTGGCTAATTCAACCGTGGAATTTTCTGGAGGAACAACCAGAATCTCTTTCCTGGACTGCATCTTCCCGTTTTACGGATCGGCTGCGACCCTGTTGGCTTTTAAGGTGGCGGCGGCATCCGGAATCGACAGATGGATACTGATGGATCGGTGTAAGTTTATGAACGCGGCCGGGTCTGGAAGTACCACGATCACGGCGCTTGCCACAATGGCGGCAAGTGCTGGCGGGCTCTTGCATTTCAAGGATTGTTCGCTGGTTGGCTTCACTGGCTTCGGAAGCGACGCCACAACCAGGGGACAGATATACATTGAAGGTGGAACTCCAGCCGCAGCGACAACCGGCCTTGCGGTTGCCCCTACGGCATAAAACAAGCACACTTGCATTATGCCGCCGGCCGTCCAAGTGTGGCCGGCGGCATAAGGGGGTACTATGATTGAAATAGATGGTCCGCTTGTAAAACAGTGCACAGCAAGGGAGCGTAACCAATGAGGCCAAAAAGATTTACAATAACGCCGGACGCGGCGGACAGAAACGGGATTTCCCTGGCTCAACAGCTTGGCGGAGCTGGGGATCTAACAATAACTGGGGCTCTTGCAACCGGCGGGGTTGCCACGCTTGATATCCCTCGCCACGTGTCGGTGTATTCCGCTAGTGATCTGCACTTAATCACCTTTACGGTTTACGGCACTGACAGATATGGAGCGACCATATCAGAAGCGATTACCGGTCCTACGGCGGGAGCAACAACGAAAAGCACCAAGAATTTTGCCACTGTTACACAGGTTGCCGCGGATGCTGCGGTCGGTTCTGACGTTGAGATAGGCAGTGCTGACGAGTTCGAGACAAAATTCTATCCGCTGGACAGGTTTTCTCAGGCAACCTCATTGTCGGGGTATCTTTCCTCCGGGGCTAGCTTGTCGTGGCTCATCCAGCACACCTATGATGATATTCGGGATAGCGCATGGAGCGAGCATACGGCCAAAACCTTTGATTCATTCACAACCAAGACGGCAAGCCATGAGGTATCAGCCCAATCGGCCGTAATCGCTTGTCGATGGAAAGTAACTTCCTATGTGTCCGGGTCTTTGACCGGAGCCATCGTTGGTGTGCCTGCTGTATGAATTATCTGCCTTTCGTAAGTTGGGGCGTATATGGCTCCACCACTGACAAGGAGATGGCCAATTATTTTGCGAGCTGGGGGATATCTGCCGACCTTGGGGAAGATGTCGAGTCTTCCTTGTCCGGCATCTTCCAGGCTATTTTTGTCGATATTATGCAGCCCATATTCAGGGTGGTTGTTGGATGATAGAATCAGAACAAGCATATGTCCCGGGCGACCCGTGGATGATCTGCGATGAATGCAGCTTTAGATATCGACGTAGCGAGATGAGAAGGCGTTGGGATGGTGCCATGGTCTGCCCTGACGATTGGGAGCCACAACATCCGCAAGAGTTTGTCCGCGGGGTAGCTGAAAAAATAGTCGTGAACAACGCAAGGCCCGAGCAAAGCGCCACAGAGCCCACATATATTACTACGTCAATCACCCAGGATGACCTATGACTACGAGCGGATCTTATGACTTCACGATAAACGAAAACAAGCTGATAACCGGCGCCGCACAATTGCTGGGTATCTATTCCGTGGGGAACGTGCTGGCAGCGTCAGACTATTCGATAATGCGCGATTTCCTAAACATGGCGGTTTCCTACTTGTCTCCGCTTTGCAATCTATGGGTGACCACCGAAGTCACTCACACCCTGACACCGGGGACGGCGTCATATACGGTTGGCACTGGATTAAACATTGACACTGCCAGGCCCTCCCGATTGTTGTCAGCGAGAAGGCGGGACACTTCAAACATAGAAATACCGATCGAGGTGGTATCGCGGGACGAATATAAGGACGTCACCCAGAAGACCACGCAGGCCCCTGCGTCCATTGTCTATTACGACCCCCAGGTATCGAATGGCGTGCTGTACGTTTGGCCAACTGGCAGTACGGGCAATGTCACGTTGCTTCTTGATTTTAAGCGCCCGATCCAAGATTTTGATTCACAGGGTAATAATCCGGACCTGCCCAAGGAATGGTTCTTGCCCCTTATGTATTGGTTGGCCGTTTTGGTGGCTCCTGTATATCTGGGCAATGTCCCTCAGGGAACATTCACCATGGCCACACAACTGATCTCTTCTGTGTCGGGGATGGATGCCGAGAAAGTAGCATTAATGTTGGGAGCAAAGAAATAAGTGATTAATCCAATTCCTCTATCGTTCGGATATAGCCGCGGGTACTCCGACCCTTGGAACTCACACCAGCTCACAAATATGTTTCTGGATGTTGATACGCAAGCAGGAAGCACCGCCGCTTACGTTGTCAGGGGGACTCCAGGCTCAAAGCTTTGGCTTGACTCTGGCCTTCAGGCAGAGGTGCGGGCACTGGTTAAAACTCCACTGTTCTGGCTGGCTGTGGTTGGCAATACGTTGGTGGAGATTCAGCGCGGGACCAAGGTAACAACCACGATAGGGACCATAGAAACCTCTTCAGGCGTAATAAAATGGGACCAATGCCCGACGCAAGTCATGTTTGTGGACGGCATCCATGGATATATTTATGACAAAACGTCACGCACCTTAACCACAATATCAGACGATGACTTGCCAGCGCCATCCACGGTATCTTTCATTGCAAGCAGATTTGTTGTCACTATTGCGGGGACGGGGTTATTTTACATTTCCGCGTTAAATAATGGCTTGGTGTGGGATGCCCTTGATTATGCCACCGCAGAAGCCAGGGCCGACAACCTTGTCACGTCTATTGCCGACCATGACGAATTGCTTATGATGGGTACCGACACCATAGAGTGGTGGAGGGCAACGACCAGCCCCTTCCCCTTCGCAAAGGTCCAGGGGAGCACCCAAGAAATAGGCATAGGGGCCAAGGATAGCGTCGCCAGAGGGGATAACGTGCTGTTTTTTTTGGACAGCAACGGTATGGCCCGCACGATTCAAGGGTATAACTCGATTGTCATTTCACAAGATATCCAACACCAAATATCAAAATGGCCCCAACTCTCTGACGTCATTGGTTTCACCACTACGGAGAGAGGAAGGGCGTTCTATGTCATTACATCCCCTTCTGCAGGGCAGACATTTGTCTATGACGCTATGACGAAAAAATGGCACAGGAGAGCTTCCTTTCCGAGCAATGGGAAGTGGCGGGGCAATTGTGCTGTGACGGAAAGCTTGCTTACGGTGGTTGGCGACTACGAGAACGGGCGCCTTTATGAGCTTGACTACGACTACTATTACGACAATGGAGAGGCCGTAAAGTGGATAGCTGACACATTTGAAGTAAAGTCAGGCGACGACCACAGTTTAATCCATCACCGCCTTGAACTTAGGATTGAACAGGGCGTCGGGCTAATTACCGGCCAAGGCGAAGAGCCCTTAGTTTGGATGGTGTATTCCAATGACAGTGGTAAGACATGGAGCAATGACATTTTCAAATCTATGGGCAAAGAAGGAGCGTACCAAGAGCGCTTGCGGTGGCAGCCCCTAGGCCGTGCATTATATCGACGGTACCGGTTTTTTGGTTCCGACCCAGTAAAAAGGGTGCTTATTTCTTCTACGCTGGAGGCAACAGCATGTCGGAATTAGAGCCGCCGCGCAGATCCAACATGCTTACACCCTTTGGTACGACCGAAAGGGTGTGGGATGTGTTCTTCAGCGACCTGGCCACATCGGCCAATCAATTCTCCGGAAAAGATCCGTTGATAGACCAACCGCAGATAGCCAGCATCGAAAGACAGATAAGAGATCTTCAGGCCACGGTGGCGACGGCGACCATGAGCTTTACGTCTGCCCTAGATGCGCTGGAGAAAAAACTACAGGCAGAAATGTCTATTTTTATGGCTGTCACGCCAATCACCATCAATACGGATGCAGACGACATGAAGATTGGCCTTCCAGACTTGACCATAACGGTGGACCTGTCGAACGCGACATGGAACACAGTGGGCACACACGAAATAGCAACCGTAACTGGGCTTGTATCTGTCTACATCTCATGCACTTGCACAGAGACCTTGACTGGAGCGGATAACATTTCGTACGGGGTTGCTGGCAACTTGACGTTTTTCGGGGGATCAGTCGCAAAAACTGACCTTGTGGCTGGAGATGTCTGGGCCGCCGCTGCCACCACTGCGGGTCGAGACATCGTTGGCGCGATTGGTGCTGCCGGAACTGGTATCCAACGCGCAACCCTGAACACGCTAGATATCGGCTATGAGATCCTAACGAATGCCGCCACGGATGGAACCATTAAGTTTCATGTATGGTGGGAAGCACTTGAACCCGGGGCCTCGGTTGTTGCTGGGGCGGGAGGAAGCTTATGACGAGCACGTTGATTCATATGTACAGGGGCCAGCCGGGGGTGGCGGCAACGCTTCTTCATACTGTTGCGGCCCTATCGACCGACAGAATTTTATCGTGCGTAGCATGTAACGACACCACCACGGCCGTCACATTCACCATGTATTTGGTCCCATCGGGCGGATCGGCCGGAGTGACCAACATGATTGTGAACGCAAAGACGCTCGCAAGTGGCGAATCGCTGGTGGTCTCCGAAGCCATTGGCCATGTCTTGGCTGCCGGCGCGATGATATACGCGCTGGCGTCCAGCGCAGACCAAGTTACCCTGACCATTACTGGTCAGCGGCTGCAATAAGGGGGGAGGGAGCGATGATAAAAACGGCGTCCCTATGCGATGTATGCTACAAGAAAATTCCAGCGTCCATCTTCCCCGAAAACGGGAAGGCATGGATGGAAAAAGAGTGTGACGTTCATGGGCGCTTTGTCTCGATGGTAGAACCAAGCTGGGCGCATGTGTCAAACTTCTATCGCAACGGTTCCGTGGGCAGGAACAACAGCATTATCATACACGTCAACGAAAGTTGCAACATGCATTGCCCGTGGTGTTACTACAAGCCGGGGATGGAACCGACGCATGACCTACAGTTTTACAATCAACTCTTGTGGGAACAGTACGGTAGTCGTGGTTTTGCGCTTATGCTTAGCGGCGGGGAGCCCACTTTACGCCCGGACTACCTGGAGTTCGTGAAAGAGGCGTACCGGTGTGGATGGAATCCATCAACGATCACCAACATGATCAGTTTGGCCGACGATGGATTTTTCAACCAAACAATTAATCCGGCATGGCTGGGCAGGGATGGGAACTATAAGTTCGCCATGAGTTTTCAGCACCCCGATAACTACAGCGCGGCCATACTTGAACTAAAGATGAAGGCCCTTGAGAATCTACGCAAGCTTCAGGGCGCAAGGGCCGCATGTGTCATGTTCAGCATTCAGAATCTGGGAGAATTGGATTTTATAAAGGAGTTCTACGACGACCACCGTCACTTGTTCAGCATGCTGAGAATCCGCACCATGTTTCACGCTTGGGGGAACAAGGGCGAAAAACAGTTGTACCTATCAGACCTGCATGCTGCTTTCCTGGAAAAGTTCAGCGATTATACGCCGATCCAATGTGACAGGATAGAGCGGAGCAATATCTATGGAATGTACTTGCAAACCCACGAAATGCGAGACATATCCCTTATGTCTGCCCCCACCGTTCACGGTATCGATTATCACCAGTGCAGCCGCCCGGTGCTTATGTTTGCGCCAGACCTGCGGTGTTACCCAGTACCGATTGCGCAGTGCATTTATGAGGGAATGGCCGCTGGATGGAAAGATGGTTATAAAATTAGGGAGGGCATTACATGTTTGTAGTCGTGTCGAAGGTGGTCGAAGGGGTATTCAAGTCTGACGCCTCGGAAGATGCCGCGGATGCGCGGGCCGCGGCATCTCAGGCAGAAATTGACTTGAAGTGGAAAATGTACCAACAAAACAGGGAGGATCTAGCGCCAGGACGCAAGAGCTGGGCGTTTGCCCTTAACCAGCTGCGAAAACTGCTCACCGATCCAAACGCCTACAAGCGCTCCCCTGGGTATGACTGGAGGCTTGACCAGGGGACGGAGAACCTTATGAGCAACGCTGCGGCGGCGGGAGGGTTGCAAAGTGGCAACACACTAAAGGCCATCACTGCCTACGGGCAGAAATTCGCCACGGATGATTACAATAACGCTCTCAGTAGGTATTTCACCCTTGCCGGGCTTGGGCCGACAAACACCGCCAATCTGGGCGCGCAGTACGCTGAGCAGGCAAGCAAAGGCTTGGAAAATTATGGCGATGCAAGGGCTACTGGCTACATGAGCCAGGGTAATATCTGGGGTGATGTCATTGGCTCCGCCGGCAATGCACTTAACGATTATTACGACGAACAGAATGAGCCGCCGTCCTATTATCCGGAAGACGACCCATACGAACAGGCATGGGCCACCGTGCAATAAGGAGAGATGACAATGCCAGTTCCACTACCGACCCCAATGACTCCATGGCCTGATTTTGCTGGCAGGAGACGAGAAAAGGAAGAACGCGCCATTCGAAATAGGCAAATGGGCTTTCAAGAGCAGCAGGCCAACGCTTTGACCAGTCGATACGACCAGCAGGCCGAGATGGACAAAACTAAGTTCAACGACACAAGGAGGACACAGCGTCTTGGCGAAGCTGCGAGCCTTATTGCTCAGGCTGGCAGCGACATAAGGGACCAGGCAACTCTTGATTGGCTGAATGATACTCTCTCCGAATATGCGGAAGATGTTCCGCAGGTGCGCAATTTACCAAAAGTGTGGGATGAGCGGGCCGCCGACATGATGCAACTTGCGACGCGATCAGCGCAGACTATTGCGCAACAGATTGCCATTCAAAAGGCCAACGAGCCATCAATCCATGCCGGCAAAGACGCCCTTATTGCTGTGTCACCTGGCGGAAAAGGGTCATTTCGGGTCCCAGGGACAGAGGGGCAGGTTGGGAAAGACCGGACAGAGCTTGACATTGCAACAACTGGCACGCCAGCAGAGCAAAATGCGTTGATTGAGTATTACATCCGCAAAACAAAGGCCACGGACAAGCCGGACAAGCCGGACATCGCAGAGTTTGAAGTGATGGGCGAAGATGGCAGACCTCATGTTGTCCTCTACGACAAGAACAAAAGGGAGATCGTTAAGGATATTGGGGTCTCGGGAAAAGAAAAAGACACGGGGATGACGCAAAAACAAAAGGCCGACGCCATCATCAGGACGCACACCGAAAGGATGCGCACGGCTTATGCCCCCAACGAGATAGAGATGATCTCAAAAGAAATGCGGCACGACTTGCAGATACTCCAAAAAGGAGGAGACCCCTTCGAGGACACAGGCAATGCCCTTTCTCCTGGTGGTGGGGCGCCCGCAACAGGGATTAGGCCGGTCGATGCATTTGACAAAAACAAAAAAACAACTCGGCCAGCGCGGTGATATAATGGCATACGACTTTGAAGGTGCCTTTGGGGAAGGCCACGATAGCGGAGTCATAGCTCGATACCTTGCCAATAAGCATGGGTATGACTACGCGGGGGCAAGGCAAGAAGGCCATGATGACGACACCATTCTCATGCATCTTGCCAAAAAGGAAGGGGTGTCCCTTGTTCCTGACATAAATACTGGCTCATTTGCCGTCACCCCCCCGTCTGCCATTGAGGAGGCCGTCAAGGGATTCAAGCAGGGGGCTTATGGCCAGAAAAAATCTTTTGGCGGCATGGTCCAGGCCACAGGCCTAAACCTGCAAGACGACACACGCCAACCGAACGCCCTGGAATGGCAACAGATGATGACGTCGGGAGAGATCCCCACGGAGCCCATTTCCACCATCACGGGAAAGCCGCTTTCTTTCTCGCGACAGCAGCAACCGCCTATCGTCGGAATCACCGAGGATGAAGCCAGCGCCCTTGCGCGTCCGCCAATCTCCCAAAAGGCAACGCAGCTTTCAATTCCCCGCGTTCCGGACGAAGAACCCCAAGGCGGCCTGCGCGGATTCGTCCAAGAGAACATAAGAAAGCCGGCCGGCGAGTACTTGGAAGAGAAGGGCTACGAAATTGTTAATGAGGCCGAAAAGGTTCTTTCCGAACATCCGGAATGGCAAGCCCCTTTTTCTATTTCGAAGGGCGTGGTTGACACCATAAAGGAAAAGGGCTTAACCTCAAAAGAGGCCCGTGTCGCCCTTGTCCGCAGTCTTTCCGAAAGCGCACCGCAAATGGCGGCAACAAAGCTTATGGCAGTCGCTGGCGGTTTGACCGGCAATCCAGTGCTTGCTGGTATCGGTATCGCTTCCGGCGTTGGGGCGTCGTACATGCTTGGGGGTGGCGATACGTTCAACTCCCTTGTGGGGCAAGGGGCCCCCGAACAAGAAGCGGCCAGGATAGCGCATATTGTGGGCACGGTGAATGCAGGCCTTGAGACAACCGGTCTTGGGTTGATGTTTGAGAAGATCCCTGCCCTTCGGAAAGCGTTCAGTAACAATGTTGCCGAGGAAGTAATCAAGCAGGGGCTTTTTAAAAGGATGGGCAAGGCCGCCACGGTTGGAGCCATCACCGAGGGACCGCTTGAAGAGTTTTGGCAAACCGTTGTGAGCAACGCCGCCGAGAAGCTTTACAACGAGAACAAAGACCTGTTTGAGGGGGCCGGAGAAGCAACGCTCGTTGGCTCTGTGATGGGTCTACTTGGTGGTGGGGTGGCTGGCATTAAGAAGGGTGGTGGTGAAGTCGTCAACAAGTATGAACCGCCTATTTCTGAAGCATGGGATGTTCCAGGGCCAAAGCAAGCCACAAGGCAAAAGCAGTTCATGGAGGGACCTACCGTTGAAGCAGAAAACGCCCAACAACCAACAGCCCCTCCGCCCCAACAGCAGTACGGCGAGTTCACGCCAGAGCAAGCAACGGTCCCCGGCTTCATGCAGGCAGCCCCCCCGACGATTGGCCGACCGGCGCTGACGCCTGAAGAGCGTGCGCTTGAGGCTGAAAGGTCAGTCCAGGGATATCAGCCCGGAGCCCCCGGACGCGAAGCATACGAATATCGCCGAGACATATTTGACGAGCTGGCCGACCAGGACGTGGCGCTTCAGCAGCGAGAAGACATGAAGGCAAGGCGCAGGGCTCCGCTCGCCCTGCCTTCAGGACAAGGGTTTGAGCTTGTAGGCTCCCCGCATGAGTTGCCGTCTGTGCCGAGAGGGGCGCAGGTTGTTCCCGGCTTTATGCAGGGACAAGCTCCAGACACCAAGAGGCCCGCTCTGACCCCTGAAGAGCGGGCCATCGAGGTGGAAAGAGCAACGCAACAGTACCAGCCCGAACCGCCAAGCCCGCGCACAAGCCAGTATAAAACTTGGCAGCAGCTTGTTGACGAATACCAGCCAGAGCCCCCGGCCCCTGGAGCGGTAAAGCCGCGCCCTGTTGAGCCCGCCGTCAAACAACAGCCCACAGGGCGGGCCAGGCCGTTCAACTACGAGACGGACACCGTCATTGAAAACCTTGACGAGATAGGCATTCCCATCAACCAGCAGTCTGGCCGTGTCGTCACGCGCAAGCCCTGGACCGCGGGGCAAGAGCAAAACCCAAAGGTGCTCAGGGAAAAGTTGTATAAGACGAGGGCGAATGCTGCCCTTGCCTTGCGCGAACTTGCCAAGAAAGAAAAGGTGTCCGGCGACGATTACGGCGTTGTGCCGGTTGCAGGCGGATGGCAGATCCAGAACAAGGTTCCGGCACGCAAGAGCCACATTGAGCCGGACCTTGCGCCAGCCTTTGCCATGATGAAAGAGCAGGTGAACGCTGGCGCTCCGGGCCGCTTTGAGACCGGCAATGAGGGCGAAGGGTGGAAGGTCACGTCTTCATACCCCAGCACATACCCACAATGGTTCCGGGATGGCAAGTGGACCCGTGCAGAGTTCGAGAGTATTATCCGCAAGATGGAGTCCGGGCACGTCCCGGCCAAGAATGAAACCAGATTTTGGGATCGCGCCTATGACCTTGAGCAGGCAGCCAGGGCCTTAATGGAAAACGACCCTGGCCTTGCCCAAGCAAAAGACGCGGAAGAGCTTGCGGAAAAGGGGTTTGATCCGGCGTTTAAAGAGATGCCCGCTGGCGAGCTACAGCCTGGCGACAAAATCACCATGGGTATGGAGGAATACGAGCACAAGGGATACGACGACGACGGCAACGCCATACTGAAGGACGGCGAAACGCGGCATGTTGATCCGTTTGAAATGCTGCCCGTGGAAGGAATAAAGAAACGCGGTAAAGATGAAACGAATGTGCCGCCGACGCCTCTGCAGAAAGCTGGCAAGCGCACCATTGAAGACGCCGGGGGGATGGCCTCCCCCGGCGTGCGGCCCCTTGCAGGAGGGACACAAAATGATCTCACTCAAAAGGATGGGGCGCAGCAGAAAGTTGTTACCCCTGCCGAAAATGACAAAGGAACAGGCCCGGCAGGCAAGGGAAGAGCTGGAACGCAAAACATTCCAGGCGCCAAAATAGACGACGACGAGCTTATCAACGGCATCACCCGGGCGAGGGCCGGAAAGATGATGGCCGAAGGTGACGCCGCTGTCTTGGAGCATATCCGTCAAGGAGTGAAGCAGCATGGCGTCATGGCCATGGAAGACGCGATACGAAACCAGGAAATTGCCGAGGTAGTAGCAACGCCGAAGGGAGAAGAGCGGAAGACCACAAGGGAAAACCTCGCCCGGTTGCGCCCGCAGATTGATCTGATTTTCGCAGAGGCACGGAAAGGAAAAAGCTCCCCCGAGGTTTCGACCGAGGGCGCGGGGCCGGCCAGCACGGCGGCCCCTGCTTCTGTTCGTCGGGAGGCAGAAAAAGAATATCAGGGATACAGCCCTAATCCTCCAGTGAAGAGGGAAAAGGCCGGCGAAAGCGTGCAACCATTCACGTCAGAAAAAGAAATTTCAGATGCCAAGTCATGGCCCGAAGCAATGCGAGCGATTGAACGCATATTCGGGACGCATGCGGAACTTGACGAAATGGAAAGAACGGCGGAGAATGAAAGCACGGGCATTCTTGCTGTTGCCGACGACTACATGGCCGACCTGGAGAGAGCAGCAAGAGAGCGCGACCATGATACGGCCCGTTCACTATTGGAGAAAATAGCAAATGATCCAGAATTACCCGCAGACAAAAGAAAGTTGCTGGCTGTTTTTAGGCGACCCGCCAGAGGTGGGGATATACAGCGGGCAACCGGAGTACCAGATAACGGCGGTGCCGCGATGGAAAGATCCCCGGAAGCCTCTTGGCTCGAAGAGTCGGCGAGGAAGGCCGGCAAGCTTACCGGTAAAAACGAGGAGATCTACGGCAAGTTGGCAGAGGGGGCGGCAAGGCTAGGTCGTAGCGAACGGATCGAAACAGAGCATGCGGCGGAGGCACTCCAGTACTTACACACAGAAATACCAAAGGAAGAATCAGATTATGCCCGTGCCCGAAGGCTTGACGTATATAGGTCTGGTGGCGTACCCGTGGACACGCCCAAGTTTTCCAAAGAAACCAGAGCTTCCGCCAAGCAAAAATCCACCATCGCCGAAGTCAAGCAGCTTCTCCTGAGCCACATTTCAGCGAAAGGCCTCCGCGGTCTTTTGGACTCTGGACGCCTGAGAATTGTGCAGACGGCGGGGGAGCTTCCAAGTGGTGTTCCTTATTCTGAAAATGGCTCCATTCTTGCCATGTACCACAACGACAAAGTCTACCTTGTAGCCGACAACCTGAACGCCGGAAGCGTCAAGGGTGTATTGCTTCACGAGTTCGTGCACGCAGAGCTGGATCAAAACGGATGGCAGGGCCTCCTGGGTGACAAATTCGAGGGCATCAAGGCGCAGGTCGGGCGGATGCTCGGCTTGAAACACAAGGGCCTTGTGGCGGCCCAGGAGAGGGCTAAAAGGGCTGTGCTTTCAGCCGAAGAGTTGGAACGTCTGGACAGTTTGCAGGGTGCTGCGAAAAACGGCCAATTATCTCCTGGCCAAAAGAAAGAGCTTGAGGTCCTGCGCGACAAACAACAGCAAGATAAAGGCCTTCTTTTCGAGGAAACCGTAACCTACTTCATCCAGGACCGGGCCAACCAGAGTACCACACTGTTCCAGCGGATTTTGCGAGCGGTTAACGCTTGGCTGTTGCGTCATGGGTTCAAGAAGACACTCTCGGCTGACGACTTGGTGGGGTTGGCTGAATCGGCGCTGAAGAGACAGGCTAAGAATGCGAGTAAGGAGCGGGCGGCAGAGCGTGCGGGCGACACCGGGGACATGATAGCCGCATTCTCAAAGCAATTCGGCATTACGGTTGAGGAAGCGCAGCGGCAGTATGATGAAGTTGTCCGGAAATTTCGGGATACTGGCCAATGGATGAAAGCCCCCAATGGAGAGCCCACAAAACTCAACGAGCGGCAGTGGGTGCAGGTGCGAACGCCGGCATTCAAAGAGTGGTTCGGCGACAGCAAGGTGGTCGATAAAAATGGTGAGCCAAGAGTGGTGTACCATGGGACGTTTAGCGATTTCTCCAGGTTCAACCTAAAAAAATTAGGCAAGAACACAAAGGATAATGCTTCAACCCGCGGATATAGAGAAACTGCAAAAGTTGGTTTTTGGTTTAATACTTCGCCAACAGGGAAAAGCCCAGAAAAATACGGTGCTGGGTACAGTTCCGATATCCCCGTTTTTTTGAACATCGTGACTCCGCGCAGAGAAATGAGCCTTTCTTGGCTTTCTCAAGCCCTTGAGGAGCAAACCGGAAGATCATATCGAAAAGATTCTATTGAAGAGGGATATGACGGGCTGTCGCTTCCAGATGAAGAATTTGGAGAGGAAAGCTATGTGGTGTTTACCCCCAACCAAGTAAAATCAGCAATTGGCAACACGGGCCAGTTCTCCCCGCACACCGCTGATGTTCGGTACAGCAAGGCCCAAATTCAAGCAGCAGCCAAAGCCATCTACTCCAAGCTTCAGCAGGCAGCCGAGTCATTCCAGGGCATGAAGGCCCAGGGGGTGATGAACTGGCTCGCCAAGCAGGGCGTGAAGAAAGTCGAGATGGACGCGGCGGGCATCCCTGAATTTCTTGCCGGCAAGAAGCCCGCCGACAAGGTGACGCGAGAGGAGCTTGAGGGATTCGTGCAAGCTAACGCGGTGGAACTTGAGGATGTGGTGTTGGGGGGCTCTTTCCACGAACTATCCACATTTTCAAATGAGCAGCTCAATAGAATGTTGACGGCGGAGGATATAGAAATAGACCCAGCGTGGACAAGAGTGGAGCTTGAGAATGAGGTCACAGAAGCTATAGCTTCAGGTGGAAACGAGGCGGAGATAAACATGCGTGAGGCTATGGGTGAGCTGCCAACCTTCACCCACTTTTCCCAATACACCGAACCAGGCGCGGTTGAGGGATCGTACCGGGAAGCATTCGTAACCGCTAAAGGTAACTGGAAAGCCGACCATTCCAAATTCGACGCATCTATTCCCGCAGGACAGGCACCTGTTGGCAGATATAGATTTGATGAGGTGAACGCTGACGGTAAGCGGATCATGCGAGTGGAAGAAGTCCAGAACATGACCAAGGGCATTCGGGTCGATGGTATCGTATTTCTCAACGACAAGGAAGGCCGAAAGAACGCTGAAGAACGAGCGGCAAAAACCGGAAAGCCAGTTGAGCATCTAGACCGAGACAATAAAGTAATACCAACTTTCTTGGCAGAAAACGCCTACCCAATCCTTGTCAAGCGCATTCTCGCCTACGCCAAGGAGAACGGCTTTGACGGCGTTGGCTTTGCGACACGGCCCAACATGAGCGCTGGTGAAACTCAGGCGGACAGGTATGATCTGAGCAAGCAAGTTGGCTATATCAGATGGGCCAAAGAGTCAGACGAAAAATATAATCTGCGCGTGTTTGGTGTGACGGCCGGTCAAAAACTATTTGAAGATGTCGTGGACGCTAAAACCATGGAAAACGTCATCGGCAAAGACTTGACCAGGCGGATAACTGAAAGTCCAAAGAATGAGGGCAAGCTTGAAGGGATCGACTTGCAAATGGGCGGCGAAGGCCTAAAGAAGCTCTACGACCAAGACCTCCCCCGCATGCTGGAGGCTTACGGCAAGGGGAAGATGGATGAAATCGGGATTGATGTCAACACTGGCATCTCTCGCGTGGATCGTTTCGAAATTGTATGGCCGAATGGGGAAGTTGTTCAAACGGCGAAGACGGAACTTATGGCCTCTGGTTTTGCCGACAAGATGAACAAAGAAAAAGGTGGGGGCTATTCATACCGAGACACCGGTGCAAGTACAAAAAAAATGGTTATGCCATACCTTCCCATCACCGCCCAGACTCCGGCAAGCTATCCGATGTTTGCCAAGGAGCTTGGAGGCCTACCGGAGCAAGACGTCGAAGAGTCAACAAACTTCGTCCGAGACGCAGTATCAGCCTTGCGCAAGCGCAACAAGGGGTTCATCGACGACGCCGGAGATACGTCACTTACGGATCGCCTTTTATCTCTGCCCTCGCACTACTTCAAAAAGATTCCTGGGCTCAAGAAAATGTACGACCATGCCATGGGCCGGCGCGACAATTTCTATCGAATACTGCACACCATCATTGGTGACGATGCGGCGATAAACGCGCACCTGAAAAAGCTTGAAATTTTCGAGAAAGAGCGGCCGGAAGAATTCTTGGCGCTTCAGAAATACCTGAAGCGGCGAGATCAAAACAGTGTTGGCTGGCGAGTAAAAGAGACCAAAAACGGCACGTGGGAACTTTTTACGCCGGCCGGCAAGCTTGATGGCAAGTTCGACACCGAGCAGGCGGCGGTTGACGCCATGGTTGAGTCCGAGGCCAGCGCCTACCGCAATTCCGGCGCCTCCGATCAGGCAGTGGATGCCCTCATGGCAACCAGAACGACTACGAACAACGGGTTCAATATTCTGTTCGCCGGCATGCGTAGGGTGATCGATATCCACCGGGAAGCCAAGAAGCCGTTGCCGGAAGTAACCATCCGGGACGCCGACAACAACATCATCAAGGTGGACCTTGAGCAGGCCATGAAGGAAATGGGCGAGTTGCGGGGATCTTACATGCCCCGTATCCGCAAACCCGGAAAGTACACTCTTCGGGCAACAAAGGGCGACAAGAAAATATTGCTCAACTTCGACACGAAGATGGGGATGGAGTTCAAGGCCTCAAAGTATCGCAACGAAGGATATGCCATCACGAAGCAGCGCAGCGACAAGTTGCCGGAAGACATCTTCGAGATGGCGGGCAATATCATTTCTATGCAGGCGGTCATCAACAAGGCCATCGATGAGGCAAGCGGCAAGGGCAAATCTCTCGACGACCTGGGGTGGACCGCGACACAGGGCAAGGACATTCTGCACGTCGCCCCCAAAGACTTCAAGGGCGAAGAGAAGTTCCAGGAAGTCTTTACCTTCCATGGGGGCACATGGGGCGACAAAGGGTGGGAGTTCAAGAAGGCCGGCAAAAATCTTGAGGCAAGCCTCCTGCGGTCGATCAACGCGGCTCAGGCCATAGAGACCTTCGACACCCGAGCCATTTTCGCAAAGGCCCTTGCCGAAAGCGTAGCCGATGTGATGCGCACACGAGGGCCGCGAGTGCATATGCGCGGTCGGGTTCAGGGGCCTGTGTGGGAAGGGTACGAGGAGAACCCCACTCTTGCCCTTGGCCAGTACGCCAGGGGGATAGCCGCCGGAGAAGCCAAGAAGGAGCTTGCCTTGAATTTGGTCCGGGCTTTTACCGGCACCACCAAGAGCTGGCAGGAGTTCAAGGCGGAGGAAGAAGAAAAGGGTGGCAAGGCCGACTACGCCGACTACATGGACTTTGTCCGGGCGGAACGGATCGAGCCCAACTCAAACGCCTTTCACGACGGCAAGGTGTTTATGGAAGATGTGCTGCGCAACCAGGAGGCCGCCGACCGGGTCATGGGTGTGATCCGTGGTGTTGCCGTCCTCAAGTACTTGGGATTCAGGGTGCTGTCTTCCCCGGCTGTCAACTTGACATCCTTGGTTACCTCTGTGCCGGCGACGATGCACAAGGCCGGGGTCCCGGCTGTGGCAATTCCTGGAATGCTGGCTAAGGCCGGGCGCTTGTATTATGCCCACAAGTTTGGCGGGGACCTTTCGGCAGAGGAGAAAGAGCTTTTCAAGACCATAGAAGACAACGGCTGGGACAATGCACAGTTCAACCGGGAAGCGTTGTCCGCCTTGGAGGGCAAACTTGAGCGGCACTGGGGAAACCTCATGGAAATGGCCATGTTTGCCTTTGGGGTTAGCGAGCGCATCAACAGGGTGACCACCATTGCCGGGACCTATTTGGGGCTCAAGGCTGCGCACAAGGGGGAATGGGATGGCAAAGCCCGCAAGGAGGCGCTGGAGAAGGCCAAGCAGGCATCCGACGATGCACACGGGACTTACGACCGCGCCAACCTCCCGCACTACGCCAGGGGCGCGCACATCGGGGCGCAGGCCATCAAGGCCTTCTACACGTTCAAAACTTACGCCCACAACTATCTTGTCACCATGGCAAAGTATGGATGGGGTAGCGAGAAGGACCGTCTTGCGGCGGCGTATATGGCTGTCGCTCCTGCAATTATTGCCGGGTCCGGGGCTTCGGTGTTGGCGCCTTTGCTCAAGGCCCTTATCCCTGGTGACGACCCGGAAGAGAAGTTTTACAAGTGGCTAAACTCTGAGTACGGGGAGGGCCTGGAGATGTACGCCCGCTATGGTGTCGCTGGCCTGGGAGGCAAGGGCGTCAGCCTGAAGGGTTCAATGCAGCTTACCGGAGAACTTCCAACGAGCCTGAAGGACATCCTTGGCGCGCCGGCTGCAATCTTTGAGGACGTTTACGAGGGCGGGAAGAGTATTGCCAAGGGCGATACGTCAAAGGGCTTTGAGCGGGCGTTCCCCACGGCGATGAGTACTTTGCTGCGGGGCTATCGGGAAAGCACAGAGGGCCTAACCACAAGGGGGAACGTTCCGGTCCTTTGGCAGGGAAAGCCGGTTGTCGCTGACGACGTGGAGGCCGCTTTCAGGTATGCAGGATTTTCACCTGCCAGGCTTACAAGGATACGCGAAATTAAGCGCGCTGACAAGCTGGCGGCCAAGGACATGCGGGAAGAGAAGGGCGGCATTTATGACCGTCTGCGGCGTTTTTACTTGGACCCGCCAGAGAAGCGCGACAAGGCGCGGTATATCGACCTAATGTCCGAGGTAAAAGAGTACAACGAAGACGCCGTGAAGAAGGGTATGCCTTTGATCACCCCGCGGTCGATCAAGCAAGCCTTAAGAGCTAAACAGCCTAAAATGGAATTGCGGCGAGAGCAACAATGGGAGACGACAAAGGAGACGGAGGAATAGTATGGGCTGCATTTTGGTAAATCCTAAATTTACGGTTTTTAATGAAGAGACGAACGAGCCCATGTCTGGAGCCTGTGTCTACTTTTACGAAACCGGCACCACCACGAAGAAAACAATATACTCAGATCGGGCGTGCACCACCCCGCAATCAAACCCCGTCACCTTGGATTCCAGGGGAGAGGCCAGCGTGTATGGGGTTGGCCAGTATAAAGTGGTGGTTAATCGTCCTCCTGACGTGTCGTGTCCTTCCACTCCAGATGATGTCGTTTGGACGTCCGACCCCGTTGATGGTATCGGTGGAAGCTTTTTTGTTAACATCTCCGATTATGGCGGCAATTTAAAAACCGCCCTTACGGCAATAGGATCTACCAAGACAACATTGGTGATTGCACAGGATGTAAGCCTCACAGAAGGGACGTCCATTCCGGCAACTCTAGAACTTTTCTTTGGCGTTGCCGGGAAAATCATACTTGGAGATTACAACCTCGCATTGTCTGGCGTGTCCATTCGGGCGGCTGAAGGGCAGATGATTTTTTCGTTGACTGGCACTGGAGATGTGACCGGAACCATTGCTAATTCCACTGTCCCTGTTAACTGGTTCGGGGTAAATACCACGCCCGGCACCACCTCTATGGAGACTGCTATCGAGGCTGCGTACTCTGTTGCGGCTTCCAGCTCAAACATTCTGAAGTTTATCCCGGGCCAGATTTATGCAACGACAGACCTTACATTTTCCGGGGCTGGCGCCGCTGCCACTCCGGCCGGCATAGACTTTGGCGGCTGCGAACTGCGCGCACTGGCCGGAACCTCTATCCTCCTGACCCTGGAAAATATCCACCTTGACAATGAGAGGTTTTTTATAACGACGCCCGTTTACCTCAACGGAAACAATATCGCCGCCAGTTGCCTGAAGATTCATGGCGGGCAAAGGATGCGCTTGGCGCAGATTACCGCTGAATATGCCACGAGTTACGGCATTAGGTTGGATTCCGAGGCAAATTATGGCCTGTATTACAGTACGTTTGATTTTGTGTCGAGAATGAACGGCGGTCACGGGGTTTATGCCACCTCGCCAGACAGCTCTTACAGAAATGCGGCAAACGTTTTTATGATTCACGCCAGCCAAAATAAGGGCGTCGGCCTGTATGCGGATTATTTTCAGAACAAAGTCACGCTAATTGCCGAGTCTAATGATTCTTTTGCCGCGGCCATTTACCACACAAGAGATTTAACTTTTGTCGGCGGATACAGCGAAAACAACCATGAAAACATAGCCACGGATGGGGCATCAGATGGGACTACGGACACTTCTTTCTATTTTTCCAAAGATGCATTGGGGGTCAAAATTGAGGGGGGGCGTCATGCTGGAGAAATCCAACACCTTTACGCTCTTCCGTACACCTCCGGGTCGGAAGAGCCAACCGCCAGCACTGATTATACCGCGGCATCACAGCTGCAAGGGGCTGTGTCGGGAGTCAAGGGATATGTTGATTCAGTGACTTTGACTTCTGGGACCTGGGCGGGGGGTGATGCTGCCGGGACCATATATGTTTACATGCTGGTTGGCAACGCCGAGGCGTGGTTGCCAGAGGCGCTTAATATCGTGGGGGGAACAGCAGACATTGCGACTGCAACCGGAGCATGCACAACCCCCCACACTGGGTTGTTTGAGAATACCACGACGCAGGCAATACTGGTTGGCAACAATGTGGGCCTGGGGCAAGGCTTTGATTTGAGCGTCGGGGGTATTTTGAGCGGCGGGATTGCATCAATAGGGGCCGCAGGTATTGCCTCTATCGCTGGTACGACCCAACAGGTAATCACGGCGAATAGGTCCCGGCTGGGAACCAACGGATTGTTCCTGGCCATTCTCCATGATGGAGGAGGAACCAAATACGATTTTTCGCTGGTCGTTGCCACGGGCTCCAGCGGCAATCTTGTGGTGGCGAACATCCTTAACTCCGGGACTGACCTGCATTTTGACGTCGATAACGCCTACGGGGGCGGTGGCACGGAGAAGGCATTATTGATCCACAACAACAATGCCAGCGCGGTGACCGGGGTGCGGTACAGCCTGATACAGATTCTCTAGGGAGGCAATGGGTCTCCACTGTTCCGGGGTTAGCCCGGAAGCCGGACGGTTGCATGCGTGGGACAGCCAATGCCCAAAGCTCGGCATATCGAGCGGCACGCGAAGCCCGTCTTTTGTATGCGTCAAAGACTGCCCAACAATGCGCTGCGCGCCGACCGGGGCGACCGGGGCGCTATTTGGTGTGGTATCAGGTTCCATGGTCATCTCCTTTGCCGGGGCCGTCATCGCCCCGGCGTGTGAGCTTTAGTGTTGTGACTCAACTGTTTTTATGGTTCTGCGCACAATCCTGCGCAGGATTGCTCTGTTTTTACCCTTGTATTTATTACAACACTTACACTTTACTCCGCCCTTACCGCATCTATAATCAAGACACCTTCTGAATATATCCGCCATAACAATGTTAATCAACCGGAGCCGTGTCAGCTCAGTTGCCTCCATTTAGGCCGGTAGACGGCCCGGTTATTACTGCGTTATGTTTCTACCACGCTGCCATCCCACAACGTGGACAAACACCCTTTTCTCCGAGGGTGAAGCCATCGAAAGGGCATGTGTGGCTTGACTCTCTAATTATTTCTCTCTGGATGTATCCATTTGTCTCTAGTTCTTCCGCGATTTGTCGCAATTGTTCGTCGGTAAGCCGGAGGCGAAATTCCCTTTCCTCGTTGGTGGAAACTATCAACTCCCTGCCATGGAAGCCGACGGAATAATCTCCCAGGGCAACATCAATTTCTTGTCGGCAAAAGTCATCAGTAAATATTGTCGTCATCATGCACCCCGAAATATAACAAGGCGCTTCAGTGGAACGCCGGGAAGCACCCGTTTTTGTTGTTATTTCAGTGGCGGCGTCCACTGAGCTTTATCGTTAGCCTACTGCTTCCCTAAAATATTTATATATATCGCAATAGCTGCTACCGCCCATGCCGCCGTTAGTTCCCAATTTTTACGGAGCACAGAGAATATTATATTGCCAATAACCGCCGATATCCAAATTACGTCAATCATCACATTACGCCTCCATGTAATATAACCATCCAATTAACCGGAGCCAGAGAAGCTCGGTTCAGTTTGCTTTTCATTTACCTGTCGCCTCAAGTATTTGGAAAGACATCCCCCCCGTCGATTTTTCCTTTTGCTTGACATCCTAAACAGTGGAAAGTCCCACTTCCAAAATCAATAACCATTGAGGGGGTTGCTTCCTCATGAAAAGGACATTTTGTTTTTGCTTTTCCTTTTAATGCACTAATTTGTATATGTTTTCCCATTTAGAAGCCTCGCAAAAAATAAAATTAAACCACATAACGCTCCGGGTAAACTTGCGCCGCACTTGACAGTGACGCAAGTCCAGAGCTTCCCGGCGTCAAGTTTACCCGGAGCGTTATGTGCCAGTCAAACATATTTAAATTTCACAACAATTCCTTCGTGGGTTTGGCAGGCCCCCGCAGCTAGATAAAAATATAGTTAGCAACCACACATCATCCGTGAAATTGGCCCTGGAATAATGCCCTTCAATTCGCACTCGCATTCACCATCACCCCAAACTTGCCGGGCCGCGCAATGTCCGGTATGGCCTGCTTTCTCCAGATATTCAAGAGCTTTGCCATACTCTTCATTTTCTTTGTCCATGGCCAGGATACAATCCAGGCAAAAGTATGTTCCTGTATCGGTAGGCCCGGAAAAGTATAATTGCTTGCCAAGTTCGCCGCAATTTTCACACTTGTCGCTTTCTTCCGGGCCCCATTCACAAATGACAAAACCCAATTTGCTAACAACCGCATCAACGTTGACCGCTTGGCCGGGTGTTCTATCAAGTTCGTTCATGGTTCAACCTCTTTAGTTTCTGCCGCCGTTGGTGGAAGCCAAGCGGCAAGTTATGCGGAGCGTTATGTGTAAATCACCCGCCATGCCCCCCACATCAAAAGCAAGTGCATGGTGTTATCTGCCACCACGTAGACAAAAATATAAAACCCGCTACGGAGCCCTACGTATGGCGACCACTCAGAATTCTCGCCGTTGTTCAGGAACTGTTGCAAGCTGCGCCCACGGATCAACTTCAAATACATTTCCGGGATGCCGAACTTGTCGATCACGAAGTGCGACAAAAACACGGCAATCACCCACATTGCTTGCCAGTTCCACATTATGAGGCAAACTGCCCCGGTGTAGAGGGTGCAATGCACAACGCAGGTAAGCCAGCCAAGCCCGGTGTGTTTCGCCTTACCGAGGGCCATCCAGTTGTTTTGGAGCAGATAGTCACCCACAAGGTGGCCGAGAAGCATCTCAAACATGGCATGTTTCGGCCATCTTAAGCGCGGCCTCCCATCCGGATACGGTAGGTTTAAACCGGGCAAATGGGGACAAAGAGTCCTCACAGAAATGAGGGTCGAGCCTATCTCGTCTTTTCAAGTCGGCCTCAGTAGTGTTGACGAATAGGCAAATTTTCACCCCTTCGTAATTTGTGCAGTCGGGATAGCGGATTTTTACCACAACATTAGCGCCAACCTGCTTTGTCTCAAAAATCTGAAACTTGGCAGGGTTGGGGTTAGGTGCAAACGCCCTCTCTGGTGCTGGGCAAGAGGGGTAAACAGAACAATTTTTAAACAGAGACAGGCCCATGGGAATACCTCAAAACACATAACAAGGCGCTTCAGTGGAACGCCGGGAAGCACCCGTTTTTGTTGTTATTTCAGTGGCGGCGTCCACTGAGCTTTATCGTTAGCCTTCATGTGTGGCATCCACCACAAAAGCTATTTGTCCATTTAGAGACTCACCCTTCAATGTTTATTAAATTCTTTAGTTGTTCTTCAGGATAATAACCATCGCGCTTTATCATCATTATTTTGCCTCGGGTTTTATCAAAAACATGCATAAGAGAACCGTTCTGCACTCCCTCAACATACTCTTTTTTAGTTAATTCTTTTTCGGGGTATGTATTAATAGTTTGTTTAGACATAAGACACCTCATAAAATTAAGATTAAGGGCAAAAGCCCAACAAATAATTCAACCGGAGCGCGGGAAGCTCTGGTTTTTTCTTCAAGCGCCTCGGCGCGCCCGGTTATCGCTGGCGTTATGTGTCACTCCCCGTGATGCTGCCACAACACAGCGTTGCAATAATTATGTACCGCGCCAATGGTCATTCCGGTGTCGTGGTCGTGGTGCAAATGCACGGGCCATTTAAAAAAGTTCGGCGGGAATAGTATCCTTTTCACCTTTAGCGAAAGCACTTCTTGCGTTGGTGCGCCGTTCAACGGTGCGCCGCAATGGACGCAATTCCCGCCCTGAAGTTTAGTATACTCTTCACGCGCCGCCCGCCGTTCAGACCAATGCGCTTTTGCGTAATTTATAGGCAAATTCATAAAAACCACATAACAATAAAATTAAGCTGATGCCGGGCTGGCTCGAGTGCCGCGGACACGGGCTTCGATGGAAAATCGACTTCGACATGTGACATTGCCTATTGCAGAAGTTTGTTTAACGCCTATTCCGCCAACTCTCTGAGCTTTTTGGAAATGTCTGCCGTCTTGTACCAGCCGACAAGGCTGGTCTCCTTCAACTCCCACTCGTCAGGGACAACCACCCGGGCGCGATCAACGTTGTAAAACATGTCAAGCGAATCAATCGTTGCCGCGGCCACAAGGAGGGCTTCCTTTTTGTCCGCCCACAGTTCAACGGCGGGGCAGTGGTCCGAGTTGCAGTCTGGACACGTGCAGGTGTCTGCCATGGTTGTTCCTCCTATCACACGATGAGCACCCTTTACGAAAGAAAGTTGCCCGGCATCGTGGGCATCTCAAATCAGGATCGAGCCAAAGCCTTGTCATCCATCTCGTGTGCGTCATCATCGATCAGCTCGCCAACGGTGACAGTAAAACCACCCCGGTCGTCTACTTCCCACTCGCCCAACTCAACGACCTCATCCTTGCTCATTCCCTGGCCCCCCCAAAAAAATGGCCCTCTGCGTATTTCCGTTGCCCGGCAAGACAATTTCGGATTACGCAGAGGGCCAAAATGGTTGACTCTCGGGTGCCTTGCCGGGCTTAATGTCGACAGTATCATTTTTGAGTGCTGGTTGTCAAGGGGTTTTTGGTTGCCCAGTCAATGATAGCTTGGCTTCCAACAGAACCAACTCTTCTTTTTTTGCTGCTATTCGCTTCTGAAGGCTATCAATGGTGCCTTTGATTCGTGCTGCATTCTTTTTTTCATCAACAGGAATGCCATATTTCAAGCAACTTCTGTAATCGTCATCTGACAAACACTTTTTGGCATAGATCGCTTCTTTTGCTTTTTCAACCGCTTCATCGAAAGACCGACACGGGATAAATTCCGCACTGCTTCCGCTTCCATCTTTGTATGTGTTGGCTCTCCAACCCAAAGACAGCCTTCCGTTCCATTCGCCAAACATGGATATAAGCCGCAAACTTTCAAAACGAACAGGGGAATAAACCTCACTATTCGCAAAGAGTTCAGGCCCCCATTCCGCAATTTTAACAGAATGCTCAAGTAGAACAACATGGGTGTATTCTCCGAGCATCATGGCCTTTATGTTCTCAACCACCCCCCTCAGTTCGTCGTTTGTCACTCCCCGTAGCCATTTTATTTGGGCAGTGGCCGCTTTTGCCTTGAACTGGAAGGACTCCAGCTCCTTTTCGACCCTCTTTTTCTCCTTTTCAAGCAGACCTATGGTCTCGGCTATTCTTCTTTCTTCCTTGGCCTTGTATGTCTCGGCCGGCCTGTCAAGCAATGTCTTAACAACAAAATGTTCTCCGGCCGGGAACTCTGTGCCGTCTGTAACGAAAATTTCTTGGACTATGGTTTCTTTTGCGTTCAGTGCCCCTATCACTGCTACCTTTCTTCCGTCCGCTGTAAACTTATACATATTCATCCTCCTCATGTCGTAAAGAATTCCGGCAACACCGGCGCAAAATCGCCAGGCATCCAGGATACAGGGCCGAATTGTCGCATGGCCTCATTGAACTCATCCAGCAGCACCAACGCTTCGTCCGGGAGGTCGCCCTCTTCTGGCAAGTCATGCTCCCAGTAATCAGGATCTACCCTGCGTAGATAGACCGGTTCGCAGATCACGAGGCGCAGTTTCTCCGCCGTCGTTTCGTGGTCCTCGGCGTAATCAAAAACATCACTCCAACTATCAAAAAACCTATCCTCAAAATCAGAGTAAAGCATTCCCTTTTCGTCCCACTCCTTGCGTGGGCGCGCCGCGTATGCGGCGGCGCCCTTGGCTTCACGGCATCGGCTGCAACGGATATAGCCGCTCGTCTTCACATCTATCGGTATCCCGCAATCCTCGCACAGGCAATGCGTGGCGCCCGACGCGCGGGCCAAGCGCTCATCGTTCCCGTAGTATCTCCCGTCTCGGGAGACCCATCCCTTGATGTCGGAGCGGAAGCAGGCCGCCCGGATATCATCAGAAAGAATGATCTTTGTCCATTCCTCCTTGAGTGTCGCCAGGAATGGCTTGTCAAGGATCTCCTGGCGCCTGTCACCAATGTCGGCCCAGGCACGGAAGTTCTCCCCCGGGTCGATCTCGTAAATCCTGTCGCCGTATTTAAATTTCTGCATTGTTGTCACCTCCGGCTATAAAACATTTTGGCTTCAAGACAGGCGAGTCAATGGGCACGTCTTCAGCCTTCCCGCCCCCTGATACCCACCACCCTACGGCCGCCGCCCTGACTGCGGGCGTGAGCGCGCGCTGGCAACCTTCCCACTTTGTACAACCTTGGAACGGGCAGAACCACCTGTCTTTGTAACACATTATTGCCCCCTCCCTTTGCTGCTTCGCTCCTCTTTTCTGCCGGCATAATATCCAAACATGGTGGGTATCCACAAATAAAAAAATACCCCTAGCGGTAGCCACCACTCAAATTGACCAATTGGCGGGAGGGCTTCGCCGACGTTAGCGAGCGCCAAGCCAACCCAAAAGGCTACATATGCAGAGCAACACATTTTTTCCATTCCTCCCCTCCTATGGCTTAATGGGCATTATCAGCCCGTCTCCGCCCTTAAATCGTATCCTGCTGGGGCTCGTCATGTCGTTCACCCCGATTTCGCAGGCGGGCAAGACGCCCAACTTTTCCAGCACGTGGGAGCTGAACGGAACTCCGCCCACTACTACCGGCTCAATGTCCTCCGGATACGACCCATCCCCGTCGCAATAACCACAATCACACCCCTGTACACCATGACAGGACGGGCATTCAATCCTCGCCACCGTGACGACGGGAAGTGCATGCCAGCCGTATAGCGGCTCTAGGTCGAACCATTCCACCACTTCGGCGTTATCTGTTATTCTGTGGGCCTCAGCGCTCACAGGTATTAGCCTATCCCTAGGAACGCGAATCAGTATGTGTCCGTTGGCGGCATAGGTATACACCCCCTCACTCCAGGGGCGCGCAAATTTGTATCTTCCTGGATCGCAAAAACTATTCAGGTCTATCTGCATTTTCTCCTCCCAGCTCAAGCGCAACGAGCGCCTCCCGAATTTTTGGAGCAATCACGTCCCATGTCGCCACATCAACCAACGTGCTGATGGTTACCTCTGCCGCAGCCTCATCGAAAGCGCGCACCTTAAATACCAGGTCTTTTGTGTCTGCGACAAATCCCTCGATCTCTACGGGGTATGATTTTATGTTGATTGACATTTGCTAACGCTCCGAAAACCGGTCGCACTTTTCTGCACAGGTTGTCTTTGTCAGCATACACCCATACGCGCCTGTCTCTGACACCCCTAGCCACACACACCCATAACACGGATGAACCGTCATCATTTTTCACTCCTCTGGCCACTTGATCGGTCCTGCAATTTATAACCTTATCCTCTAGGCAAAAAAGGTTACGCCAATCATGGCTCCGCCACCTTCAGATTTGGATTTTCTTCTACGGCAACGGCGATAGCAAGGGCTGCCCATAGGTCGGCCTTGATGCCATTAAGTTTTTCGCCCTTCCGCGCCTCTCCATAGCGCATGCGTAAAGATGCGCGGATTTCTGCGTCTGTCCTGCCTCCGACCTGGCCCTTGATTGTGGGGCGGCCGTACAGCTTGATTTTAAGGGGGGAAATGCCGGCACGGATAGCCGCCTCCTCAAATCTACCAACCCACCGACAAGTGTGCATGATAGAGGCCCCAGCGCTGATCCCTGGCCCATAGCTCTGCGGAAATTCTATGCACACGGTACGAACGCTCTGTGTGAAAAGGATGCTCCTTAGTGTAAGAGCCAAATCCTCGTTTTTGTCAATACCAAAAGCTCCCAGGCTGTGGGTTATCGTTTCCCAGCAAAGCCACGCGCTTTTGGCTGGCCCTGGGTCGATGCAAAGTAGTTTCATTTTTTCTCATCCCTCCATAACGGGCACCCGTCCATAGGTATAAGTGTTCCAAGCCTGTCATCGCCTCGGCGCTCGAGGGCTTCCCCAAGACCGCGACAAGCTGGGGAAAACAAGCACGTTTCGATAGTGCCCCAAGTGTGGACCCGGTAGTACTCGCAAACCTCCCCTGCCTTGAAGTCGCGGGCGCAGGTGGGCTTTCCGTCCTTGTCCCGGTACCGCACGACCTCAAGAGTGATTTTCTCCGTGTGGCCGTCGGTCCAGGTGGGGCAATCGACAAAGGGTCTCTTTCGGTCAATGCCGCCACACATAAGCTTAAGAGAAAAAGCCAAGTAGGCACTACTGCATAACGTTGGCCGCGAGACCGTCCACCCGCAACTGCCTCGCCCGGATGGGTGCCTCCGCCCGTTGGCAGCTTTATCCCACTGCGCCAGGGCGCAGGTATTGCAACTTTTCTCTTTCATGGTGCACCCCCAAGCAAGACCCCGGCCGCGATGAGCAACACGCCGGAAACCATCATGAGTTTGCAGAACAAGCCATCCTCTTTGGTCAAGCCATAACGAACTCGGGCCTTGCGCTCCTTGCTGGCAAGAACCTTTTTGATTTTCCAGCAGATTTCCGTTTTTGGCCCCCTCGGCTAGATTTTGTTTAAATTCGTACTGTTATATAGCGATAAAGCTAGATAAAAATATAGTTGGGCTCCAAATTAAACGGCCTCGTAGGTGGCTTCAAAAATATCTGGCTTGCAAGGGTACAACTCCCCTTTTACGCCGGTAATGATAAAGTCTTTTGGGGAAACCACATGCCAACCTTCAAGCGTTTCTATGACTGCGACTTTGCGTTTTCCGTAGACGTTAAAATATGGGTCTGGATTTACAGTTATTTGTCCGTCAGAGCCTTGCCAGCCTTCTTTGACTGCTGGATGATCCCCCATAAAATTCCATTGAGTAGCTTCAATAATAACTGGTTTTTTGCGATACTTAGCCATAACAAAACCTCATTTTAAAATATTAAGGGCAAAAGCCCAACAAAGCAATTAACCGGAGCCTGGGAAGCTCGTACTTTTTAGCCATCGCCCAGGCAGGCCCGGTTATCGCCAGCGTTAGCCTTCAGTCAGTGTTCAATTTTTTCTGTACGATGATCGTAATGTTATATGGCACAATATTGTCGTCATATTCCTCTTCAGCCAAGGTGTCATTATCCAGGCCGTACTCGTGGATTATGTTTAGAATATCTGTAACCTTAATACCTTTGGGAACCCATCTTGTTAATATTTCTTGTCGCATGCGCAGCCTCCCAGCCTTCGATTTGGCTAACAAAATTTTCAACCTGACCGCGAGCAGCGCGGTCGTTTCAAAGTCCTGCCGTGGCGCGGCAGGTTAAAATGGCGTTATGCTCCGTTCCCTCATGCTCCGGGGCGGTTTGATCCGCTCTGGAAAATTGAAATATTAATTTTTGTCGTCAAGAGCTTTACCCGCTATTTCCACGGCGATCACAGCGCTCATGTTCACCGCTGCCCGTGAATAGTCGAGATCGCGTATTCTTTGAAGGGCCGACTCATACCTAGCGACCTTTTTCTTTAGTATCTTTTCGTTTAAAGCTGCCCTAAGAACATTCGTCCGACACTCCCATGCCTGATGATCGTTATCTCCGCAGAGGACGCAACATCTATCGTCCGGTTGCATCTGGGTCATTGCCTGTGTGATATTTTCCAGGGCTATCCGATATTCTAAAGAAGTGATGAGCATAACCGCTTTTCCTCAAGCGGACTCGAATTCTCCGGCGTTCCCGCGTCCGCTGCGGGCTCGCCGTTTAGGAAAGGCGTTAGCCTTCCACCACCGCCTGAGACAGGGCCACCCTGATTCCGTCGCTGGCATTCCCTTTGCCAATTTTAGCGGCCTTTCCCCAGCTCGCATCATCGATGTAAACATTGCGTCTCTTGCCTCCCTGCATCTCTTGGGGTCGGCCTTTTAGTCTGATATTGCCGATCACCCCAGCATTTCCGACAACCTGCGCCCCGCTGGCCAACTGGATCAGGCAGTCCCGGCGGTGGTCATCTACATACTCGCCCAAAGATTTGGCACCACTGGGGAGCGGCGAGGCTCCCCGGTAGATGTTTTTTGCCTTTTCCGGGGTCATAAGTTGGCCTCACAATCGCCATAACAAAAGGAGTGGCATTTTAGGCAGTATCCAGGGTGCTTTTGGTTCCGGCGATCCTGGTCGGCAAGCTCTGCGCGCTCAAAGTTGTGTTCGTTGGCCACGATCTCTTCCGCGCTCAACGGGGCCGGTTGCTCAACAGCTTTTGGCTCTTCGGTTGCCGTAATCTCGCCGTCAAACCCGCCGCACCACATGCAGTTGATGTATGCCTTGGTCATTCCCATCTCGGCCATTTTGGCCCGCGCTGCTGCCATGTAGTCAATACCGTTTTCGGTGCGCTCAACAATCACGTCACTGCCCGGTGTCTTGGTGTTGTAATCTTGCCATGCATAGCCAAGAGCTTTTTTCGGGTCGCCGTTGTAGTCGCTGGGGATGATGTTGATAACGTTCATGGTCTTGTCTCCTTTTTTGCGGGTTGCGGTATTGCTCCCCTCTTGTCTATATTATATACACACCTAATACCTTTGTCAACTTATTTTGTGTGTATATAATGCGGATGCAAAAAAAGGCCAACAAAACGCTAGAGAGGGACGGCGGGGAGCCGCTTGCTCCGGCCCAAGTTCAGTGGCCGCCGCCCCTCAGCTCAGCGTTATGTGGCAATAAATTCCACGCTTTTAATGTACTGGTCGACGTTCCAAGTTTTAACATTCAACCGTGCGGATATAGATTCGACTGAATATCCAGACTTATGTCGCCAAATTATTTCCCCCAATTGAGAAGGGGATAATGTGTCAATATCTGTTCGGTTCCGCTGCCTTACGGCTTCTGATTTTATTTGGTCGAAAGTGGTCATAAATCACATAACAAGGCCACTCAACTTGACCGGAAGAAGCACGGTGACCTTCGGGCCTCTTCCTTGGCCGGCAAGTTACCGGCAACGTTAGCGGTTGATGCGTAGGTTCCACAACTGTCTGATAATTACGGGCGTTCTTGTCTTTACTGCCACTTCATATCCGCATCGTACACACCGTGCTGATGCTGATTGCATGTAATCGAAATCATAATTACCATGAGAAACATGGATTTTACAATCAAACTCGGGCTTGGCTCCGCAATTGGCGCATGGCAATAAGTCCTTGGCCAACGGATCACGGCACGAATCAAGCAAACCACACATTGGGCACCTCCTAATCCCCGAATTGAATTTCTGAGTCAAGAAACCAGCGGGACAGGCATTTATTTATATCTCCCGTGTCTTCCTTGAGGCATCGCTTGTAATCCAGATGAAAGGACATACGGATGAACTCGTAATGCAGCGCTGCCTTGCTCAGATGAAACACCCTGAACGGTCCGATATAGTCACGATAGTTTGCCATGCCTTTTAGCATTTCGTCCTTCTTCAAACTGTCTCGATCCATCCCCAATGCCAGTGCGACGGTTTGCCCGTGATTGATCTGGAATCGGCCCTTAATACAACTTTTTCGCCCCACATTATCGGACAGCTGCCCCTGGTAAATCGATGCGGCCACCGGCAAACGAACGGGAATAGGCGGTAGAAGTACCCACCTCCCCCGCTATACGGAATACGGAAGAAACCAATGATTTTTTTAAACATTCCAGGGCCTCCTTGGCCACTGCTGAGACAGCTCTGCCTGCATAGGAACGCCATTATCCTTGTGCCACTGTGCCCGCAATAGCTCTGCCACCTCGGGCGCCTCTTTTGATCCTAGCGCAGGGCGCGGAATGCGGGACGTTGCCTTGCATCGGTTGCAGTCCATTTCTAGGTATGGGCCGACGCCGCATATCCTTGCCTGTTGTTTGCAATTTGGGCATTTCATGGTTTGTTACCTCCATTTCGGCCTTGTTTCCTTTTGGCGAGGTCTCGCCTAATAATGTCAACGGTCAGTATCCCGTAAACGGCCATGGCCGTCCACGACAAAATTATGTAGTATGGCTCTGGCATTGTTTTTCTCCTTGTTCTTTTAAAAAGGAACGTCATCACCAAGCGCATCAAACGTTTGAGGTGGAGTTGGTGGTGCTATCGTTGAAAACTTGAAATCAATAATTTCCGGATATTCTCCTGATTCGTCAACCAATATTTCTTCCGGGCAAAGCAGCGCCCAGCGTCTCATGCCTTCAAACTGTTCCACCGACTCCGGAAAAACGGAATCTGGCGCTATTTTTTCCCATTTTTCTTCCGACTTCACCACCGCATATCCGTTGTAGTTGTCCGGGAAGCAAAGCCATATATTGGCAACCTTGTTGCTCAAATAGCTTGAGCCATAATCATAGGTCACCTTGCCTAAACGGGTTCCTTTTTTTCTGCTTTCATAAACACATGAGGTCATTTCCTGAACTTCATGCCATTCAGGCGGGCGTCGTTTAAAGACGACCTCTGCAAGCTCCGGAACGCTACCGGCTTCCTCGAATTCCCTTTCCGGCCAGGCGAAGCCACAATCACACACCCTCAACGACCTGTGTACTTCTTTCTCACACTGAGGACATAGCTTGAACAAACTGTTCTCTTTGTCGATTTTCGCCTGTACTCCTTTCGGAATCGACACCTTTATTCGGTCAAGGTCCGTTCCGAAACGGGCCGTGTTGTCGGTAAGATCTAGGAGCATTGCATGATCTTTCCCGGGTGACGTGCGCAGTGCCCGGCCAATGGCCTGCAAATATAAACTACTGCTCAACGTCGGGCGGGCGAACACCAGGCAGTCAAGCGGTGGATGGTCAAACCCTTCCACCAAAATATTGACAGACACACAGATCCTTTTCCTTCCATCCTTCCAGGCGGCCAGGTTTGCAAAGCGCTCCATTGAGGTCAGGGCGCTATGCACCACGGTCGTATCTTCTTGCGGTAACAGGGCGGCCAGTCGATCGGCGTGGTTGATTGTACAGCAGAACACGCACACACATTTATACCCCTGACAATGCTCGGTGATTGCATCGACTGCGGTTTGCAAGTGCAGGGTTTTTGACATTATATCCCCGAGTTGGTCAAGGACATAGTCACCATTAACCGATACGCCGGCAAGATCTGCATCAAGACTATCCGCATGAGCTACCTTGCCGCGCAAGGCTACCAGGTGACCGCTGGCCAACAGCTCGTCGTATTTGATTTGATGGTTAAGGCGCGAAAACAGGTTTTTTCCTCCGGGCACGTGCCGGTCGCCGTAAATATAGCCATGGCCCAAACGGGCGGGGGTTGCGGTCAATCCCAACAGGCGCATATCAGGATTAACGGCCCGTAGCTTACTTATTACTTGGTCGTACTGGCTGCCTTTGCCAATTTCCACCCTGTGACATTCGTCTATCACCAGCAGGTCACACAACCCGAACTCTTCAACACGGTTGACGAATGTTTGGATGGTGGCGATCACCAAGCGCTGCTTGGTGTCGTACCGCTTCAACTCGGCGCAGCAGATCCCGATTGCCAAAAACGGAATATTTGTCTTGCTGATAAAGGCATCGTAAAACTGTTTGACCAGCAACGACTTATGGGCCAGGACCAAAAAACGGCGATCGGTTTGAAACCAGTAGGCATTAATCAGGCGCGCCACGGTGACGGTTTTTCCCGCGCCCGTAGCGGCCTGCAGGAGCACGTTTTGTTCGTCTTTAAGGTCACGGTCGATTATATCTAGTGCCCGGACCTGATAATCACGCAGCGAAAATTCGCTTGACATCCGCAATACTCCTGACAATGTGATACTGCCCTCCGGCTGCCTTTATGGCGGCCTCCGCTTTCTTTTGGGCATCTGATTGCCGGCCGGTTGGCGTTTTTACCTCCAGGCCGATGTATTGCCCTGCCATCCGGGGACAAACCACGGAGATATCAGGACACCCGGGCCGGCCGGTCTTGAAATACCGGCCGGACTCTGTTTTCATGGCGCCGGACCCGGACCGAAACCAGTACAAACCAGGGAGGGTATCAAGGTAGTCCATGATACCACGCAAGAGCATTGCCTCGGTCATGGTTTCCAACACTCCTTGTAATAGTTACACCATTTGGCCTCAAACCATGAGGCGGTTGGACATTTGCGGGCCGGGGCGTAGGCTCTGGCAATAGCCGTAAACGCGCTTTCCAGCTTCTTGGTCGCGTAATCGTGTGACACGGTGATGCGCTCGGTGTACAACTCTGAGTTGTCTTTGTTGTAGACAACCACCAGGATTCGTTTTAGTTTGCGCAGTACTGCATAAATGTGGATCTGCGCTTTATATTTTTCGTCCCAGCGCTCGTACCCGATTTTAAGAAGTTCGGCAAAACGTTTGTTGGAGCTGGACTTTATCTCCAGCAGGTGTGTCTTGCCAGACTCCATGAGTCCAGATATCTCCCCGTCGATATGGCCCGTGATGGCATATCCGTTGTGATCGACCAACACCTCCATTTGCCGATTGGTTACATGATAACCAGCACTCATCAGATCTGTGACGACTTGCTCCTCCAGTAAATTCCCAAGATGATAAAGGCGCAGTATTCGGCCTTCTGGCGGAGGACAAGGCGTATTTCTTGCCCGATACCATAACCATCTTGGGCATGGACGGCCGATCTCGGAGAGGCCTATCCGACTACGAGGTTTATACCTGGCCTCGTAGTCGGCATCGATGGCCTGCCCTGGTGAATATTCACTGATTACCTCGGACAGATTTGCCATGATCTCACCAGGATGATTTCTTGGCTGGCTCTGTACTGGCCTTTGTTTCCGGGGCAGCAATCGGTTCGTCGGCCGACCTGTAGGCCGTAATTTTGTTAGATTGTAACTTCTTGCCGGCCTCTTTGTTGCTTTCAAACTCTTCCACGTCCACCTTGATCGAGACCGGCTTGCCAAAAAGGCGCGTCGTATCGGTGGGCGGGTATTGGTTTTGGGTCAGGTTGCACAAATGTTTGACGGTGCCCTGCCCAATGGCCTGGGCCACAGTAGACTTGTTTCTGATATTAATCCGGTCCGGCTGCGGGAACTTGAACCCGGTATACTCGCCTTTGATGATTTGCCATTCCAGCTCCCAGATTTTGCCGTCCTTGTTCTTTGTGTCGGTTACATTGTCACCGACAATCACCGCGATATACCAAGCGGCCGGGATCACCTGAAATTTGCCAGTGTTTTCTTTGACGTTCGGATCTAGCCCTTCGTTTGCCAAATTAGCCATTGTTGTTTTCTCCTTCTGGATAAATTTCTAGATAAATTTCTAGATCTACTTCGCCTTCGTAGCCTTCGTGTGTGCGTGTCAGGCATGTGCACTGCCATGCCAAAAAAAAATTTTCATTCTGCGGGCTTACCCGCAGAAGGCGCATTATTTCGCCGCAAACACTACATTTTGGACGATCCGGCTCCATTGCTGTTTTCTCCTTTGATTGCGGAGAGGAGTGTGTTGAAGTCCATGGGCAGCGTCTCCGGCAACGAATACCGATTGCCGGCCCGGAATGCCGGGTTGTTGCTGCTTGTGTAAATTACACGTTCACCCGAACCCGTGGCTTTGCCTTTAGACGCCTTGGCAGAGGCTTTATTCACATACACCAGATAGTTAGCAAAAAGGATGGCGTCTGCCCATTCTTCGAGCTTTGCTGATGCGGTTTTGTGCAACTTGATTTGATACCTATCGTAACTTTCTCCGTCCGGTGGGTTGTAGGTCTTAATCTCGGTATGGGTAAGGATCAGGACTGCCATGCCTTGGTTGCGTAAGGCGTCCATACCCCGGAAAAACTTGTCCCAATGCTTCAGGGCAAAATTGTAGCCTTTTCCATATCCAATAGCCTCGATGGAATCCACTGAGTTTTCACGGCATATCTCGGCCCAAATAAGCCGTTCCAACCAATCAACCGTATCCACAATTACTGTCTGGTAGTCGTGTTTTTCGCTCAGGAGCAGGTCGATATATTCCCAGACTTGCTTCAGCTCGGTGGCAAGGGGAAAATGCGGTACATCGATAGTGGTCAGGCCGGCCTCGGTCGGAATAAAGATCGGTCCTGGAGCCCCGGCGCCGAACGTACTTTTACCGATCTTTTGAATACCGTGCAGAACCAGGCGGGGCGGGGCGCTGTCACGCTCTTTTTTGATCAAGTCTGACAGTTTCATTCCGCCACCTCCTCAATCAAGCATTTATGGGCTGCAACACATAAGTGCTTGTGTTTTTTCCACCACACCAGGGCGGCGGGGTGCATGCTTTTTATTTGGTCGTCAGTAAAATTCCACCATTCATCCGGTGTATGTTTTTTGCATCCAATGCCAATTAGATCCGGCTGCACAATTATAGTCCAGCGCGGAGCGTGGATTACGTACAGGTCTGCGCGGGATAGGTCTGCGCCGTACAGGTTTGCGCCGTACAGGTCTGCGCGGGATAGGTTTGCGCCGGATAGGTCTGCGCGGGATAGGTCTGCGCGGGATAGGTTTGCGCCGTACAGGTTTGCGCCGTACAGGTCTGCGCCGGACAGGTTTGCGCGGGATAGGTCTGCGCCGTACAGGTTTGCGCCGTACAGGTCTGCGCGGGATAGGTTTGCGCCGGATA
>Ga0209210_1000243_pt1 | contig 62346 bp, 63 predicted proteins | sample RifGroA1_FD_183991 | JGI IMG/M metagenome (GOLD analysis project Ga0209210, IMG submission 183991) | Contaminated groundwater microbial communities from Rifle, Colorado, USA - Rifle Groundwater A1 (SPAdes) (version 2) | ecosystem: Environmental > Aquatic > Deep subsurface > Groundwater >...
TACTCCATTTTCGGTACTTTACTAATCTCACTGCCTTCATTCTCACCTTAGGCATGTTTGGGTTTTGTGTGTAAGCCATGTTGTTATATTACCCCCTAGGTGTTGCGAAGGTGCTGAGACTTTGCGAGTAATTGACACTTTAGTCGTTTCGTGATAGGATTATAGCCAGAAAGGAGGTGGTCGAGGTGAGTTACAAAGGTCCGAGAAGGAAAAGGCTGAAGCCGATTCAGAAAAGGCTTCGACCTATCGGAAGTCCAGTTGTTCTCCTACCTGTTGCGCCAGTCGCGCGGCAGGGGTCTCCCAAGACCATAGTAAAGGAGGCGCACTGGTGTGCTTGGTGCGATATCATTGGGCGCCAGTGTGGCAGGAAGTGAATAGCTTCCTGTCTTTTCGTTATTATAGGTAACCCTCCCTTTTTAATATCCTGATTTTAGCAGCTTTTCCATCCCTATATCCCCCAATTTCCCCATCAGAGCGTATCACTCTATGGCATGGCACTTTTGGGTCCACATTTTTATTTAAAATATTTCCCACAGCCCGATACGCCATCGGCTTCCCTGCCCTTCTGGCCACCTCTTGGTAGGTTAAAACCTTTCCTTTAGGGATGGTCGCCACTATGGCATATATTTTGTCTTGAAATGTCATATAAATTCATCGGTGTGCCCTTGCAAGAAGGTCTTTTTTGTTTCACTATCTTATTTCCCCAGTTTTTTCTTACCTAAAGATGTTCATCCGTACTATAATGTACCGACCATTATTATATAACATACCAACATCATGAAAAAACCCGTCTCTTCTCTTAAACCAACACAAATTTTCTCCATCATAAAACGAGACGGCTCGGTTGTTCCTTTTGACATCAACAAAATTGCTCGTGCGATAGAAAAAGCCATGCACGCTGCCGGAGAGTTTGAGAGTGGCGCGCCAGAAAGAGTGGCGGAAGCTGTTTCGAAGAAATTGTTGGTAGAGAAAGAGGACGGGACAGTTGCAACCCCGACAGTAGAGGGAGTGCAAGATCTAGTGGAGGCAGAACTCATGCTCCAGAAATTTCTTACCACTGCCAAGGCTTATATTATCTATCGCGAGGAGAGAACCAAGCTCCGTTACAAGGGTATTGAAGTTCCGCAAAAAGTTAAAAAACTTGCCGCAGATAGTAAGAAGTATTTTCGAAATCAACTTGGCGAATTTATTTATTATCGTACTTATTCCAAATGGATTGAGGAAGAAAATCGTAGAGAAACTTGGATAGAGACAGTGGACAGATACATGGACTTTATGAAAGAGAATCTCGGCCAGAAATTAAAAGATGCCGAATACGCGGAAGTGAGAGATGCTATCTTGAAACAAGAGGCTATGCCGTCCATGCGACTCTTGCAATTCGCGGGCAAGGCTGCGCGCGTCAACAACATATGCGCGTACAACTGTTCTTATATCGCGCCAGAGAGTTTTCGTGATTTTGCCGAGATTATGTATATCTCGATGTCGGGTACTGGCGCCGGTTGGTCAGTGGAAAGTGAAAATATTCAGAAGCTTCCGCAGATTAAACGCCAGACCGGCAAAAAACTGTCGACATTCGTGGTGCCTGATAGTAAAGAAGGTTGGTGCGATGCTCTCACTTTAGGTATGGAGACATGGGCAAATGGTCAAGATATTGATTTTGATCTTTCCCAACTTCGTCCCGCAGGTGCTCGGCTTAAAACTATGGGGGGCAAATCTTCTGGACCCGAGCCGCTGCGCGAACTGCTCGCTTTTACCAGAAGAAAAATGCTTGCCCGACAAGGCAAGCGGCTGGAAAACATTGATGCTCACGATATTATCTGTGAAATCGGCAATATCGTTGTAGCCGGAGGTGTGCGCCGAAGCGCCATGATTTCCCTCTCTGACCTGGAAGATAATGCGATTCGTGATGCTAAGAAGGGACAATTTTGGCATACGGAACCGCAGCGAATGCTTGCCAATAACTCTGCCGTCTATGAGACCAAACCGACCAATACCGAATTTATGGACGAGTGGATTGCGCTTATGAAATCTGGTTCGGGCGAACGAGGAATATATAATCGCGGCGGTCTGCAGTTCACTTTGCCTAAACGCCGTCTGGCCCAGTTTACTTCAGAGACAATGCCGCGCTGGGGAGGCAATCCATGCGGAGAGATTATTTTGCAATCCAAACAATTTTGTAATTTGTCAGAAATTGTGGCGCGCGCGGAAGATACGGAGGCCACTCTTTTACGCAAATTAAAAGTTGCTACTATTCTCGGAACATACCAGGCGTCGCTCACTAATTTTCCGTATCTTTCCAAAAAGTGGCACAAGAATTGCGCCAAGGAAGCTCTGCTCGGCGTTTCTATCACCGGCCAGTGGGATTGTCCCGCTGTGCGTAAACCGGAAGTTATGCAAAAATTGCGCGATGAGGCCATTAAAATAAATAAAGTATATGCCAGGCGCTTTAGTATCAATCAGTCCACCTGCGTGACCTGTGTCAAGCCATCGGGTAATCTTTCTCAAACGGTCGATTCTTCCTCCGGCATTCATCCGAGACATTCCGCCTTCTACATCAGGCGTGTGCGCATTTCCAATACCGATTCACTTTTCAAAATGCTTCGCGACCAAGGTGTGCCGTTTCATCCGGAAGTCGGTCAAACCATGGAAAATGCCACCACTTTTGTCTTGGACTTTCCGGTGAAAGCTCCAGACCGGGCAATATTTAAAAATGACCAAAGCGCGATTGACCAGCTGGAATACTGGAAGATGGTTAAAGAAAATTTTACGGAGCACAATCCCTCCACTACTATTTCCATCGGCGATGATGAATGGATAGACGTGGCCAATTGGATTTATAAAAATTGGGATATCGTCGGAGGATTAGCCTTTCTGCCGAGAGAGAGTCATGTCTATAAACTCGCGCCGTATGAGGCTATTGACGAGAAGACGTACAATGAGATGCTCAAACGTTTCGGCAATATTGATTTCTCCAAAATTGTAACGTATGAAGTGGCCAATGAGCTTGACCAGAAGTCGGAACTGGCGTGTGTTGGCGGGGTTTGTGAAATCGATGACGTCGGAGCGTCTATTGACTTAAAGTAACAACAGGTGGTATAATACGAGTAGACTAGCAGAATTTTAGGAGTGAACTCGTGAGTTCGCTAAAGAGCGGACAAGGAGAGGAAAATGGCAACGAGAACGGTGTTCGTTTCGCGGCGTCTGGAGTGCGGGGCTGGGGTAGTGCTTGTCATGTTCGTAATGTTCATGGTAGGCATTGCCATCGTCGGAGTCTGGCCCTCGCCGCCGGAAGAGCCCCAAGAGGTTCTAAAGGCCTACAACCGCCTCGCTCGGCTCTCGAAGTCTCTTGACAAGATGGCGCTCGAGCTCTCGGAGCTTGATTGGCTTCTTGCGAGAACTTGGGAGGCGGGAACGTCCGTTGAGCTCAAAGGCCGCATGTGGCTCCAGCGTGAAGTAAACGATCTGGGCCGCGAGTACGCGGAGGCGGCTGGAAATTACAACTGGTCTATGCGCGAGACCAGTTACCGCTTCGCAGACCCGGCGAAGTTGCCGGCGGAAGCCAAGTTTGGTTCGCTCCCGAGGAGGCATGAGCCATTCATTCTACTCAAGAGCGGGCCGCGCGCGTAGTGCCCCTCTTGCACCACCCCAGCCTCGCAAACGGAAAACCGTTTGCGAGGCTGTTTTCAATTTGTGACCCTACGGAGAATCGAACTCCGCTTCCAGCCTTGAGAAGGCTGTGTCCTAGCCGATAGACGATAGGGCCCTTCGACTGCGCTCAGGGCAAGCCGTAAATGAAAGAATAACGAATAATGAATGAGGAATCAAGAAAAAAGAAAAGTGTTAAATACTTGCGACCGCAAGTATTTAACACTTTTTAGTTCAGCGTGACAGAGGCGCCGCTTCCCTATCCGGCGGGATGTCGTAATAATTTATCAGAAATTTTGTGATGTTAAAAAAAGCGTCCGTTAAAGTTTCCGATGCGTATTGAACGTTCTTCGGATAATATGTGTAGAGAAAAACTAGAAACTCTGGCTCATATGATGGAAGGTAGCCGAAAAAGGAGTGCAGATAGCGGTCATCATAATATCCTCCCCCGCCCGATTTAGCGATTTGGGCGGTGCCGGTTTTAGCGGCAATGCTGTAGTTTTCAAGCCGAACTTGGCCGTTGCGGAGAGAACGGTCCACCACTTCCGTGAGCATGCGTGATATCTCTGTTGAAGTCTCGGGTGAGAGCACGCGCTTTCTCTCCTCCACTTCCGGATAGAGCATAGTTTTGGTCGGTCCAAGTTTGTATTTGATTTCTTTGACCAAGTGAGGAGTAATGAGGGTGCCCCCATTAGCCAGAGCCGAAAGCGCGCGGACGGTAATAATAGGAGTGAGCGCAATACCTTGGCCGAAAGAGGCTTGCGCCGATTCAAGGTCGCGGTTGGTTTTTAGGTTCGAGACCAGGGACTTGCCCTCGTTTGGTAAGTCAATCCCAGTGATAGTCTCGAGACCAAAGCGAAGCATGTAATCACTAAATTTGGAGTTGCCCATGCGAGAAACTACGAAAGCAGCGCCGGTATTGAGAGAGTTATTGAGCACTATCTGCATGGAAAGTCCGGAGCCATGAGATTTGCCATCATAGTTGCAAAAAGTTCTGGTATTGAGGGTCATGCAACCGGGGTCGTTGTAGACGGTTCTTGCCGTAATGGCAGTGGAATCAATACCGACCGCCAGAGTCAGAGCTTTCAAGATTGAGCCCATTTCATATCGATCTTCTACTAACCTATTGCTAAAAACAGATGAACCCCGCTCTCCCTGCGGAAAATTCGGGTCAAATGTTGGAGTAAGAGCCATGGCGAAAATTTGCCCCGTTCTCGGATTAATCACTATGCCACCGGTAAAGTCAGAAGAATATTTCAGAGTCACTTTCTCTATTTCGCTCTCCAGAAAGGCTTCGACTGATGGTTCAATTGTAGTGACGATATCTCCCTCCAGGCTCTCGTTTTCACTGGCTGCTTTCTTTATGTTTGAAAAAATTTCTGCGAAGAAGTTGACGAAGGCATTGTCCCCGCTTCTCTTGAGAACGGGTTCATAGAAGCGCTCCAGTCCGTAGCGTCCGGCAAGTTCATCACCGCTAAAGCCAATGAGGCCGACCGTATGTGCCGCTATGGTTCCGCCGGGATAGACGCGCCATCTTTCCCTGGCGACGGAGAGGCCGGAGATTTCAAGCGTCTGAATCTTCTCCGCCACATCAGTCGAAAGGTGTTTCGCCAACTCTTCGTAAGAGTCATTATACTTTCCTGCTTTAGCTAGGAAATCTGTCTTGTCAATCGGAGTAATGGTATTAACAGTCTCATAGACTTCTTCTAAGTCGTCGCGTTGGCCTAAGATGTTTGGATTAATATAGAGGATGAATCCAGTCTTAATCGAGGCTGCCGGTACCGAGATACCATCTTTGGTAGTGAAATAGATTAAGCCCCGATCGAAATAATTTACCCCGGCAACGTATTGGCGTTCCGCTTTGGTCTGGAAATTGTCTCCCAATACGATTTGTATAAAATAGAGTTTACTTACAAGTAAGATGGCAAAGAGAAGTATGAAAAGGGAGAGGAGACGCAACCTGTTCTGAAGCCCGCACATAGCTTCTAGCGGCTAAGTGTATTGAACGAGAGAGATGTCGGGCGAGCGCGAGAGACGTAAAGCGGAGTTTTTACTTCCTTGAAACCGTAGTCCTGAGCAAGCTCAATGGTAATGTTGTTTTTAAGTTCGACGAAGGCGAACTCAAGCGAATCAAGACCAGCTCTCATTTTAACTATCTGTTTTTCTAAGTCTTGTCTGGAGGCGATGTTTCTGGCGATGGTGTTTATGGCATAAACGTAAACACCAAGAGAGAGTATCGATATAGCTACAAGAGACCAGAAAAAGCGAACTCGATTGTGGTATGAAATTGTTTTTGTTTTTTTACTCATATTTTCTCGATAACTCGTAACTTGGCACTGCGCGAGCGCGGATTTCCCTCGACTTCTTCGGCGCTCGGGACGATGGGCTTTTTTGTAATTTGTTTAGCAGCATTTTCTTTGGTTTTGTCTCGGAAGAAGTTTTTTACTATCCGGTCTTCCAGACTATGGAAGGATATAACCGCAAATCTTCCATTTGACCGGAGGAGAGAGAAACCCTTCTCCAGTCCCATTTCGAGACTTGTAAGTTCTTCATTTGTCGCGATGCGAAGAGCTTGGAAAGTCTTGGTAGCAGGGTGGATCTTGCCCCTTCTCTTCCCCACCACTTCTACAAGGTCAAAGGTGGTTCTAAACGGTTTGACCTTTCTTCTCTCTACAATCTCGCGAGCGATTCTTCTTGAATTACTCTCTTCTCCGAAGCCGCGTAGGATGAGCTCAATGGCGTGCTCATCCCAGGAGTTTAAAATGTCAGCAGCTCTGATACCCTTATTGGACATACGCATGTCCAAGGGTTCATCTTTCAGAAACGAGAACCCTCTATTTGAATTTTCGAGTTGGTCAGAAGAGAGACCGAGGTCGAAAAGTATGGCATCAACCTTTCGCGTCACAACTTCGTCTAGGTTTCTGAAGTTTGCTCGGATTGCATCTACATCGGGATCTTGATCAATGGCGATCACCTCTACCGTCGGAAATTGCCTCTTCACTTCCTGGCTATGTCCTCCGCCACCATACGTAGCATCGACGAAAAGTTCGCCGGGTTTGAGATCAAGAGCTTCGATACTTTCGTGTAAAAGAACAGGTTTATGCTTGCCCAGCGAAGCTTTAGCGAAGTTAGGCATATTCTGATTCGAGTCTTTTTCTATAGGATGACCAGCTCAAGGCATTCCAGATTTCCACCCTGTCGTGAACGCCGGTGATGATGATTGGATTTTTCAGATCCGCGAACTCTCGCAAAAATTCAGGGATAAGAATTCTACCTATAGAATCAATCTCGATTTCAGATGCGCCTGAGAAAGTGAATCGAGCATAGCGTTGATCACTTTCCACATGACCGAGCTTCTTTACCTCTTCTGAGATGGAAAGCCAAGTCTTGTGAGGAAAAAGTTGGAGACAACGATCTTTACCGCGAGTCACAACTACTTTCCGGCCGAGCTCTTTTCTAAACTTGGCAGGCAAAGAGAAGCGATTTTTCTCATCAACTGTATGTGTGTACTCGCCGATAAACATTGTTCTTTCATGATACCACTATTTCCCACTAGAAAACATTCTATACCACCACTCTCCACAACACTACCAAAGTTATCCACTTTTTATCCACAATTTATACACAGGTACAAATTGTGCCCTAAGCTTCTAATACGTAGGCAACGCCTCCGTTTAGTCTTACTTAAACGTCAAGTGTGGCTTTTTTGGCGTTGGATTGGATAAATGATTTTCTGGAGGGGACATCAGTACCCATCAGGATGTCAAAAATACGGTCTGCTTCTCTCGCATCTTCTACGGCAACTTGTTTGAGGATTCTGGCTTTCGGATCCATGGTCGTTTCCCAAAGTTCTTCGGCGTTCATCTCTCCCAAACCTTTGTAGCGTTGGATGTCGGCGCCTTCACTTGTCTTCTCATCACGCTCTTTATCGGAGTAGACATAGATAATTTCTTTCCCCTTTTTAATCTTATAAAGCGGCGGTTGGGCGATATAGATATAACCGGCATCGATGAGGGGGCGGAAAAATCTATAGAGCAGTGTTAGAAGCAGGGTGCGGATGTGCGCGCCATCAACATCAGCATCGGTAGCGATGATAATTTTGTGATAACGAAGTTTGGTGATATCAAAAGTGTCCCCTATTGCCGTGCCGAAGGCGACTACCAAATTCTTAATCTGCTCGCTCGCGAGCATGCGGTCAAGCCTGGCGCGCTCGATATTGAGAATCTTACCGCGAAGAGGTAAGATAGCTTGGATGCGTCTGTCTCTACCCTGCTTTGCCGTACCACCGGCAGAATCCCCCTCGACAATGAAAAGCTCCGACTCCTCCGCCGAGTGCGACTGACAATCAGCGAGTTTGCCGGGGAGAGTCATGCCCTCGAGCGCGCCCTTGCGCAAGACAGAGTCCTTGGCCGCTTTGGCGGCTTTACGCGCTTTGAGTGCGAGTACCACCTTCTGGATCATGCTCCTCGCGTCATCAGGATTCTCTTCGAGGTATGTGGAGAAGGCATCACCAAAGACAGTGGTAACCATACTCTGAGCTTCCACACTGCCAAGTTTTGCTTTCGTCTGTCCCTCGAACTGGATCTCGCGCAATTTAATCGAGATGACAGCAGTCAGACCTTCAAGAACATCGTCTCCGGTGAAGTTGTCTTCTTTCTCATTTACGAGATTGTTCTTCCTGGCGTAGGAGTTTAAACTTCTAGTCAAGGCGGTCTTGAAACCAGTAACATGAGTACCGCCTTCGGCGGTATAAATATTGTTGGCAAAAGGCAAGAGACGACAAGAGATATCATCAACGTATTGCAGGGCTACTTCGACAATTTCATAATCATTGCCATTCACTTTTTTCTCGACGTAGAAAATATTTCTATGTATCGGTTTGTTGTGCTCGTTTTCAAATCGTACGAGTGACATCAGTCCTCCTTCGAAATAGAAAGACATCGATGGTGCATCCAGTCCCAATCCCCATATATAAAAGACATCTTTATCATTTACTTTAATCACTTCCCTAGCGTCAATGACAGAGATTCTAAGACCCTTCACCAAGTATGCCTGCTGGCGCAGGTGGTTTACGATGCGTTCGAAATCGAAATTGGTATCGGGAAAGATGCTTGGGTCCGGCTGGAAAGTGATAATAGTGCCGTGGAGTTGGGAACTACCCACTTTTTTGACCGCACTTTTCCTCACGCCTCGGCTATATTCCTGGACATAGATTCCGCCGTCTCTGTGTACTTCGGCTTTACAATAAATAGAGAGGGCGTTGACCACTGACCCGCCGACGCCGTGCAGCCCACCAGATATTTTGTATCCTTCTCCTCCGAATTTGCCACCGGCATGCAAGGTTGTCATGATAGTCTCAAGGGCAGAGACTTTTGTTTGTTTATGAATATCGACAGGGATACCCCTGCCGTTATCCGCCACACGGATACGATTGTCTGGCAGAAGAACAACCTCTATGTTATCGGCGAAGTCGCCCATAGCCTCGTCGCGGGAGTTATCGAAAATTTCCGTGATGAGGTGGTGAAGGCCATCGGGTCCGGTGGTACCGATATACATGCCTGGGCGCTTCCTGACCGGCTCGAGACCCTCTAAAACTGTGATTGATGCGGCACTGTAGGTGCTATTTTTCTTGGCTGATTTTTCCGATTTCGGCATATGTATTTTGTGTCCTTATTCTAGCATAAACAGGCCAAGAAAGAAAGAGGTGTTGGAGAGAAAAGATGGCTCTGTTTAGCGAATTTCGAAGCCCTTATTTTCTGTCAGTTTAGATGAGATTTTCTGCATAGCCGTATTCACTTCTTCGTCAGTAAGAGTACGTTCTTGTGATAGAAAAACGAGCCGGAATGCGTATGAAATTTTGTCTCCTTTTTTAAATTTGTCGAAGAGTCTAAGGCGAACTAAGAGCTTACCGGCATGTTCTCGGATAACCTTTTCGATCTCGTCCGGGCTAGCGTCTCTAGGCACGAAGAGAGCAATGTCCCGTGTAATCGCTGGATATCGAGAAAATGGTTGATAATGGAGAGTTTTAAAGAGAGGAAGATTTTCTCTCTCAACGTCTACCCTTGCTTCTTCTAGAGATGTTTCTCTCGCCTCTTCCCCTTCTCTTATTGTTCCGATATGTATTATTTCATTATCTCGACTCCAAATTGTGCCAATCTCAAAAAGTTTGATTTTCTCCACTCCAAGCAAATCTTTATTATGGATATTTTTTTCTAGCGCCTCCTTGAGCCCTAGAGCTAAATTATCACGTAAAAACGGCTTATCTCCGCCAATTTTATTAAGTACCTCCCTTTCGCCCTTATTTCGGAATACCGACGTATAGACCTCCGAATAACCTTTAGACACGAGATCATTCCGAAGAGATTCCGTCTTTTGAAAGTTTTCATTTATTTCTGGTTTTTTAGAAAACAATGGTAGTTCAACTGTCGGAATTTTATCGTATCCTATTATGCGAGCAACTTCCTCGATAAGATCTTCCGGGATTGATAAGTCTAATCGCTCAAAAGGCACGCTGACGGTAAATAGTCCATCCTCTTCTCTAAAAGGCAAATCTAGACATTCGAAAGTATCTATAATCTCGCTGTCTCTTAATTTCGTACCTAGCACGGCGTTGACTTGATTGACAGAAACTATAATTTCCTTTTTTTCTTGCGGTGTCGGATATGTATCCGAGAAACCAACAACCTGACCTCCCGCAATTTCCTTTACTAAAGTAATAAAAGCTTGCATGGCATAAACTGCAAGTTCAGGCGATAATACCTGCTCAAATCTCTTCGAGGCATCGCTTTGAAGTTTTAATGCTTGCGCTGTTCTGCGAAGAGAAGGTCCGTTAAAGGTTGCTGCTTCAAGGATGAGGTTAGTAGTGGCACTGTCTACTCGAGCATAACTTCCACCCTTGATGCCAGCAATGCCAAGAGGCGTATCGTTGTTACCGTCCGCAATTACCATGGTCGAGTTTGTCAGTATGTATTCTTTGTTGTCTAAGGTAAGCATCTTTTCACGCTCATGCGCCCTACGTACTAAGATATTATATTTTCCTTTGTGCGCTACGAGTTTGTCGGCGTCAAAAGCATGTAGCGGTTGACCAATATCAAACATTACAAAATTTGCCGCATCCACAATATTGTTTATAGACTTCTGGCCGATGGATAAAAGTCGCTTGCTTAGCCACTCCGGTGATGGGCCAACCTTGACTCCTTGGACATAGCACGCGATGTAGCGGGAACACAGATTACTCTCTTCCACTTTTATCGAAACTAGGTCAGTCTTTGGTTCGAGCGAAGCAGACACACGAAGTGGGTCATTCTTCATTGGTATTTTGAGGATTGCGGAGAGTTCTTTCGCGATACCGCGGTGAGAGAGACAGTCATGACCCCGGTTTGGGGTAACCTTTACGTCCAGGATGTCATCTTTGCCCTTTTTTTCAATATTCTCCACTTCAAACGCATGAAACGTTAATGCATTGCTAATTTTCTCCGCATTAGGTAATGGATGATTTAAAAATTCTTGTACCCATTCTCTGGAAATTTTCATACTAGAATTGATTAATAAACCGTAAATCACCGGAGTGCATCAGACGTACGTCATCAATACCCCATTTGAGCATGGCCAAACGATCTAGCCCGGGACCGAAGGCCCAGCCCTGATATTTCTTCGAATCCAGACCACTATTCTCCAAGACTTGAGGATGAATCATGCCCGCCCCACCAACCTCAATCCACTTACCACGAAGTTTTTCTGTCACATTTATGCCTGTTAAACGCATATCTACTTCTATACTGGGTTCAGTAAAGGGGAAGAAACTGGGGCGAAAGCTTACTTCGACATCACCTTTGAATATTTCGCTAAAGAATTTTTCAAAAGTTCCTTTTAAATGCGCCAAGGTTATGTCTTCGCCCACGGCGAGACCTTCAATCTGGAAAAATTCTGCTTCGTGTGTCATGTCTGTCGCCTCGTTACGGAAACATTTGCCGGGTGCGATTATTCGGTAGGGTGGCATTATTCCTTTCTTGACTTGCTCAGTCATGTATCTAATTTGAAGACCGGATGTATGTGTACGAAGCACATATCCCGGCTCATTCTTAAGGTAGAAGGTGTCCTGCATATCGCGCGCCGGGTGGTCTTTAGGGACGTTAAGGGCGTCGAAATTGTACCACTCGCTCTCTAGGAGCGGCCCTTCCACGAGAGTGAAACCCATCTGAAGAAAGATAAGATTTGCTTCACGTATTAAGGAAGAAATGGGGTGGAGATGGCCACGAGTTTCGTCTTTTCTCATCAGTTTTTTGTTAATTCAGAAAACAATTTCATTACTCTACGTGTATTTATACCTACCATGCCGCCACCAACTGTTTTCTTATCTATTTTAACAATTGGTATGATATCTTTAAATGAAGATGTGATAAAAATCTCGTCTGCTTTCATTAATTCTAGCATTGAGATGTCCCTCTCTTTTATTTTGAAATGTTTTTTGGCTATATCAAGTACAGCTTTTCTGGTAATACCCAGTAGGATATTATTTTTGGGGGTTACCAAAATATCATCGATAAACATAAATATATTACTGGTGGAACATTCCAGGACTTCCCCATTTGAAACGAATAAAATTTCAACCGCTTTGGCTTTCTTACGTTTTGACTGAAGTCTAACGGCGGTTATGTAATGCGTGGTTTTGGCCTCTGGCATAAAACGAAGGTGGTTTTCTGTTATAAGTTTTCCGCCTTTTTCATATAAATATTTGGGTAGAGAATGCCATTTTTCGGCTATGATAAAAAATGTGGGCCGGCTGGCGCGGTATTCAATGCCGTCTATCGTCTTGCCGCCGGAGAGAATCAGGCGCAGATTGGTACGGTCGAATTTGTTCTTTTTTACTAGCGTTTCGATTATTTTTGTGATTATTGTGTCAGTCAGCGGAATCTTTAAACCGAGTCGTAATGATGATTTTCTAAATCGATTTAGATGCGCGGATAGGTAAAATGGTTTTTTATTGTGTGTCGTAATACCGTCATATACCGCATATCCTCGCAGAAGTCCTATGTCGTCACCACTTACGAAAAGTTTGTTCGAGGTGACAATCTTTCCATTGAGATAACAGTATGTTGGGCCTTCTTTCATTAGGGCAATTGTATGGTATAGTCATCTACATCGCAAATGGTCCCGTTAGAAGCCCATATATACAAGTTTATGAATATAATTTATTATCAGCGAGTTATTAGCATTAGCTTCTAACGGGATGGCTGAGATTCAAGCGCTTATTCTATATTGTTCTCTTTTCATCTCCCTTTTCTTTGAGGTTTTTCTTTTGATTACCTATCTTGAGGTGCGGGAAGAGTTGGACCTGGAGGATAAACATCTGGGCAAGAATATCCGGGAATTTCCAACCGTGACCATCATCGTGCCCTGTTTTAACGAGGAGCGCACCGTTGGCGACACCATCCGTTCGCTTCTTGATTTAGATTATCCGAAAGAGAAACTTTCTATTATCGCCGTCGATGACGGCTCAACCGACGGCACGCGCCGCGAGCTCGCTTCATTCGAGAGCCGCCACCAAATTAGCGTTTTGTCGAAAAAGAATGGCGGCAAGCACACCGCGCTCAATCTTGCTTTGGAAAAGGTGGAAAGCGAACTGGTAGGGTGTCTGGACGCTGATTCTTTTGTCGATTCCGACGCTCTTAGAAAAATTGTGCCGTTTTTCGACGACGCCAGCATCATGGCTGTCACTCCGTCGATTAAAGTATTTGAGCCCCAAAGTGTCTTGCAGTATCTCCAGAAAATCGAGTACAGCTGGGGCATTTTCCTGCGCCGGATGCTCTCTTCCCTTGGGGCACTTTATGTCACGCCGGGACCATTTTCCATCTTCCGCGTTCGGGTGTTCCGAGAACTCGGTGGCTATGCTCACGGCCACCAAACCGAAGACTTGGAAATTGCTCTGCGCATGCAGAAACATCGTTACAAAATTGTTAATTCCTACGGCGCGCATGTTTATACTGTCGCGCCGAAGAGTCTCGGCGCGCTCTACCGGCAGAGAGTACGTTGGACGTACGGTTTTTTGAATAACGCCATAGATTATCGCGGGATGTTCTTTAATAAAAAATACGGGCACATTGGAATCTTCATTTTGCCTATTGCCACCTCCTCGATTTTCTCCACGCTTTTTATTTTCGGCAACACTCTTTGGAACAATTTAAACGGGGCTGTTGACGCTTTGGTTAAATTTCAAACCGTGGGATTCAATTGGCACTCCTCGCTCCCTTCTTTCGACTGGTTCTTCTTTAACACCGGAGTTTTACCCATTCTCGCCACCGGCGTAGTGATGCTTACTCTCATTATTTTATACTTGTCCATTAAAATGGCCGAAGGCAAAGTCAGATTTTCGAGAGGTATTTTTTACTATCTCGCGCTCTACATCTTTATTGTGCCCCTTTGGTTGACTAAAGCAGTATTTAACACCATTTTTAGAAGACAGATAAATTGGAGATGATTAATCCAAAGAAATATATTGTCGCCTTTACTATTACTGCTGTTATCTTTGGCACGGCTATCTACGTATCAAATCTTTTAGGTCAAAAGAAACTAGAGGATGTCCGCGCTATTGAGAATCGGGTGGCGCTCGATATTCTCTCGTCGGAAACACAATTCGCTCTTCTTGAAGAAACTTCCTGCAGAGACATTGCTCCCGGTTTCCTTTCCAAAGAACTTGGCTCTATCGGTGAAAGGCTTACTTATGCCGAGAATCAGACTGAATTTAACACTAATGACCTGGAATATTTGAAGCGTTCTTATTTCTTGCTGGAAATCAAAGATTATCTTTTGATGAAACGTCTGACGGAGAAATGCGGCATCAAGCCAACATTCATCCTCTATTTCTATTCGACCGAAGACGCCTGTGAAGAATGCCAAAGGACCGGCTATGTCTTGACGGCGCTGCGAGACAAGTATCCTGACTTGCGAGTATATTCGTTCGATTATCACTTCGACCTCGGGGCCATTGATACCCTCGTTTCCATCTATAAAGTTAAATTGGACCTGCCCGCTCTGATTATCAATGGCCTTACCTACTATGGCTTTTATTCCGTCGAAGACCTTGAGACGATGGTGCCCGCTCTCAAGGAACTCGCGGCCCGCGCCAAAGCTCTCGAAAAAACCGCCACTTCTACCCTAACTGATTGATTAAAATGAAGTATAATTCAAACATGTGGCCTTATGCATTTTGGGCACAAATACGAGAGAGAGAGAGTAAATAACCCTCGACAAGTTTCGATATTTCCAAACATTTCCGTTTTTTGCGCTTCAAAACGGAATCTACATATCATTCTGCTGTCGTTGCTACTGCTACTATGGTTTACCCCTGCCAGTTCAGCGTGGGCTGCCGCATTTACCTCAAAGGCCACCGGCAACTGGAGTGCCAGTGGACAGACGACGTGGAACGAAGCTGGTGTCCCCGGCGACGGGGATACCGTTTCTATCGCGGGCGCGCACACAATCACCATCGACCAAAACATCGGCACGAATGGGAACGGGATCAAGCAGATCATCTTGAATCACGCCTCCGCACGTCTCCAGTTCAGCAACGCCGGATCAGCTTACACGATTTATTTCGCGTCAACGGGCACAGACCCGTTGGGCGGTGGGACAAACACAAATCCGACATTTGCCAGCGCGTCGATGTTCGGCTTCTTTGTCGCACGCGGAACTCTTGCGCTTGATGGCGATGCGACCCATATTCATACAATAACAAGTGGGAACGACACAAATCCAATCTACATCCATCATAACTGGGGCGATCTCGGCAACTACACGGGTGCAAATCTCTCGCTGACGTACACCATTGTAAAGCATCTTGGAACCAATGTCGGGGGTATGCAAGGGATATTCTGGCGTGGGGAAACGGGCTTTACCTTCGTCGTTGACCATTCCCAATTTGATGATCCGTATAGCGTCGTCTACAACGCCGCTGGACTTGCCCCAACCTTCACGTTTAATTATATCAGCAATGCACGGAGCCATACGCTCGACTTCACAAATGGCGTAGTACGTGCACCAGGATTGATCATCACCGATAACACTGAAGTTACGCCTGCCGCAAGCGACAAGGCATTTCTTTACGCACTGTCGGGCAGTGGTGCGAGTGGCGTTGGGATCACCTTCCAGCGCAATGCACTACTTGCCAATATTACAAGTAAGAAACTCATCCACACACAGGCGGGATCATTGAATGGGTCCGGCGGGCATCACAACATCACCGATAATGTCGCGGTCTCAACTGGAAGTGATGGAATCGGGATTAATACCCTGATGACCGACACTGAGCTAAATGTCTATCGCAATGTGCTCGACGGCTACTATCAAGGTATTACGCAATCTAGCGAATCTGGCAATATTTACGAAAATATGTTTTTTGCCAATAGTGGATCAGTTGCCGGTCAGGGTCAGATTATTACCTACGGCTACGCGAGTGGACTGACAATCCATCACAATGTCTTCGCGTTCTCTAGCTTAGGCGCTGACCAAATTGCCCTGTTCCTGTTTAAGTCCGGCGGTCTCGGCGACAGTGGGATCGTGAAGCACAACACTATTTACACAGCTGCCATCGGCGGTGGTACGCCAAGGGCAATTCTCATTGGTGAGAGCGGCTACTATAACACTAACTCCATCGTGCGAGACAATCTTGTCACAGGGCCATGGAGTCAAGGCATCGCAGATGGTAACGGTGCGGGAAGCACCAACACCTACGTCAGTGATTATGCCGGGTCCGGCGTCCACCATAATGCCGTGCAAGGAGCCTCGACTGGATGGAAGAATAATGGGGGCACGAACTTCACTGATGGAACAAATGCTCATCCGAACGCAGTCTATGGAGACGTGACAACGACCGCAACATTCGTGGATGCAACACGCACATTGCTGACCTTTGATACTTCGTTGGGTGGTGCTGGAACGTATGCGAATCTCTTTTCGAATTTGGCGAATCGCTGTGGCTGTACAGGTACTGCGTGGAATTCGGCGTATAACCTCGACCAAACAGGTGGACTTCAAAATTATCTGATGTCAGGATGGAAACCAACTAATACGGCGTTTCAGGTTGCGAGTGATAACATGAGTCCCTCAAATGGGTGGATCGGTGCCATCGAAGGAGACGCCCCCTCGACTGGTGGCACACTTCGTTATGTGCCCGCTCCGATTGTTACTCTATCTGTGGATACTGCCTCCATTACTCAAGGTCAATCTTCAACTCTCACTTGGTCAGTCGAGAATGCTTCAAACTGTTGGACTTCTGGAGGATGGTCAGATGCTATCGACATCGCCAGCGCCAGCACCAGCTCTAAGACCGTGACGCCAACGTCAACCACTCCCTACACTCTGGCCTGCTTCAATGAGGGCGGTTTGGATATTCACACGGTGATGATAGAGGTGGACAAGACAATCCCAGTGGCCACCATTACGTCAACTATTTCTGTGTCTGCCAGCTCCACTCTACCGTTGTCTGAAATAAAGTTGTCATCTAGTTTCGTCTCCCCACCCCTTAAACTAGGCATGAGATTAGAGATGATCAAATACCTTCAAACCATCTTGAATACCGACCCAGACACCAGCTTGGCTAAGGATGGACCTGGCTCTCCGGGCAATGAAACCGATTACTTCGGACCATTAACCAAGAAAGCCGTCATCAAGTTCCAAGAGAAATACGCCGAAGAGGTTTTATTACCATGGCAGTTGACTAAAGGCACCGGTTTCGTGGGCACAACGACACGGGCCAAACTTAACCAGATTCTGGGACGGTAATCTGAAAATCTGATTCTGGAGCCGAGGAGAGGATTCGGACCTCCGGTCTGCTGTTTACAAAACAGCTGCTTTACCACTAAGCTACCTCGGCGACTACCTTACTTTACCTTTTCTTTGGTGTTTTGAGAACCATTTTCGCAAACATCGTGTATTTCTCCATTCCCCTTTTCAATTTCGGACATATTTTTGAAGAATTCCGAGATACCATCTGACTTTTTCAAAAGTCTCGAATCCCGCATTTTAACGACATATTGTTCTCGTTTTTCTTTCAAAAAAGAAAGTAATTTATTAAAATAATTTTTTGAGTGTATCGGAATCTGCCGCTTGAAAAAGAATGAGGACTTCTCCTTACCTTCGGAATAAAGGCTAACGGCTCTATGATAAAGCTCCCGAATGCGAGTATCACTTTTGGAGATAACATTCAAAATAAAAAAAGATTTTTTCCGTTTCTCTTCTAACTTTTTAGCAACCACCAAGGTGATAATCGAGAGTCCAGAGATGGTAAAAATAGAAGTGGCTATCATATGGAGAAGCGTACAAAATGCCCCACTTCGGTTCGCTCGCCGAACTTCTGTACCGTATTATTTATGAGGTCACTAATTTTATGTTCGGGGTCTTTAATGAAGGGTTGCCCAAGAAGTTCAGTTGTATCGGAAGGATTCATAGCCGCTATGTGCATGCTGATGTCACGAGCCACTAATTTAAATTCAGGATTTTTGGCCACAAAGTCTGTCTCACAGAGGAGTTCAATCATGACCCCGACTGTCTCGCCCGTATGGATGTAGGAAACTATCACGCCGGCTCCAAGAGTACGATTACTTTTCTTAGCGGCAATCTCGGCGCCTTTTTCCTTTAGAAGCGCGATGGCTTTATCTTTATCCCCGCCGGCTTGCTCAAGTGCTTTCTGGCATTCCATAATGGAAAGGCCAGTCTCTTCGCGGAGTCCTTTAATTTGTTCCGTTGTTACCATTTTCTTCTTTACTTTCTTCCTTGCCTTTTCTATAGGCCTTTACCAATTGTTCTAACACAAAGTTAATACTTTGTCTTGAGGAGTCGTTGCCTGGGATGGCATAGTTAAGTTCGTAGAGATTGGAATCGGAGCCGGCTAGAGCGATAACCGGGATACCGATTTTCCTTGCCTCGGCGACGGCTATGTATTCTTTCTTAGGGTCGATGACTACTAGAAATTTCGGCAAAGATTTCATTTGAGAAAGTCCACCGAAATAAATAGTGAGTCTGTCAATCTCACGATCGAAGAGCAGACGTTCTTTTTTGGTATATTTGCTAAGTTCACCTTTCTCTCTTTGTTCGACAAGCTCTTCCAGTCGAGCGATACGCTTCTTGATTTCAGAGAAATTTGAGAGAGTCCCTCCAATCCAGCGACCGGCAACATATGGCATTTCAAGTTCCGAGCCGGCCTTTATTATGGCCTCTCTAGCTTCGCTCTTACCTCCGACCCAAAGGGCAATGACTCCTTCTTTACCTTTCCCTTCGACAAAGGCACTCGCTTTCTCTAATTCTTTGCTTGTTTTCTCAAGGTCAAAGATTTCGAGATTGTTTTTAGAACCGAAAATAAATGTTTTGGCAGAAGGATGTCGACGTGACTTTACGAAGCCGAAATGTGCCCCGACAGAAAAAAGAGCGTCAATTACGCTCCTACCGGTATTTCTGACCTCGTTCGTTTTTTCCATATATTTCATGAAGTCTAGCAGAAAAAATGTCCTTACACAACAGGCTCACCGTATGTTCTCATCGCATTTAAGATAGGCTCAATTTCTCCCCCAAGAATTTTCTCAATATTGTGCCAAGATTTTTTGATACGGTGGTCGGTTATTCGGTCTTGGAGAATATTATAAGTACGGATTTTTTCTGAGCGGTCGGCGGTGCCGATTTGGGTTTTCCTATTGAGAGAGTGTTTAGCCGATTCCTCCTCATCCGACTTCGCTTCAAGTTTCGCGGAGAGAATACTCATAGCTTTCTCGCGATTTTTCAGCTGGCTTCTCTCTGCTGTGGAACGCACATCAATACCAGTCGGCTTGTGGATGATTCTCACGGCTGTCTCCACTTTGTTGACATTCTGCCCACCGGCGCCTCCCGAGCGAGAAAATTCTATCTCTAAGTCTCCAGGTTTTATTTCGATTTTTGTTTTTTTGCGGATTGGAAGTATGGCCACTGACGCGGTGGAAGTATGCACCCGACCCATTTTCTCTGTCTCTGGTATTCGCTGGATGCGGTGCACTCCTGTTTCAAAGCGTAGTTTCTCGTATGCTCCCTCCCCTCTCATTTCTATCGCTGCTTCCTTATATCCGCCAAGAGAGCTTTCGGACGCGTAGAGCACTTTTGCGCTCCAATTTTTAAGGCCAGCATAGAGAATATACATTAGAGCTAATTTCTTGGCGAAGAGCGCCGCCTCTTCCCCACCAGCGCCAGCGCGCACTTCTAAAATGATTTCGTTAGGAAATTCTTCCGCCTCCACACTTTTTTGGCTTTTTTTCCACTCCTGCCAGTCCATCACTTATTTCCTTTGCCCTTCGTAGCTTTATGCGAAGTAGGGTTAGCTTTGGCCTGTTTTTGTTTGAAGCGTTCGACTCGACCTGCGATGTCAAGTATTTTTACCTCTCCGGTATAGAAAGGGTGCGTAGCGGAAGAAATTTCAACTCGAAAAACGGGATACTCTTTCTTATCTAACTTGCTTTTCCCTGTTTCTTTAGTTACTACCGTAGAGGGAACAATAAATTCAGTGCCGTCAGAGTTATCGATAAAAAGCACCGGTCGGTAATTGCTCGGATGTATCTCCTTTTTCATTTGACCCTTATTTTATCATAAAATCAAAGACCTTGCAAGAAATCGACATCGCGTTGAATCTCGGCCGCATTCTTCATTACCGTATTTCCGTAACCGGCAGTTCTAGACGTGCAACCGGTGTTTCCCCCGTTGTATCTACAAGCGGCCGCTCTCTCTGCCTCGTAAGTGCCCTTTCCAGCTCCTAGATCGGCAAGATACATAGCTGCCGCCATAAATGCATCTCTCGGATTCCATGGGTCAGGGACGGCCTTATTGAGAGCCTTAGAAAGTCTTTCTCCCATGATTTTCCATGTAGACGGGATGAACTGTGCCGGCCCCATAGCGCCGCCGTAACCAACAGACTGGGGGCAAGAGACTGGTTGTGAGTATGGGTCTAAGCCGAGTTTTTTTATAATTTCTAGAAAGGGGTCAACATCTCTCGTCCCTTTCATCACTTGAGAGAAAAAAGTACCTGTATTTCTACCCTTCCCATCGCCTTTATTAGGTGTATTGGTCAAAAGGCATTGACCAACATTTCTGCCAAAAGTGCCATCGCTACCTTTCCCAGATTCGGTAGCAAATATGCCCAAGATAAATGCCGCTCTTACACCAGTCTCTCTATTGGCCTCCTGGGCATAGACTAAAGCTGTCCCAAACGAAATCGGTCCGGCATCTCTCAATGGAAATAAAACTGCTTTGATTTGTGCTGCTTTGGCCTGTCTGTCGGCAAGTACTTGCTCATACGTCTTTTCCCTACTTTGGCTGACAGCAAGCAAAGTCTTTTTCTCCGCATTGGCTATCTCCACCTCTTTTTTGGACGTTTCGAGGGCGGCGCGGGCTGCGGCTTCAGCTTCTCGCTTTTTATTCAAGGCAGTTTTCTCCGACTCGGTTAGAGCCCTAACCTTACGTAATTCAGCAAACAGGTTAGCGAGCGCCTGTTCGGCGGAGGCGTAAGTATCTATATCGACAAAAAATTCAGAGAGGTTCTTATCGCTTAGCATGGCCTCGGCCAGTGAGTAGGAGTTGATGTCATTTGTTTTGCGGAGGATATCCGCGATAGCTTTTTTCCCTTTCGTAATGCGGGTATCAAGTACAGAAATCTCCGATTGTTTAGTGGCGATATCTTTTGTCAGATTCGCTATGGCGATATTTTTGCCTTTAATATTAGCTTTGGCGACGTTAATCTTGGCTGTGAGGGTGGCAATATCTCTGGTAAAAGAGGCGCTGTCACTTTTGGTTTTATTGAGCGTTGCCGTCCATTTGGCAATCTCTCTCTCGCACGCTTCAAGCTCTTGCTCAAGCCGTGTCCGACTTTTGCCAAGAATCTCGTCGGTGCAGGCATCTTGAGCCAGAATGTGATTAGGATTTGAGACAGCAAAAAAGCCGAGAATGAGTACCAAGGCAAAAATTATTTTCAACGGATTAAACTGGGGGCGTTTCTTTTTTCTCTTCACTTTCATTGGTTTCGGTAGTTTTTTCCTCTTCTTTACCCTTCTTTTCAACTTCAATCTCTGAGAGATCAATCGGGGCAGTTTCTTCCTCCTTCTCTTCGCGTGGAGCCGATACCAGAACAATTACTTCTTCCGGATTTTCTTTAAGTTCGGCTCCTCTAGGCATTGCGATATCTTTAGCTAGAATTTGGTTTCCGAAGTCAACTAAAGAGTTGATATCCACGATAATATTGTGTGGCAGGTCTTTCGGCATCGCTTCAACTTTAAGTTTGTGGAGGACTTTCACGAGCATGCCGCCCAGATCTTTTACTGCCGGAGAGATGCCGATGAATTCGAGAGGCAATTCAACCTCTACTTTGTGACCCTTTTCGAAGACGTAAAAATCCGCGTGACGAGGTATCCCGGTAATGGGGTCTAGGTCCACGTCTTGGATGAGGCTTTCCTTGATGCCTTTAGGCGTCTCCAGAGTGATGACGCTGGATTCCCCCGCTTCCTTCCAGACCTTTAAGAAATCAATTTTAGGAATAGAAATAGCGGTGGATGCTTCCTTTTTGCCATAAAAGACTGCGGGCACTTTCCCCGCTTTTCTGATTTGCTCCAATTTATCGGTTTTATTCCGTATCTCTGCTCTTAAGGTTAGCATCCTCCCATCTTACTCGATTATGATGTGAGATTCAAGATACCCCACAGTGCCATCAGCTTGCCCTGAGCTTGTCGAAGGGACTTTCTTGCCCGGGTTGAAAATATTGAGAGGGTCGAAGATTTCTTTTGTTTTTTTAAATAATTCTAATATTTCTGGACTGTACATTTTGCCAAGATAAGGGGTGCGGACGATACCGTCGTTATGCTCAGCAGTTATTGAACCTCTGTACTCTACTACAAGGTCATAAAATTTATCAGCCACTACCATAATCTTGTCACGCTCACTTTTCTTTCCTAAATCCATAAGAGGAATGATGTGGTAATTTCCATTGCCAGCGTGACCGGCGATATTTGTCTCTATACCATGGTCATGAAGAATCTTGAGCGCTCTCGGCAAAAATTCCGGCATTTTGTCAGGAGGAATGCAGAAGTCATCGATAAAGGGCGCAGTCCTCTTTTCTCTCACGTGTTGCCGAAGGAGGTTAAACGACTCTCTACGCATGACCCAGAATTTTTCTTCCTCGGAATCTTTATCCACTATTCTTGACCAGACCTTAAATAGTTTAATGGCTTCAACTATATTTTGGACTTTCGTCTTCACCTCTTCTTCCGTATTTTCTGATATTTCAATTAAGACAATAAGTTCAGGTAAACCGTGCATTTCAATACCGATGATCGCTTCAGGGATAAATTTCATAGCAAATGAAAGGAAATTACTCCCCGCTTTCTTGGCAATCTCGGGCATGAAGTGGATGCCAAGTTTTAGTGTATCTTTATCAAATGTCTCAATGCTCTCCGGATCATAAGGCAAGATAGCATTTACTACTTGCGGTAGCTCATCCCATGATTTAAAGAAAATGGTTACCAAATCATGATATTTTTTCTCCTGTACTAACTTTAGCTTCATCTCTGTTACGACACCGAGCGTTCCTTGCGAACCGACGAGAAGCTTGTTGAGGTCGAAAGTTTCGCCGTTCCATATATTCCATAAATAATATCCAGCAGAATTTTTAGAAACTTTTGGTTTCGCCTGCTCTAGGGCTTCCTTATTTGCCTCCACGAGATTAAATATGTTTTTGTAGACATTTCCCTCGAAGTCTCTCTGCGCCATTTTATTATCAAGGGATAACCTTGATAATGGTTTAACGAGATACTCGTTACCATCAGAGAAAATCATTTTTGTCTCCAAAACAAAGTTCTCCATCTTTCCATAGCGTAAGGTTTTCTCCCCAGCGCAATTATTGCCGAGCATACCGCCAAGCGCGCATAAATCTTTGGAAGCTGGGTAGCAGGGCAAGATAAGCCCCTGCTCCAACGTTTTCTTTTCGAAATCTCTGTAATATACGCCGGGCTGTACCGTTATCTCTACCCCATAGGACTCACCTATGTGGTTCATGTGTCTGGTGACATCGGCGATTATAGACTCCCCCAAAGGTCCGCCGGTCATGTCCGACCCCGCCGCTCTTACAGTTACCGAGTGACCGGGGTTATCTTTTGCCCATTTGACAAGATTTTTTAAATCTTCGGAATCTTTCGGGAACACCACGAGTTTCGGTTTTACTTCAAAAAGCGAGGCGTCTCGCGAGTACATTTTCAACGTCGTCTCATCGTCTAGAACTTCGCCTTTTAAAAATTTTTTAATTTCTTCTGCTAACTTCATAATCTATTAAACAACTTCAATTTGTCACGAACAACCTTTTTCATTTCTGCCACCCCTTCGGCCAAGAATTTATAAGGCGCTATCTCGCCAGACTTTAGTCCCGCTTCCACGCCAGCTTTGTAAGCCACCCTGATTTCTGTATTTATATGAACTATTCTTATGCCTGCATCGATAGCAGAGAGGATATCTTCATCACTATTACCGGATGCTCCGTGGAGAACTAGAGGTACATTGACCACACCGGCAATTGCCTTTATGCGCTCTATATTCAAGTTGGGTTCTCCCCCTTTCACTATTCCGTGGATATTTCCGACTGAAGGGGCAAAAAGGTCTATACCAGTTTCCTCGACAAACTTCCGCGCGTCCTCCGGCTTGGTTTGTGTTTCTTCTGACACCCCTTCCGGGATACTTTCTAAAACTTTTGAAGACTGACCTATGAATCCAAGCTCCGCTTCTACCAAGACCCTGCTTCCTTTAGATTTTGCGTATGCTACACACTCCTTGGTCATTGAGATATTTTCTTCGAAAGATTTTGTTGCGCTGTCTATTATCACAGCATCAAATCCAGCATCTACTGCTGCTTTTACTTTCTCCACGGAGTAGGTATGGTCTGCGTTTAGAAAAACTGGCAATCCCTTCTCCCTTTCTGTCTGAATCAAGGCTGCAACTTCTTGGATACCGATAAAATCTCTTTCTCCTTCCGAAACTCCGATGATTACTGGCACCCCAAGCACTGCAGCCGACTCAACCACCGCCTTGAATCCTTCCGAATCGGAGATATTGAAATGTCCTATGGCAACTTGTTTCTTCTCCGCCCACGCCAAATACTCTTTTAAAGTCTTCATTCCCATAATTCTATCATGATATACTTTTTGTATGCATGAATTTATAGCCATAGGCGAAACCACTATTGACGCGTTCATAAAGCTTGAGAACGCGAGTATTAATTGCGAGGTAGACAACAAGAATTGCAAGCTCTGTCTTCCTTTTGCAGCCAAAGTACCTTATGAGTTCGTAGTCGAGGTACCGGCTGTCGGTAATGCAGGTAATGCTGCCGTGGCTGCTAGCCACCTAGGTTTGAAGTCTGCTCTTGTCGCCAATGTTGGCAAGGACAGTGATGGAGAGAAATGCTTGCGTGCTTTGGAAGTCGATGGAGTCTCGACTGAATATATCGGTATTCAAGAGAGCGAGAAAACTAATTATCACTATGTGCTCTGGTATGAGGATGACAGGACCATTCTCCAAAAACACAGTAAATTTAAATACAAGCTGCCTGATATTGGTGAGCCGAATTGGACATATCTCACTTCGCTAGGTAAAGATTCAGACCAGTACCACGGAGAGATTACAGAATATTTAAAAAGTTTTCCCAGCATTCAACTTGCCTTTCAACCTGGTATTTTCCAGATTAGCCTCGGCAAGGATAAACTTCAAGACATATATCGGAGGTCGAATATATTCTTTTGTAATATTGGAGAAGCCGAAAAAATTCTCGGCCTGAATACCTTGGGGATAGAGGAGCTACTGAAACGCATGCAGGCACTTGGGCCTAAAATTATGGTTATAACAGATGGGCCAAAGGGGGCGCATGCTTTTGATGGCAAGAACTTCTGGTTTCAGCCGCCCTATCCGGATCCAAAGCCTCCCTTTGAGCGTACCGGGGCCGGTGATGCCTTCTCTTCCACTACCGTAGCAGCCTTAGCGCTTGGTAACGACCTTCCTACAGCCCTTTCGTGGGGCGCTATTAACTCTATGTCAGTAGTCCAGCAAATCGGCGCGCAAAAAGGCCTCCTCACTCGTCCGCAAATTGAAAAATATCTCGAAGACGCTCCTCCTGATTTCAGAGCCAAGCAATTAAAATAGCTCTATGGAACTTTCGATATTTTTCTTCCTTTTATACATAGCAGTTGTTGTAGTTATCGGTATCGTTTCCTCTAGAAAAGAAACGGAGGATGATTTCATGATCGCGGAGCGCAAGGTACACGGTATTCAAGTTGCCGCCACAATGAGTGCCAGCTCATTTGATGGAGCGACTCTGGCAATTTACCTTGCTTATGTTTATCAATATGGTTTTTCTGCTATCTGGCTTTTTATTGGTATAGCCATCGGTTTTATTTTTGTGAGAAAGTACGCTTGGAGGATAAAACAAAGGGCAGATGAACTAAAAGTGTATTCCATGCCGGAGTACTTTTTCAGGGTTCTCGGAAAGAAAAATGGTTTGATGTTTTCGTTATTTATTGTAATCCAATTTTTCTTGTTACTCACAGTAAATTTCATAATTAGTGGCAAAGTTTTAGCTGCTATTTTTCCCATTCCCTATTATCTCGCCGTCTTAATCGGTGGTTTGATAATATTAACCTACCTTTTATTGGCTGGCTTCAAGGCTGTTGTACGCACGGATTTTTTCCAAATGGTAATTATGTTTATCATGACGCTATCCGTTGGAATCTTTCTTTTTGGTAAGACTGAGATTCCAGTTGCTGAATTTAATCTCGGTACGCTGGGAGTTGGAAACATACTCGGTTTTCTCATTCTTGCCGGTGTGGGGATTATGGCCACCCCCGATTTGTGGCAGAGAATCTTTGCCACAAAGGATGAAAAGAACCTCAGGCGAGGGTTAAACTACTCAGCGGTTTTACTACTGATCTTGGGCGTTGTTATTAGTATTGTTGGTCTTGCTACCAAACAATTTTTTCCGAGCATTGCACCAGAAGATGCTCTAGTCACTGGATTTTCGCATTTACTTCCCTTTGGATTCAAAGAGTTTGGCATGGTCCTACTCTATGCAGTAGCACTATCGTCATCAGACACAGCTACCTTTGTAATCTCTTCGATTTTTACTCGTGACCTTAAAAACTATTTCAAAAAGTATAGCGAAGAGTCAATGAAAAAACTTACCCGTTTTTTCATGATTATATTTATTGTCTTAGCTATGCTCATTGGTATTTTCTATCAAAATATCATGGCACTAGGCTTTTCCCTTGCGGGTTTAGGTCTGGCATTATTCCCAGTAATCTTTGGGTCGTTCTATTGGAAATTGAAGCAACGAGCGGTCTTTTGGAGTTTGGTGCTTGGCTTTCTAAGCGTTCTAACCTTGTTTGTCACCAATCAACTCAATCCTCAAAATGCTGTTCTTCCGTTGCCAGTAGTCTTAATTTCTTTATTTATTTTTCAAAAACTATTTAAAGCTGAGCAACACTAAGGTGTAAGAATAATTAGATAAAAGACCGTAATGATTGATCATTAATCACGTCAGAGACTTTATCCCCAGCCTACCTCGCCATGACTTGACATATCAATTCCATAAGGAGTACACTAGAGGGGTATCAATACGAAAAAGGACCCAAAAGGTGTAAGTGCCTAAGGGGCCTTTTTCATTTATCTGCCACAGTATTCTTACGAGTGTACTCTATTTTTGCCCTTACGTCTTTTTCCTCAAGATAATCGAAATATTCTCTCCCTAATTTATTATACAGAGACGAGGCAAATTTCTTATTTGGAAATAATATTTTTCCAAAGAACTCTTTCTTAACTAAGAAGTCTACCAATTTTATATAGTCGCCATCACCAGAAATTATAAAGATTTTTCCAACAGGCTCTTTTTCAACTAACTTTTTCATTATTGCAAAAATAATATCGCTATCGACGTTTCCTTTCTTTCTACCCATGAGAATAGAAGAGTGTTCTCTAAAAGATAGAATATACCCACTTTTCTGTAATGCGTCATACAAATCTTGTTCAGTTTCTTTTATAAAACCTAAAAAATAATATGCTTCAGTGATTTTGTATTTATCTCGTAAGTATACCCGAAGTTTACTATGATCTACTGACCAACCGTACTCACGCGTACCTAGGTGCAAATTCTGTCCATCTATGAAAGCAGCGTTTATAAGTTGTTGTTCTTTCGACATTTCATCGCTTCAGGATTTTATTGACTGCCTTGATGATACTCTTAGTATCCATGTGATAGTGTTCGATAAGTTCGTCCGGAGTTCCTGACTGGCCAAATAGGTCATCAACACCGATAAATTCCATCGGCACGGGGAAATTTTGGGCTAAGCACTCCGCTACAGCAGAGCCCATGCCGCCTCGGATTTGATGTTCTTCTGCCGTAACTATTCTACCGACCTTCTTAGCAAACTTTAATATAGCCTTCTCATCCAAAGGTTTTATGGTCGAAAGATTCATTACCTCGACCTCGATTCCCTTCTCTTCAAGTTCTTTGGCGGCCAAGAGCGCTCTGTGCAGGAGGGCGCCGGTGGCAATAATACCTGCTTGAGGATTTGCCGACTGCCAGAAGATTTGAGCTTCCCCTATCCCGAAAGGTGTCAATTCTGTCGTCATGACAGGTGTCTTTTCACGGGCTAGGCGGATATAAACCGGTGTACCGGTGTCCACGCTTGCTAAAGTAGCTTTTTTAGCTTCAATAGCATCACAGGGAGAAAGTACCACCATGCGAGGAATGACACGAGTAATGGCTATGTCTTCTATGGCTTGATGCGTGCCGCCATCTGGCCCGACGGAGATACCGGCGTGCGAGCCGGCAATTTTGACCGGTCTGTTGTTATAACAAATAGTAGTACGGATTTGTTCCCAATTTCTGCCGGGAGAAAACATGGCATAAGAACTGATAAAAGGAATCTTGCCCATGGCCGCCAGTCCCGATGCTACAGAAGCCAGATTCTGTTCAGCCACTCCCACTTGGATAAATCTGTTGGGAAACTTCTCGCTAAATAAGTTCATCTTGGTGGATTCTGTCAAATCGGCGCAGAGACCCACCACTTGCGTGTTTTTCTCCCCTGCGGCGAGTAATCCTTCGCCAAAGCCTTGGCGAATCGACACCTGTTCAACGTCTCTATCGAACATTTTCTCATTAAGTTTTAAATCAGGATTGAGCATTATTGGTATTCGCTTTTTATTTTACCGCCGAGAGTGCGGAGTTCCTTGATTGCCATCTCACCCTCTTCTTTGCTTGGGGGTTTACCATGCCAACGATAATCACGTTCAAATTCTGGTACCCCTTTACCGGCAATAGTGTGGGCGATAATCATAATTGGTTTACCAAATATACTTTTAGCAGCATTAAAGGCATCAGCAATCTCTTCTATATTGTGTCCGTCTATTTCGATAACATGCCAATTCCAAGCGCGCCATTTATCGGAAAGTGATTCAAGAGGCATAACATTCTCCGTGTATCCATCTATCTGAATATTATTTCTATCTATGACAGCAATAAGATTGTGAAGCTTCTCTTTGCCAGCTAGCATGGCCGCTTCCCAAGTCTGCCCACATTCCTGCTCCCCATCGGAAAGAAGCGCGTAGATGCGCCGCTCGCTTGTCAGACCATGGTCAATCTTATCGGCGAGCGCCATACCAACCGCTTGAGAAAGCCCGGAACCGAGGGGGCCAGAACTACTCTCAAGCATTGGCAAAAAGTCTCGATGAGGGTGTCCCTGCAGGCGTGAGCCGAACCGGCGCAAGGTCTTGAGTTCTTCGACGGAGAAATACCCAGCATGAGCCATAGCCGAATAGAGTACTGGACAAATATGACCATTGGAGAGTACCAGTCTGTCCCGTTCCGGCCACTCGGGTTTTTTAGGGTCGTGCCTTAGAGTATGGAAGAAGAGCACTGCGAAAATGTCCGCCATGTCCAAAGGTCCCGCTGTGTGGCCGGAACCGGCGATAACAAGCGCTTCAATAAGCGAGATGCGGATATTATTCGCTTTCTCCTTCAGTTCGATTAATTTCTCATCAGTAATTTCCATAGTTCTTGAAAGCCAGACCCCACGACCAACCTCTCTACCCCCAAGTCCTCTAGCTCTTGATAGTTCATGGCATTTATCCCGCCATCAACGCTTATAGCTATTTGCGGAAATTTTTCTTTGACCTTCTTTATTCTATCAAAAACTTTTGGGTCAAAGGGATGGCCTTGTTCTCCAATTTCATCGATAGACATAATGTGGACAAAATCTACAGATGGTACTTGTTCGAGTTCTTTTGCTAAAAACTCCTGCATTTCTATCTCCAGACCAATTTCCACTTTAGCATGGTATTTAAGTATTTCAGGCGATGATTCGTGAACGATAACCCGTCTTGCGCCTCGTTCTATCCACTTATCTATAATTTTCTCTGGTTCCCTGACCATCAAATGCACCTCGAACTCTCTATCTATTGGAGCCCAAACATCTGTCTCTAGTACATCTAGATGCACAAAACGAGCTTCTGGAGGCAACTCGGAAAGAGATTTCTTGAGCTCTTCAGAATTTTGGGGTAAGAGTGCGGGGATGATTTCACTCATGGATGCGATCCATTTTAGCGATACGCCTCTTGTATTTCTCTTTGTCCTTAAACGGAGTATTAAGCCATTCTTTGACGGCTTCTTTCATCTCTTCTTCGGTGATGAATCTTGCTCCAAGTGAAAGCATGTTGGCATCATTGTCTGCCCGGGAAATCTTTATTATTGACTCATGCTCCTCTCTCACCACAGATTGTCTCTGGCCATAATAAATCGTAGCTCGGACATTTCTGAACTTGTTTGCCGCCATGCCTTCTCCCTGTCCAGAACCGCCCAAGATAATTCCTCTAACTTCGTTTGGATGCATAGAAACCTCGCGAGCAACTGGAATGATAAAGTCCGGATAATCGTCTTCTTCGTTGTATTCAAATGCGCCCTTATCCTCGACTTCATGGCCGAGTTCTTTAAGGTAAGGGATGAGTTTTTCTTTGAGACCGAACCCAGCATGATCCGACCCTACGAAAATTTTCATATTATTTGTGGTGAGTTTATCGAATTACTTGATATGCGAACCAAACTTAATAACGTGATCTAAGAGGGTGTAGCAATATCCTACTTCGTTGTCGTACCAAGCGAGAACTTTCACCAAGTTGCCGCCGACTACGCGAGTGAAGTTAAGGTCGGCAATAGAACCATAGGGACTGCCAAGGATATCGGAGGAAACAAGTTCTTCTTCCGTCACGGTAAAAATTCCCTTCCACCTTTCCTCGAGAGATGCTTTTTTCAAAATATTATTCACTTCATCTACGGTAGTTTCTCTTTTCGCTACAAAGGTGACATCTACAATAGAGCCTGCGACTACCGGTACCCGCATAGATATACCGTCAAATAGCCCATGGAGTTTTGTAAATGCTTCAGTCACGGCGATGGCGGCTCCTGTCGAAGATGGCACGATATTTTGCGCCGCCGCCCTTCCTTCTCTAAACCCTCTTTTAGAAGGACCGTCTACTAACGACTGCGAAGCAGTATACCCGTGTACAGTATTCAAAACTGCTTTCTCAATACCTATCGTTTCATCAAGAATCGCGATTAAGGGACTGCCAGCATTAGTGGTGCAAGATGCGTTTGAAGTAATCAGGCAAGTAGAAAGTTTTTCCTCATTTACACCCATGAGCACTGTTCCTCCTTCAATACCATCGACCGGTTTGTCCTTCATGGGAGCAGTTACTACCACCCTTTTAGCCCCGGCATCAAGATGCGCTTTTGAACCGGCATAGCTTGCAAAAAATCCCGTGGATTCAATAACCACGTCTATATCAAGTTCTTTCCAAGGTAACTTACTTGGATCCTTCTCCTGTAAAAACTTGGTATCTAACTTCCCTTCCCATTTACCGTACACGCTGTCATGTTTGAATAGATAATCAAGATTTTCTTTATCGCCTAAATCATTAATAGCAACCACCTCGATTTCCGGCCGTTTGCATGCTAATTTATAAAACGCCCTGCCGATTCTCCCGGCTCCATTTATTGCTACTCGTATTGCCATGATAATTTATGGTGAGCTAGTCGAACCATTGTACCACAGCGTTTATGTCAATATGGTACTGATTAGTATACCCAGCCGGAAGCTCTAAAACGTATTTGACCGACTGATTGGGATAGAAAATTTGGGGAAAAGTCTCTGGCGTTACCTCTTTTTCAATATCAACAACGCGGAATTTTTCATCAATCCAGACGATATCGATGGCAAAGCGCATGTCTTTCATCCAAAATCCGTCTTGGACGGGATTGTCAAATACAAAAAGCATGCCCATACCCTCTGGTAGGGTTTTTCTGTTCGATAAACCCATCGTACGTGTCTCTGGGGTATCGACAACCTCCACTTCTATACTCGTTTCATTTATCTTTATGATTTTTTTCTCATTCTCTTTGACTAAGGTTCGATCGAAAAACAAAAAGACCGACCCGCCTATGATGGCTAACCCTAAAATGAGAAAAAAGAAATTTTTCATCTGCCCATTGTAACAAAAAAGCCCCTAAAGGGGCTTTTTTGTCTTTCTACATAGGTCGACGATCGCGAGGAGCGCGAGGCTCTAGCGGGCGAGCAACATTGACGGTCAACTTCCTTCCTTCGAAGTCTTGACCATTATACATGTTGATAGCTGCTTGAGCTTCATCATCATTTGACATCTCGACGAATCCGAAACCTTTGCTTCTGCCGGTCATGCGATCAATAATAATTGATGCAGAGGAGACAGCTCCCGCCTTCGCGAACAAGTCGCTCAATGCGGCTTCTGTCGTAGTATAAGGAATACCACCGACGTATAGCTTTGTTGCCATTTAACTTTAACTTAACTTCCAGCCTTTTGGTAAATCATGTAAGCGCTGGACCTATCTCATTGGAATACTCCAGAACGAGACCTGCCCGCCACCGCTATATGTAGCGGGCGGGACCTTACATGCTCTCATTATAGTCGATATCTAAAACTTTGTCAAAGAAAACGGCGGCGGGGGTCTGTGGTTGAGACCTGATCCGCCGCCTTCGTGAGCGCGCTCCTCGAGCGGCTCTAGCCTGATTAGACAGGCCACTTGGTCCTGCGAGAGGTGGGAGGTCGCGCGGACGACAACTTTCAACGTAACTGCCGCCGCGCGACTACAACGAGCCGGGTGGAGTGTCGTCCATCGACGCCTCCATGATGAAGTTCACTGCAGTACGCGGGCAGCGCTCGCGCGGTTGCCGCCGGACTTCCCGCCGTTGTCGGATCAGCCGCCCTTCTTCACCCCGGCCCTGGTCGAAATCGCCGTGATGGACGCCATCCCCGTCGGGCGGCCACGCGTGGCCGCAGTGATGTGCCTCATGGGGTTGCCCCTTTCCTGGCACGCGGTTTCGCTTCGAACGGTTACCGCCTCGTTTTTTGGATCACCTCCTCTCGAAAAGAGCCTCTGTAGGAACTATAACAGAACTACTTCTATATGTCGAAAGAGTTATCCACAAGGCCAAAGCTTGTCGTTTATTCTTTTTTAAACCAATTCTTCAATTTTTCCCAAAATAAAACTCTGACTCCTAATATTTCCAAACCTACTACTAAAAGAAATCCTACCGGTGTCAATGGAGTAATGATGGAAATCAGACCGATAACGACCAGAATGACACCAGTAACTTTTCTAATTTTTGGATTTTCAGTCCAAATTTTTTTAAGCGATTCTCTTATTTTCAAGTTTCTCAAAGATTAACAGTCACTCGCAAGAAGGTGGCAGGTATTGAAGTGCCACCATCTGTGCTCTTGTTTTGCGCTTTCGCTAGTTCCAAAAGTTGGATGTGGAGCTCTTCCACTTTTCCGCTCTTTTGAGCCGCCTCGTATGCGTTCATTGTTGGGCCATAGAATCGCTCCAATAATTCGATGAAATGTGCCGGGCTTTTATCAGGCGATATAAAAGAATATATATCCTTAACCATGGAGATTTTCTCCTTGGGCACACCGGCCTGGCCAAAACGCTCAATGATGTGAGTATCCACACCCCACGTCATTGGACTGACAAAGCCTTCAGGATGGGGCGGCATAAACGATGAGCTTGTCTTCAACAGTTGCGACACAAACGAAGTTGTATCGTTTGGGATCCAGTTGCCCATCACGATACGGCCACCCGGCTTTGTGACCCGGACCATCTCTTTAGCTACGTCGAAGGGCTTGAGAGCAAACATGGCGCCGAAGATAGAGAGGGTCAAATCAAACGAATGGTTATTAATTCCTTGCAAATTGCTTGCATCTCCCTCTTGAAATGTCAGATTCGCGAGACCCATCTCCGTGGCTCGTTTATTCCCGGCGTCAACGAGATTCTTGGCAATGTCGATTCCCACAACTTCAGCCCCCAAAAGGGCTAAAGGAACTGCCGTAGTGCCATCTCCACAGCCGAGGTCCAAGACCCGCAGAGGTGTCGTTATCCCGAGAGACTTAACGAGTGCTTCGCCAGATTGACGCATGAAGGCGGCAATTTCAGTAAAGTCGCCCTTCTCCCACAACGCTTTGTTTGGATTCATATTTTTATTCTTTTTAATTTCAGTACTATGATAGCAAAATTATTTAATTCTTTTACTTCCTAACTAACTGACAATTTTAAGTTTTTCTTCTTGACCTGAGCTTGTCGAAGGTTGGCGGCAAATTTTCACTCTTTGAATTCATAAAACAGAAACCCGACCATCTCTGATCGGGACCAACCGATAGGCTGGAATTTTTGCCTCACGTTTGTGAGGACTTGAAAATAACTAGCCGGTCTTTTCCTCCTTCTGGTGATTCTCGGGAAAAAACTGCCCGAAAATTCCACCAAGCATTGCTCCGACAACACACGCCGGTAGTGGCAGTGACATGGCCAAGAAAGTGCCCCTAGGAGATCCTCCTCGGAAGAAAAAAGCTACCATGGCCATTAGAACAAGAAGGGTTGCCGCGTACAGCCAGTGACGCGTGACCTTCTTCTTGCTGTATAGCCAGTTCTCCACCCAGAAGAAACCAACAAGGGCTGGCAACAACAAACCAACGTAGACGTAGCCGATTGAGAACGAACCCGTCTGCTCATCCATAGGTCTTCTCCTCTCCTTGTCAAGTTTTTGGACACTGCCTTGAGTATATTATCAAAAATAGCAAGAAAAATCAAACCAAAAAAGCGGAGGCGGAGAGAGTCGAACTCTCGAGGACTTGCGCCCTACACGCTTTCCAAGCGTGCGCACTAGACCACTATGCGACGCCTCCGGAATCTAAGGTCTTATTTATAACACAGTTTAAGTTGTCTTCCAGAAGTCTAAAATACCTGCGACCGCAAGTATTTCGCACTTTTTCTACATATGATACATACGATTTGATTTCCATTTTTTTACTACCTCTCTAGACCAGTCAAAGCTTTAATTCTCTCTTCAACAGGCGGATGGGTCATCAAAAGTTTATGGAAACCGGAAGTAGATTTTGCACCGAAAGGATTTGCAATGAAGAGATGCGCGGTAGCGTTGTTGGCTGTTCTCATAGGTACGGGTGTAGCATTGATTTTGCGTAATGCATTCGCCAGTCCTTCCGGGTAGCGAGTCAAGAGTACGCCAGTAGCGTCAGCCAGAAATTCGCGCTTGCGCGATATGGCAAGCCTAATAAGGGTAGCGGCAATGGGTGTTAAGATGGCCAAGACCAGACCGATAACTAACAAGATTGCACCTGCGTTGTTGTTTCGATCGCGATTACCACCTAATATCTGGGAACGGAGGAAAAAGTCCGAGAGCAGAGCCACAAAGCCCGCCATCACCACTATCACAGTCGAGAGCAACATGTCTCGATTACCAATGTGCGAGAGTTCATGGGCTATCACTCCTTCGAGTTCGTTCTTATCGAGAATTGCTAAAAGTCCAGTGGTCACGCAAACAACGGCGTGTTTCTTGTTGCGCCCAGTGGCGAAAGCGTTTGGCGCCGTATCGTTCACAACGTAGAGTCGAGGCATGGGAAGTCCTGCAGTGATAGAGAGGTTCTCAGTGGCATTCCAGAGGTCGAAGTATTCTTGTCGTGTAGCCGGTTTGGCCTTATGAAGTGCCAGTACGATTTTATCAGAGAACCAATACGAAAATATGTTCATAAAAACAGCCAAGAGAATCGCTATATAGAGAATACTCACATCACCGTAAAACATTGATACGAGCCAGCCAAGAATAATGATAATGGAAAAGAAAAGCGCCATTAATACCCAAGTTTTCCAGATATTGCTATCTTGATGCGTATAGATGTTTGTGGGCATGAATCCATTAGCCCCGACGCAAGATCGGGGTCCCGACTAAGCGTCGGGAAACTTAACCTCAACAGGACCTCTAGCGGATGTTTCTTCAAGTTCAAAGAATTCCATTTGGGAAAAGCGGAATACACTGGCGATAATATTATTCGGGAAAGACTCAATTTTGGTATTGAGATCGCGGATGTTGGTGTTGTAGAAGCGGCGCGCTGCTTGGATTTTGTTCTCGGTATCCGTAAGCTCGCGTTGGAGCTCGAGGAAATTTTGATTAGCTTTGAGGTCCGGATACGCCTCGGCGATGGCAAAAATTGATTTAAGAGCACCGGTGAGTATGTTTTCTGCCTGACCCTTCTCGGCAAGTGTGCCCGCGCCCATGGCCGCCGCGCGGGCTTTGGTCACGTTCTCAAACGCGCTCGACTCATGCTTGGCATAACCTTTGACTGTATTAACAAGATTAGGGATAAGGTCGTAGCGACGTTTAAGCTGGACATCAATATCAGCCCAAGCCTCCTTGGCTCTGTTAATTAGGCGAACAAAGCCGTTGTAAGCGAAAATAATCCAAAGAACCACCAAAGCGATAACCGCCAAAATAATGAATATAGGTGACATACTGATATTATAACACTCTTAGTGTCGATCGAGGATTTTTTGGATTTTCCCCGTTATCTCCTCAACCATGCTGTTTGCCTTGACAAGATAATCCTCCGCGCCCAAATCAATACCGCGCTCGATCTCTTCCTTGCTTCCTAGATTGGAAAGAATCAGTACTGGGATTGATTTTGTTGATTCATCTTGTTTTAGTTTCGCCAAGATATCAAAACCACCTACCCCAGGAAGAACAATATCAAGAAGCACAATACTCGGCTGTTCAGCTTGGATGCGTTCGAACGCTTGGGCTCCTTCTGTCACTGAGATAATATTAAACCCCTCCTTGATCAAATGCGCAGCAAGGATACTCGACATGAGCGAGTCGTCTTCGACAAGCACTATTTTCTTCTCTTTTTTCTCCTCCTTGTCCATTCCTATATCATAACACCCCTAGTAATCTAAGCCACTACCTTGTCCACTAGATAACGGAGCATCCTCCTTTGGCTCATCAGCGATAGCTACTTCGGTAGTGAGAAGAATAGCGACTGCGGAAGTGGCGTTTTCCAGAGCGCATCGGGTCACTTTAACCGGGTCGATAATGCCCGCTTCAAACATATCTGCCACGAAAACGTCGGCAAGCGCGTCGTAGCCGGAATTAGTCCCGCCCTTTAGCACCTCGGCAAGAACTACTCCATCCTCTTTGCCGGCATTTTTTGCAATTTGTCGAAGGGGCTCTTGAAGTGCCTCTATGACTGCCGTGTATCCTGCCGAAAATTCGGCTGCCTCGGCGTTTTCATGAGCAGACTTTGCCTCCTTGGATTCTTTATATTTAGCTTCAATTTTCTTTGAGACTTTTGCCAGAGCACTGCCTCCACCCAGGACGATCCCTTCAGCTATAGCTGCCTTTGTGGCATTGACGGCATCTTCAATTTTGAGCTTAAGATACTTCATCTCGGTTTCAGTTGCGGCACCGACCCGAATGACCGCCACACCACCAGAGAGCTTTCCAATACGCTCGTCAAGTTTTTCTATATCAAATTTCGAAGTGGCATTTTTTCTTTGGGCGCCGAGACTCTCGATCCTTGCCTTTATCTCCGACGATTTTCCCTTGCCGCCGACAATAATGGTGTTGTCTTTGGTCGAGACCACCCGCGAGGCTCGGCCGAGCATCGCCAGCTCTGCGTTTTCAAACTTGATGCCCAATTCTTCCGAAATTACCTTCGCTCCGATAGTAACAGCAATGTCGGCGAGCACCTCCTTCTTCCTATCCCCAAAGCCAGGTGCTTTAATCGCGAGCACATTGAAACTGCCACGGAGTTTATTAACTACGAAAGTCGTGAGAGCTTCCCCATCCACATCTTCAGCGATAATCACTAAATCTTTTTTGCCACTAGCCGCTAGTTTCTCCAGGAGCGGTAAAATATCTTTGATAGTGGAAATTTTCTTGTCGGTCATGAGGATAGCCGGATCGCGATACTCTGCTTCCATACGCTCCGCGTTGGTAATCATGTAGGGAGAAAGATAACCCTTATCAAATTCAAGTCCTTCTACAATTTCGGAATCTACACCAAAGGATTGCGATTCCTCGACCGTCACCACGCCGTCCTTGCCAATCTTTTTGATAGTTTCAGCGATGATAGCGCCAATTTCCGCCGACTCTGCGGCAATGGTGGCCACTTGTCTGACTTCATTGTCCGCTTTAATCGGTTTGCTAATTTTCTTGAGCATCTCAATGGCGTCCTTCGTCGCCATCTCGATGCCTCGGCGGATACCCATTGAGTTTGCCCCAACCAAAGATTTTTTAAAACCCGTCTCAACAAGCGCTTGAGTAATAATCACTGAAGTGGTTGTGCCATCGCCGGCCGTATCATTGGTTTTCGACGCCACCTCCTTTACAATCTCGGCGCCCATGTTCTCGAACTTATCTTTGAGAGTGATGTCTTTAGCAATAGTCACGCCATCGTTGGTAATAGTAGGCGCGCCGTAGCCCTTGTCCAAAACCACATTTCTGCCACGGGGTCCTATGGTAATTTTGACTGCATTTGCCACTTTATCCACTCCGCGTTTGAGTGCCTCGCGAGCATCTTGATTAAAGAGAATCTGTTTTGCCATGGAAGTTTATTTTATGACTGCTAAAATATTATCTTCTTTCAAGAGATAGAGTTCTTCATCATCCTGTTCAACCTCGTCATATCCATATTTGGAAAATATGACGACGTCGCCGACTTTAATTCGTATTGGCACTAATTTACCGTCCACCCACTTCCCTTCCCCCACTGCCAAGACTTTACCTTGGGCGGATTTTTCTTTCGAAACAGTATCGGGAATGATGATACCGTAGTGATTTCCCTTACTGCCTTTGATCTCGTCTTCGGTAAATGGTCGAACTAATACTCTGTCGCTACAGGGTCTAATTTGAGCCTTTACTTGCCCCGAGTTTTGTCGAGGGGTTTTAATAGTTTTTTTCTGCATATCGTTTACAAAATGTTAATAGTTCACGTATTGTATACGAAAAATCTTTGAAGTCAAATTTATAATGGTTTGCGTGTTTAGTTCAAATTGTGCTAATATATTTCGGTACAGGTAATGGCCCAGATTCTTCCCTACATTCAGATTCTTTTGAGTCTTCTTCTTATAGCGGGAGTGCTTCTCCAACGCTCGGAGGGAAGTTTAGGTTCCGCTTTCGGAGGTGATAGCGCGATAGGAGGACGCTTCATGCGCCGCGGATTCGAAAAGATTCTTTTCAATGCCACTTTGGTAGTGGCCGTTCTTTTCGCCATTTCTGCTTTTGCCAGTCTTTTTCTTGGCCGGTAATTATGGACTATAAAAAATTGCGGGTGCTTCTCTTGAAGCGCTTCAGTATGCCAAAAGAGCGTTCGGTACGCGGGATTCTGCGCTCTTTCACCATCGCTGAAAAAGCTGTATTTTATTTTTTTGTCTCGGCCTTCTTACTTTCCGGCGTTACCCTTCTTTGGAAAGTAAGCGACGCTTTTCTCATTGAAGTACCTATTAGAGGCGGTACTTTAACGGAAGGAGTGGTCGGTAACCCCCGCTTCATTAATCCGGTACTCGCAATTTCTGAAGCAGACAAGAACTTGGTTACCCTTCTCTATTCTGGTCTGGTGCGCATTACTCCGGAAGGCGCAATTGAAAATGATTTGGCCGAGGAAGTGATAATTTCTCCAAACCGTCTGATTTACACGGTTCGAATCAACGAAAAGGCTCGTTTTCATGACGGCACATCGGTGTCAGCTGACGATATTATCTTTACCGTACAAAAAATTACCGACCCAAGTATCAAGAGCCCCAGAAGGGGCAACTGGGATGGGATTGCGATTGAGAAAATTGACGAGAAAACCGTTTCCTTCACCCTCAAACAGGCCTACACTCCGTTTATTTACAATCTGACAGTTGGGATTTTACCAAAACATATTTGGAAGAATGTCTCCGACGACGAATTTTCCTTTAGTCAGTTCAACACCCTCCCCATTGGTTCCGGGCCATACAAAGTGGAACGAGTCGAGAGAAACTCCGGCGGTATACCAAATCTATACAGATTGACCCCATTTGAAAACATATCAAATAAAGCACCATTTATAAAAAATCTGGTCTTCAGATTCTATCCAAGTGAAATTACTCTCATTGAAGCTTACAACACAGATGAAGTGGAAAGTATCAGCGGTATCTCTCCAGAAAAAATAGCCGAACTTGAAACGGGCAGTTCTCGTGTCATTTCTTCTCCTTTGCCACGTATTTTCGCCGTCTTCTTCAACCAAAATCAATCTAAAGTGCTCCTCAATAAAGAGGTACGTCAAGCGCTTAATCTCACCAGTCCCAAGGAAGAAATCGTCGAAAAAATTCTCGATGGATATGCTACCGTCATCGCCGGTCCGATGCCAGCTGGCATCTACTCTTGGACGAGTGTCGAAGAGAATAAGCTGGCGCCGGACGAGAGATTAGAGATGGCTAAAGCACTTCTAGACAAAGCAGGCTGGCGGCTAAACCCAGAAACCGGTGTACTTGAAAAGAAATCTGCCTCTGGTACAATGGCTTTGTCGTTTTCAATCTCTACCGGTGATGCTCCAGAACTTCGGCAAGTGGCAAGTGAGCTTGTCACTTCCTGGCAGAAGCTTGGTGCCAAGATCGATGTCCTGGTTTTCGAAACCGGCGATCTCAATCAAAATGTCATCCGCCCGAGAAACTTCGACGCCCTTCTCTTTGGTGAAGTAGTCGGCAGAGATAAAGACCCCTATCCATTCTGGCATTCATCACAGAGAACGGACCCCGGACTCAATATCGCTCTTTACGCCAATAGTCGGGCCGATAAGTATCTCGACAACGCAAGAAGCGCCGACGACCCGGAAGTGATAGAGGAAAGTTACAAGGCCTTTGCAAAAGAATTGGAAGGAGATATACCGGCAGTCTTCCTTTATACACCAAGCTTCCTCTACGTTGTGCCAAGAAAAATTGAAGCTATCAACCTGGGTTCGCTTACGGTTGCTCAAGACAGATTTCTTAGCATTGCAGACTGGTATATCGAAACAGATAAAGTTTGGAAAATATTTGCTAATCAAAATTAAAAATAAGAATGAATCCCGTTAGAAGTCCAAAACTCTACGGGAAGAGGAAAAAATTAACCATGATAAGAATAAACATTAACTTCTAACGGGATGAATAATACATTTACGGCGAGCTCGCGTCACAAGAGTCTTCGCAGAAGGTCGAACGCGCCCATGGTAGCCAAAAAGCCCCACGATATCATCCCGCCTATCGGAGATAGTATCAGAATTATCCCGCTTGGCGGTGTTGAAGAGATAGGCAGGAACATGACCGTGATTGAATTTGGTGAGGATATTATCGTCTGCGATGCAGGTATTCAGTTTACTGACCACGAGACGCCTGGCATTGACTACATCTTGCCGAACATCAAATATCTTGAGGAGCGTAAGGACAAAATTCGTGCCTTAGTAATTACTCACGGGCACCTCGACCATATTGGCGCTATCCCCTATGTCATCGACCGGCTCGGCAACCCACCAATCTATACCCGCGAGTTTGGCGCTCTGATGATTCAGAAACGTCAGGTAGAATTTCCCCATCTTGCCCCTCTTAATATAAAAATTGTTGATGCTAATGACAAATCCCTCCCTTTAACCGCTAATCTCAAAATACGCTTTTTCGGTTTGACCCATTCTATTCCGGAATCTACTGGCATCATCATCGAAACTCCTTATGGAGATATCGTCAATACCGGCGATGTGCGAGTAGAAAACGAAAACGGCGTACCGGCCGAAAAAGAATTTGAGCAATATAAGATTTTTAAGGATCGCAATGTTCTCTTATTTACCATGGACTCGACTGGTATAGAGAAACCGGGATGGTCGCCGTCGGAAGCTTCCATTCTAAAAAACATAGACTCAATTGTAGCCTCGGCGCCCGGTCGTATTATCTTGGCCACTTTTTCTTCACAAATCGAAAGAATAATTGAGTTTATAAACATGGCCCGGCGCTACGGCAGAAATGTTCTTATCGAAGGTCGCAGCATGAAGGCCAATGTCGAAATTATCAAACATCTCAACCTAGTCGATACGAGCATTGTCATTCCTATCGAAGATATAACGAAATACCCTCCGAACAAGATTATGATTATCGCGACCGGCGCCCAGGGAGAAGAGTTCGCCGCACTAGCGCGTATATCCAACAAAACTCACAAATTCGTCCGGCTAGAACGTTCTGATACTATCGTTCTCTCCTCCTCCATCATCCCTGGTAATGACCAGGCTGTTGAGAAACTCAAAGACAATCTTTATCGCAATGACTCAAAAATTATCACTTACCTAGACTCGAACGTGCATACCTCCGGTCATGGTAAACGTGACGAGCTTAAATGGTTACATCAGCAGATTCCATACAAATACTTTATGCCAGTGCATGGTAACCATTTCAGACTCAAAATGCATGCCGAACTGGCTTTTGAGCTTGGCTGTCCGCGCGAAAATATTATTGTTCCAGACAATGGCAGTATCATTGAGATTCAGGACAAAGGCGCCAAATTTGTCAAACTGAGAGAGAAAGCGCCCTCGGAAGATATGGTAGTGGAAGGTCTTTCTATCGGTGACCTCTCGGAAGTAGTTATCCGAGACCGGAAAATGTTAGCGGCAGACGGTATCTTCGTTGTCATAGCCCTAGTGAATGTGAGAACGGGCCATCTCAAGAAATCGCCAGATATTATCGCGAGAGGCTTTGTCTATCTAAGGGAGTCTCAGGAACTCCTCTCTGAAGCACGGAGTATCATTAGACGCTCGATAGAAGGAACAACCGTTGGTATGAATCCAATTAATTTTGATTATACCAAGAACGCCGTGACCGAAGATGTCTCACGATTCCTCTTCCAACGCACCGCTAAAAAACCGATCGTCATCCCGGTTATCTTAGGAGTATGATGCGATTTGTATCTATTTTTGGCTCCGCCATTTTTCTCTCTATCCACTACGGTGTCATCCTTTATGTTCATTCTTCCTTCTTAAGCGACTTCTTTGAACCGAATGCTGTTAGTTTCTTGTTTTTTCTCGGTGCGACCGGCAGTATCACGTTTTTCTTATATGCTCCCAAGTTAATTAAATCTTTAGGTAAGCGAGCTTTCCTTTTTTTATCCCTGATTCTAGTTTTAGTGAGTTCCTCGTTTATGGCTCTTGCCACTACTGCTCTAATAGTGGCCATCTCTTCAATCATATACTCCTGTCTTATACCAATGACTTATTATTGTCTGGACATTTTTCTTGAAGAACTTTCGACAGACAAAAAAACGGGAGAAATTCGAGGCATTTACCTGACTTTCATTAGTCTCGGCGTGGCTATGGGGCCATTTATCTTAGCCCTTTTGGCTACAATGTGGCACGGATTCCAGCCTGTTTATACCGCGGCGGCACTGCTTCTAATCCCGCCAATTTTCCTCGCAATCTTTTCTTTAAAATCAAACACACCCAAGACGTATGCGCCCTATCATCATTCTCTTCGCCTGCCCTTTGCCACATGGTGGCATACCAGAGACATTAGGCGGGTCACCTTAGCTCGATTGGTGCTCGAATCTTTTTATGGTCTGATGATTATCTATACTCCGATTTATCTCTACCGCGTTCTTGGTTTCGAATGGTCCGAACTGGGCATTATCTTTACTGTTATGCTTCTGCCTTTTATACTTTTTGATTGGATTGGAGGAGAGCTTGCCGATCGATTCTGGGGAGAGAAAGAATTGATGAGTACGGGTCTCCTCATTACTGGTTTTTCTCTTCTTTTTATGCCATTTATAGGAAAAGTATTTTGGGCCTGGATGCTCGTACTCTTTATCTCGCGAGTAGGTGCGTCTCTTGTAGAGACCATGACTGAAACTTATTTTTTCAAACATGTGAAAGCAGATGACACCGGCCTTCTTAGTATCTTCAGATTGACTCGTCCAGCCGGTAACATCTTGGGTATCATTGTCGGTGTTTTGACTCTCAATTTCTTCTCGTATGAAATAATGTTTTTTGTCCTGGCAATTATGGTCCTCTTGGGTCTAAAAGAAAGTCTGTCTATCAAAGATACGCTTTAGAAAAACTTCGGAAATGAAAAGGACCCTCCGTGTAGGCAGGGCCCTGTGGTGAGTTGAGGCCATGTCCTCGACTCGGTCGTACTACTAGCTGAAGGCGAGGAAGTCGTAACCAGGCCGAGTCCTCTCGACGGCACGGAAACGCGGCGACGCGACAACTACCGCGTCCGTGATGGCCGCCACCGCGGTGCGAGGCGAGATTTGTCCCGCAACGAACTGCCGCATCACCTGCGCGGCGCCTTCGAGACGCTTGAGCACCTCAGCGCCATCGATGTCGTTAACTCCGAGGTCCTTGATTCGCGCGCGCTCACGCGTGATGGCGGTCCGTGTGACCTCGTCCAGAATACGACCAGCAGACATCCGAATCTCGAACTCGTCCCGCTCGACAGGAAGCATGGTATCTCCTCACCGCTTTCCGCGGCTTCGATCGTTTTCCCGCACACACCATGCATGCGAGATACTCCAGTCCTCTCTATGCGGGGAATCAACAGTCTGCCCTTAGTGGTAGCATAGTTCAATACAAAAGTCAAGCAAAGTAAACAGTACTGCGGATGACTTTATGGAACTTGGACACGGCGTGTCCAAGTGGGTATTTATTGATATTTTTTAGTGAAATTTTTAATCGAAAAGACCCCACGTAGCAAAACTGCTGCCACGAGGGGTCTTGGGTTAGGGCCGGTTCTTAAGGTAAATTCACCCAAAGAATCTCACTGACCTGCCACCTACACTTCTCGCAGGACTCGAGATGCCTCCCTATCTCAACGACGACCCATGCTTGAAGTCCCTTCTGGCCGAGGGCGTACTCCTCGAGTATCTTCGGCCCGCAGTGCTTCCCCGCCTCGTCCTTGGGAACGATTTCGAGAGTGACTGGGCGGCTCCGAAACATCCGGAAACCCTTGGCTGACACCCCGAGGAATGTCAGGAAAAGTAGTCCTATAAAGAACTCCGTGAAAAGTTCCATTGCTTTCTCCTCTGTCTTACGGCAGGGTTGCTGTAAAGTGCACTACTTGATAAAAATTCTGATTCCTAAACCATTATAGCAATATTTAATAGACCTTGAGGAGTTTGAAGATAGGAGCAAGAAATGGGTCAAAATGGGTACCATAGATAGTGGCGCCGAAGAGACCGCCGGCCACAACGATGAAGAATAGGCCGATAACAGCTAGAGGGATTATAACAACTGGTCGCAGTATCTTAGGCCATTTAAGGTAGCCAAGAGTAATGATACCGAAGATTACGGCAGTGATGATGATAAAGTTTTTGTACATATCTGACAGAACGCTCTCCCCCACTAAATTAGGGCTTATTTGGGCAAAGATGGCGGTTGCTATCGCTCCAAGTTCTCCGACTACAACTAGTGTCGCTTTTATATAAAACCAATATGGTAAATCCAATAATTTTCTAAAACGTAACAGTTCAAAGACGGCATAGGTAGAGAGAAATGCTATGGGATAATGTATCACTAGAGGATGGACATCCATAGAACTATTTTTCGTATTTTATCAAATTTTCTAAATGTCGCGCCTTCTCATTTTCGAACGCCCCTCTGTCAAATCGATGCTTAGAAATAAGAGAAGCCGCGTGACTTGCTCCTAAGTAATGAGGCATGACTACGTAAGAGGCGCCTGCTTCGTAGAGCTCTTTGGTATTTTCTACCGAGTGAGAAATGGTCATGATGATGCCAGTAGGGTTGTGAGAGTGATAATAGTTAACCAATAAGATATTGGTTTTCAAGTCAGGGATGGTGGAAACCACAAGTTGGGCCTTTGCCACGCCAGTTTCCTCTAGGAATTCGACATCTTCGGCGTCGCCGTAGCGATAAGGTATTTTGCTCTCCGCGAGCCACGCGATGGATCTCGGATTGAAATCAACCACCAGATATTTCTGGCTGATCTCCCTGGCGGCCTCCACGAAATCGTGGCCGACTCTGTCATAGCCGAAGATAACGATATCCGCTTGATTATCTCCCAACAGAGGCTCCGGCGCATGGGACTTCCGGACTGTGAGAAGTTTCAAAATCGGTTTGAGCCGAGGATAAATTTGGTCGGCGTACAAGATGAGATATGTTGAACCGGAGATGGTGATAATACCCACTAAAGTGACGAGAGAGACCACCTCTCGGCTCAAGTGACCGAATGAATACCCCAAAGCGACCAAGATGAGTGAGAATTCGCTGATCTGCGCCACTGTGAGACCGGCCATAAAGGCCGTGCGGGTGCGGTAGCCAAGAAGATTCATCAAAATAAGCATTATGAGTGGATTGCCAACAAGCACAAAGATACTCAAGACGGCGGCCGGAACGAAGAGCATGGAAATCTGACCAAAGACGACTTGAGAACCAAGCAATATAAAGAAAAGCATGATGAAAAAGTCGCGCAGAGGTTTCATTCTCGACGCAATCTCATAGGCAAATGGCGAGGCCGCGAGAGTGACACCGGCGGCCAAAGCTCCTATCTCTATGGAGAAACCGAGTAAATGAAAGAGTGAAGAGATGCCGAGTCCCCAGGCCAGAGAAAAGATAAATAAAACTTCTTGATAACCGGCCACGAATTTCGAGAGGCCCGGCAGGACATATCGACTCACTAAGTAAAGTAAAATGACGGCCAGAGCGCCCTTGATTAGGAGCACGGATATTTCGGAAGCTACAGCGCCAGAAAAAATGGCAGGGGCGGTAATGGCGGCGGCGCCCAAAATAGTAATAATCAAGATAAGAATGGAGGCGATAACGTCCTGGACCAAAAGAAAGCCGATCGAAATCTTGCCGTAGAGTTTCCCTGTGTCTCCCCTATCGGAGAGGAGCTTCAAGATGATAATGGTGCTCGAGAAGGTCAGCGCCACCGCAATGTAGAAAGCCGTGAGCGTCTCAAATCCTAGAGCGCGAACGATTAGAAAACCAACCAGAGAAGTGAAGAGTACTTGCCCGATACCGGTAACGACAGACGTCCTGCCCACCTCGCGCATAACATCCGGATTGAGTGTTAGTCCGACGATAAAAAGGAGAATGGCTACGCCAATTTTAGAGAAGAGTTCCATCTCTTCATAAGATTGAATGATATTGAAAGCGTACGGGCCAACCAAGATACCGGCGGCGATATAGCCGACGACGAGAGGTTGTTTGAGTAGCTTCATCACCAGCGAGACTAAGGTAGCTACAACCACTAAGAGAGAAAGTTCGACGAAGAGAGTCACTGTTTTTTTCTTATTACAGCTTTAATAAAAGCGGTAAAAAGAGGGTGGGGCGCAAGTGGCCGAGCTTTAAATTCAGGATGAAATTGCGTTGCTAGAAAAAAAGGATGGACTTTCTCCGACAATTCGGCTATTTCGCACAGTCGCCCATCCGGAGACATGCCGGAAAAGATCATGCCAGCTTTTGAAAGTTTTTCGACATAGTCAGGATTGACTTCAAAGCGATGCCTGTGCCTCTCGGAAATCTGGCCTGTTTTGTACGCTTTATAAGCAAGGGTCTTGGGTCTAAGCACGGCTGGGTAAGCGCCAAGACGCATGGTGCCGCCGAGTTTATTATCTTTTATCTTATCTTTCTGGTCTTCCATAATATCTATGACGGGATACTGGGTGTCTTTGTCCACTTCTGTGGTATGAGCGCCTTTGAGACCGGCGATGGATCTGGCGTACTCCACGACCGCCAATTGCATACCGTAACAAAGTCCGAGATACGGAATCTTATTCTCCCTAATAAATTTTATCGCACTGATAATGCCCTCGACGCCGGTCGCCCCGAATCCGCCCGGTACTATTACTCCGTCATAATTTTTGAGCTCGCCCACTCTGCGCTTGCCGCTTTCATACTCTTTGGCATTTATCCATACCAGTTTGGGTCTGGTATTCTGCCAATAAGCAGAGAACTTGACCGCTTCTATGACTGACACGTAGGCATCAGAAAGCATGAAGTCTCCCGTGTCAAAATATTTTCCCACCACTGCAATTTTCAGCTCTTTCTTAGCAGACTTGGTTTTCGAAACAAACTTCTTCCAGGCAAACAAGTCTTTTTTGCGAGTCTTTAGTCCGAAATGGCCGAGAATCCTCTCGCTTAATCCGTCTCTTTCAAAGTTTATAGGCACATCATAAATACTCTCGATATCCGGCGCTGCGATGATATCCTCGCTTGATACTCCCGTTGCCAAGGCAATCTTTTCTTTCCTTTTCTGGTCGATTGAAACCTCGCTTCTCGCGATGATCATGTCCGGCTGGATACCATAGGAATTGAGTTGGCGAATGGCATTTTGAGTAAGTTTGGTCTTCATCTCGCCAAGCTTGCCTGGCACCGGTAAGTAAGAAACCATAACAAACATGACGTTTCTCGGCTCACGAATTTTTAAAATGCGAGCCGCTTCAAGAAAGATGGCATTCTGGTACTCGCCGACAGTGCCGCCAATTTCGAAGACGGAGATATCCGCATTAGTTTTCGAGACCGAACGGTGAATACGATTGAAGATTTCTTCCGTAATGTGGTAGACCGGTTCAACACACTTGCCGTCGTATCCTAAGGCGCGTTCTTTATCAATAACATGTTTGAACACCATACCGTTGGTCAGATAATTTTCCGCCGGCATGTCGGCGTTGAGGAAACGTTCATAATTGCCCATGTCCTGGTCGGTCTCAAGGCCGGAGTCAAGCACAAAAACTTCTCCATGCTCGATTGGATTCATGGTGCCGGCATCGACATTTAAATAAGGGTCAGCCTTGATAAGGCTGACTTTGAAACCTTTTGATTGAAGGATAACGCCGATAGAAGAGGTCGCGATACCCTTGCCGACTCCGGACATTACTCCACCCACGACAAAGATATATTTATGCCCTCTCTCCTTCTTTTTCATTGAGATGATTCTAGCACAATTGAGAAACTGTCGATTTTCAGGTATTGTACCTTCTATTGCCGATTCGTCTAATGGTAGGACACATCCCTCTGGAGGATGTTATTGGGGTTCGAGTCCCTAATCGGCAGCAAGAGACAATCGTCCTTGATATTTTAACTCAAATATGGTTTTATATAGTAAATGAAAAAGATTTCTAGAAAGGTGATACCAAGTGAAGTATTCTTAACAAATGACGAATTTCTTGAAAGTTATAATGACAATATGCCCCTGGGTTACCCCCATGTCTCTTTGGCTATGCTCGAGAAGTTCAAAGATGGACACCTTGCACTCTTCAAGGCTAATGGGCTCTGGTCGCTTGACCAGCACAGAAAGCGAATGATCGACTGGCTTCCACAGAATATTTAACTTAGGAGAAAATAAATCTCAAAACTTTCAAATTGTTTCGCGCATTCCTGCGAGGGAATGAGGTTTCCCTTCTGCTATTGACGCCGAGGTGATGCGAATAAATTTCGCCTTTTTGTGGAATTCTTTGAGATTACGCGCGCCGACATAGCCCATACTGACTTGAATTCCAGAAGTAAGACTAGCTACCACATCTGTAACAGGCCCTTTGTACGGTACTAATGCCTCAACACCCTCTGGCACAGCTTTACGCCCATGTGTGAAATAGCGCTCCTTACCTGCCGCGCTTTCGATAACTGATTTCGAGCCCATGCCTCTATATTCTTTGAATTTTTTTCCGTTTTTCCTAACAATTTCGCCAGGCGTCTCGTCAGTGCCAGCAAAAAGATTCCCAAGCATCACAGCCGAAGCTCCGGCGGCAAACGCTTTTGCAATGTCGCCCGACGTACGGATGCCTCCGTCGGCGATAACCGGTACACCCTTCCTAGCTGCAACCGATACAACCTCAAGGATTGCTGAGAGCTGTGGCACGCCTACGCCTGAAATAATACGTGTCGTGCAGATACTCCCCGGGCCCACGCCAACTTTTATGGCATCAGCAAATTTACACGCTTCTTTCGCGGCTTCTGCAGTCGCAATATTGCCGAAAATCATTTTCGCATTATTGAGATTCTTTTTTATTTTCTTTGCGCTCGCCACCACATTTAAATTGTGGCCGTGCGCACAGTCAATCACAATCACATCGCATCCTGCTTCGCCAAGCGCCTGTGCGCGATCCCCAGCAAACGGCCCACAGGCAGCCGCGACGCGGACTCCCACTTTTTTCACTTCCTTAACCATTCTCACCTGTTCCTCTATAGAGCAGTTACGGTGAAGAACACCTAGGCCGCCAAGCTTTCCAAGCGCAATTGCCATTTTTTCTTCCGTTACTTTGTCCATCGTAGCAGAAAGGAACGGCACCAAAAGATTGATACCGCCTATGCTCGTCTTCAGAGATGCCTCTGCAGGCTCCATAGTGCTCGCAGCAGGGCGGATTAGAATATCATCAAATGTAAAACTTTCGTCTAGAATCTTCGAAACCATAGTTTATTATACATGAAATCGTTGAACTAGTGTAAAATGTAACTAGCTCGCATGCAGGAACAATTAAAATTTTTCAAAATTGCTTTATTAGACCGCAAGATCGGCGCTATGACGCGTAGTTCCAAGTATGTAGTTAACGCCGTAGTGCGTAATTTGGGTCATCAATCATTGCATCGAGTTATAGAATACGGACCGGGAGATGGAGTTGTGACGAAGGAAATATTGAACAGAATGCCGAGAGACGGAGAGCTTATTGTTGTTGAAACAAATCCTAAATTTTTGAGAGTTTTGAAAGATATAGAAGATTCTCGATTAAAAATTATTAAAGGTACTGCCCAAGAAATTTCAAAAGAATTAAAACGCCACAATCACGCAGTCGTTGACTTGGTGATTTCCAGTATCCCATTTTCGATACTCAAGCCTGCTATCCGAGAAGACATAGTGAATAACACATTTGATATGCTTAGAAGCTCTGGTAAATTTATTATCTTTCAGTATTCCCCCCTTATGCTTAGTTTATTAAAAAAATATTTTGATGCCAATAACGTTAGCACTCAATTTGAACTTCGTAACATTCCGCCAATGTTTATCATGAGTGCACAAAAGCTCGATTTGACAAAATAAGTGGGTTAGTATACTATGTAGGGGTAAATCAGTACTCATAGGTTTCGTTATAGAACTCTTCTATTCGCAAGACACCCGTCTGTAAACCTCAAGAGATTTACAGATTAGTGTATGTTTTATCCTCAAAGAGGCCACACTGCGCCTAGAAAATTTCATAGTAGAGCCAAATTCGCCAATTCGGGCGTTTATATAGATGTGTCCAGGTTTGTCAATAAGGCTATTGTTACCGAGGCGACAGAGCACTTCGTGCCGGAGCATTCCTTCGCCGATTTCAAATTTCAAGAAATCCTGAAGAGAAATATAGAGGCAAAGGGCTATGTCACCCTCACTCCTATCCAAGATCAAGCAATCCCCTGCATCACTTCTGGCAAAGATATTGTCGGCATTGCAAACACCGGTACTGGCAAGACTGCGGCATACCTACTCCCTCTTATAAACAAAATAATTCTCGACTCGCGAGAGAAAGTGCTTATTGTGGTGCCCACTCGTGAGCTCGCTTGTCAAATTGACGAGGAGCTTCGAATTTTTGCTAAAAACTCAAACCTCTTTTCCGTGCTCTGCATTGGCGGTATGGGTATGGGCAAGCAGGTAAGAGAGCTTCGTCAGAGGCACCACTTCGTCATCGGCACACCAGGACGCTTGAGAGACCTGATGGAGCAGCAAGTACTTGACCTCTCTGGATTCAAGACCATCGTTCTCGACGAAGCAGACAGGATGCTTGACATGGGTTTCATTCGCGACGTGCGATTTATGATGTCAAAAATGCCTAAGGAGAAACACACGCTCTTCTTCTCTGCCACCCTTTCGACAGAGATAGAAAAACTCATTCATGAATTCCTCCGTGAGCCGATACGTATTTCGGTCAAGACTCAAGAGACTCCCAGAAACGTCCACCAAGATGTAGTAAGAATTCCCAAAGATAGAAACAAGCTCGATATCCTCCACGGCCTCCTCAATCAGAGAGAGTTTAGTAAGGTGCTCGTCTTCGGCCGTACCAAGCACGGTGTAGAGAGACTTGCTCTTGAACTGGGAAAACGAGGTTTCAAAGCCGAGTCCATCCATGGCAACAAAAGTCAACCCCAGAGACAACGGGCACTTGACCTATTCAAGCGTGACCACGCTCAAGTGCTTACCGCTACCGACGTGGCCGCTCGTGGCCTCGACATTTCTGACGTGACACATGTCATCAATTTCGACCTACCGGCTACCTATGACGACTACGTCCATCGCATTGGCCGCACTGGCCGTGGAGATAAGCTTGGCAAAGCCCTCACGTTTATCGAATAAGATTTAGCGAACGATAAGTGTGCCGACCATGCCCATCGCGCGATGATTACCGACTGAACAGTAGTATTCGAAGGTACCGGCCTTATCTGCAACGAACGTAATCGTCTGTGTTTCTCCGGTATTGAGTGTACGAGTGGAGACATTGAACTCGTCTATCTTGAAGTCGTGAGTACCATTCACATTCTTAACAGTAATCTTGACGGTATCTCCTTTGTTGACTGACATAGTCGATGGTGAAAATGAGAAAGGAACGGCATCAACATTAAATTCCTTCATCACTTCGGTCTCTTCAACCTCGTTTCCTGGAACAGGCATATTACTATTGATATCCATGTCGGTCGGCGCCACTCCCCTATTCTTGAATAAGAGCAAACCGCCACCGACTAAAACTACCACGATAATAATTGCAGTTATTTTATTATTCATATGTCGAATTATACTTTAAGATACTTTCTAATCGCAAGAGCGCTCGAGAGGGCACCGATAAACACTCCGGAGGCCATGATGATGAAAGCAATTTCCAGAAAGTGGCGGAGATAGTAAAAGAAGATATTAAAACCGACAAAAAAGTTTTCGGTAGTGCCGCCGAGCCAATAGGTGAGGGGTAGAAGGAGGAGCAAGGTTAAAAGACCGGCCACCACTCCGTAGATAATACCAACAACCACGAAAGGCCCTCGGATGTAAGTGGTCGAAGCGCCCACTAAACGCATAACGCTTATCTCATCTCGAGCAAGATAAATCGTCAGACGAATGGTGTTAAAAGCAATCAGCACAGAAATAATAGCGAAAAAAAGCGTCAAGACGAAACCTAGCCGATCGGCGGAAGCAATAATTTGGGTCAGCGTATCGATGGCTGCCTTGTTTTGAAAGTAATTGATACGGTCGATAATAGTAGAACTGCCGGAAGACAGCGCGCTACCACTCTCCAGAAAATCAGCTACGGAAGCATATTGGGAAGGGTCTCTGGCTTGGACGTTAAGAACCGCCCCCAGAGGATTTTCACCAACCTCATCGAGAGCCGAGAGGATAGCCTGGTCACTCGAATGTCTTTCTTTGAAGAGAGTGAGAGCCTCTTCTCGCGAAACGTAAGTGACTAGAAGGACTTCCGGTAGAGACTCTATAGTATGCTTGATGTTTAAAATATCTTTTTCATTTGCCGAAGTGAAAAAAGTGACGTTAATGTCAATTTTGTTTTTTAATTCAGCCAAAGTGGTATCGAGAATAGCGCTTGAGAAAGAAATAAGACCAATAACAAGAAGGGTCACCATCATTATTAAAACAGAGGCAAGTGTGACCGTACTGTCTCTCCAGAAATTGAAAAAGCCAGTGCGCAGAATCCTCTTCAATTTCGTCCAAAACATTTGTTTGTTACTCATACAAAATATTTACCAGTTCTGTCATCACGGACGACTTTACCGCGTTCTATGGCTACGACGCGCCGCTTTAACAAATCAATTATACCCTTATTGTGCGTGGCTAGTATCACGGTGGTGCCAAGATCGTTAATCTTTTTCAGTATCTGCACTATGTCGTAGGTATTAGCCGGGTCGAGATTGCCGGTCGGCTCATCGGCGATAATGATGTCCGGCTCGTTGACCAGCGCGCGAGCGATAGCCACCCTCTGCTTCTCCCCGCCCGAGAGCTCGCGCGGGAAGTTCCAAATCTTCGGTGTCAAGTCCACCAGCTCAAGAACGTGAGGCACGTCCGACTCTATTTCCTCATCCGTTCGCCCCGCCGCCTCCATGGTGAAAGCAATGTTCTCATAGACGGTTTTATTTGACAGAAGACGAAAGTCTTGGAAAACCATGCCGACTTTCCGGCGAAAAGCGTCAATTTCTTTTTTGTTAAGAGCGTGGATATTGGTAGATTCATAATAAACCGCGCCAGTAGTCGGTTTTTCTTCCGCTAAGAAAAGCTTCAAGAGCGTAGTCTTGCCCGCGCCAGACGGCCCGACAATAGAGATAAATTCTTTCGGCTCGATTGAGAGAGTTACCTCCTCAAGAGCGACGGAACTATCCGGATAGATTTTGGAAACACGGTCAAAGACAATCATGTCCTATTATTTTATCACATAGACTTTGATATAATCAAACGTATGAATAAACAAGCAGGTGTCTTGATCCCTCTTTTAGCCATTAGTGTTGTCTTTCTACTGGGATACAAGGGTTTCGGCTGGGAAAATAGTTTAAAAGGCACAGAAATTGCTAACATCTTGACAACATTCTCTACTACTAATTCAGACAAGCGCGAGGCGTGGACGACATTTCAGAACTATCTGGAATTCGCCCGGACACATAACCTCTCCGGCATCCGAAGTCTCTCACACCAAATCTCCGCCACCTGCGGTGACCAATCGAGAGAAGAAGAATGTTTTGCCCTCATGGATAGCATCTACGCTTTTACCAGCACTTTCACATTGAGTGATTTCAAGCACATCCAGTCAGATAAGAAACATGTCATTATGTACACAGACGGACCTATGGTAGCTATTCTCTTCTTTACTAAAGACGAAAATGACTTTCTTAAAATCCTTGGTATGAGGTTCTGTTTTGAAGACGAAACTGCACTCAATACCTGTGTTGAAACTGACCCAACTAAACGCGACCTGGATGGCAACGGCTGGTGGGATGATGTTGAATCCCTTTTCTATTAAACTAGCCTGTTTCGATACCGAGGTGTTTCTCTATCGCGGCAATTCGCGCGAAGGCGTGGTCTATCTCTTTAGTGTAGTGAGAATGGTCGCTGACAATTTCTTCAAGACTAGTCAGGCGATCCTTGATGTCCGCCAATTCGCCTTAAATATAAGCGATGTCTGCACGGATTTCAGAAAACCCCTTGGTCATTTCAGCACGTACATAATTAATCTCTCGAGCTAGATCTTCTTTAGTCGCCATGTGTTTTATCACATGCTGAACTAAATCGCCGACTTCATTGAGTGTAATATCCTTCTTCTTTGACATGACAACATTATACTCCTACTCGTTCTGCACGGCGAGTTATGAGTTTCCAAATAACATAAATAGCGATGACAACCCAGAGTGGAATGATTGGGCAAGTGTATGGGATGAACCAGAGGATGGCAGAGACAATGAGCCCAAAGGCGACTAGCCATGCAACTTCCCTAGAAAGTGGTTTGTCTTTCTTATTTTGATAAATAAGCCAAATGAGACCTAGGAAAACAAGAAATATGAGTAGAGCTACTCCGACACAAATGAGGCCAGGGAGGTCAAAATTGAGCCCTCCAAGAGCAAATGCTAGGAGATTACTATTATCCTCTCCCGTTTCTTCTACCACAGCCTCTTCGGTAGAGGTAGATTCCGTATTTAGCAAGAACGGTTCTTGCTCAACCGGTATTTCATTGGCTTGAGCGATACCAAAACTTCCTATTGTTCCTGCCGTTGGCATGGTGAAAGTGTGCTCAACGCTCACTGTGGGAGGCGAAGCGCGAGAAACTACTCGATATACATAAGTCTCACCTCCCACCAACCCGGTGAGAGTAACAGAGTGATGAGCTATTTTGAGTGGATTTTCTACCGTGCCAAACGGATAGCCGAGGTTCGGTAAATTAAATATATTTAGAACGAAAGGATAATCTGGGTGCAATATCGGTCCATAGATAATCTGACTCGTGGCAAGCAAATTTGTGTCCCATTCAATGGTCGCAGTGCTGGCGGTAGTATTTGATACAGATTCGCCAAAGACAACGAGCTGAACGAACTGACCGGAGCCTCCTCCCCCACCTCCTGAACCAGGAATAGTGCCGCCGGGCGGCGGATTACCAGTCCCGCCACCGCCGTCTGTATCGTTTTCACCTCCTACAACAGTATCACCGCAATGTGTTTCTCCGCCTTCAAATCCGACGCAAACATCAAAACTGAGAGTCTTCCCTTGATAAGTATTATCGTTTGAATTAATAAAGGAAACGGTATAAGTGAAAATTTTAGATTCTCCAATAGAAATAGTGCCGAGAGACACTTCTCCGCTTGTAAAGAAATCAGTTAAAGAATCATCAAATGGAGTTCCTCCATCTATTTCGAGATTTAAAAGACTACCAAAATTATTATCATCAAAAATATTAATTGCTTCGGTTAAAATGGTTTGTTCTGTGCCTGAATTATTAGTAACTGTTACAACACCGGATGTTTCATCCAGGGGAAGGAAGTTCGCTTCGTCAAAAAGCGGATCTGGAACAAACTGTACATCTAGCGAAGTGACAGCGAGAGTTGTGCCAGCAAAACCGAACATTGTGACAACGGCAACCGGCAGTATTAAGATTTTAAGAAAATTTTTCATATAATTATTCACTCGAGGCTGGCTCTATCGGGACACTCTCCTCAACTATGACTGGTGTTTCTTCAAGAATGGGTTCAGGGGGAAGAATATCTTCTTCGCGTGCCACAATTACCTCCTCCGTTTCTACTACAGGTTCTTCTTCAGGAATCGCTTCCGAGGTTGAACTAGCAGTTTCCTCAAGTATCGGTTCTGCTTCGCCCGCCGTAGCCTCTGGCGAAGGCTCGGTCGAAGTGGCTTCTTCCAGTACAACTTCTGTCGATGTCGCTACTTCTAATATCACTTCCGTAGAAGTAGCCACTTCCATCTCAAACATTACTAGTTCAAGTTCTTCGGGAGCATTTGCTTCGTCAAGAGAATTTCTAACGCCCGGTGTTGGTACCGGGTCAATGAATGAACCAGTGCCATCAGGGATACGTGCATACGATTTGTTCCCAGGGATGGTTGCTCCCGGTGTGCAGTCAATGTCGTCTCCGCTTGGGTCTTCATCATTTGTCTCGCCTGGTGTCGGGGTGAGATAGCAGTAATCGTACTCGCTTGTATATGCATATGAATCTTGAAGCACGTCGCTTGCATTGAAGAGCTTCACAACATCGCCCGTGTTGTTCCAAACCGGTTTATTCATATATATTACGAGATAGCCATTTGCGGGAATAATGGTCGTTGCCGGCAGAGTGTTTGTATTCGTTATTTGTGTATTGCCCACACCACCCGAGGCATCTTGCACGTACCAACCGTCAAGATCGACGGGACTTCCGGTGAGATTATATAATTCGACCCATTCACCTTGTGGTTTATTATCACTATCCCTTCCGAAGTCAAATATAAATTCGGGGTCACCCGCCTCACAATCATCAGAACCGTCAGTACATAGCACTCCGTCTGGATTTGGCAAAAATTCATTGATAACGACGGGACTCTCAGCTTCCGCCGCCTCTATTGAAATGTGAAATCGCTCTTCATCGCTAAAACCGCTAGTCTCAAACGATGCACCGTCAACCCATGCTTTATATATAAGATCAAACTCACACGTCTCTCCTGCGACTACTGATTCGCCGGAAAGAATAGTAATCACGAATGACCAAAGACCTAAACCATTTGTTGTTCCAACTAAAAATGTTGAGAGTGCTCCATTATATGAGAGTTCGCTGTGGGTAGCAGCGAGAGCAAGCGCATTGCACATGCTATCGTTACCTCCAGTCTTTTCGTACTCGACGGTATATTGCGTCGGCAAACTTCCTGCCACAAGAGAAACATTGTTATCAAACTGTGATTCATCGCTAGAATCGTTACTGATAACGCCTTCAAAGTCGGCGTTTGAAAGAACGATATCCAGCATACCTGCGTTGAAAATATTCCCGCCTGAACTTTCCTCGTCGTTGTAATAACCCATGGTATCGCCAACGCGAGATAAAGCGAGGCCGTTCATGCTGACCACTAGAGCAAACGCGGCAAGCTTAAACAATATCCGTCGCGTTGGTTTGGCAAACGGCGACAGTACGGGAGCAAATTGCCGGTTTGCCTCCCGCGATATGCGTACTCTGCGAGAGTGCGAGTTAAGCATTTTGACAGGCAATCTAACCGAACGCGCTGCCCTTCTGGTCGCTTTTTTAACTATTTTTTTCCTGCCCCGAGCTGGTCGAGAGGTTTTAGTTTTCGTCTTGATTTTCGCCATCTAACATATTTTTCTTACGTAGTCGTTTCGTCTCTCTCCAGATATTTCCTGCTTCGTCGAATACCACAATAGCCGCCGGTACACCAATGAGAAGAGCGAAGCCTAAGGGTTTCTTGGCGAAATCAAGGACGTAACCGAGGTAAGGGATAGAGAATAAGACCTTCCCTATTACCTCGGTCTGCGCCACTTGCTGTGGATCTGGGTCTTCGTTCGCGTCTCCTTTGGTCGTGTAGTAGAAGACTCCGCTTCTCACTTCGTCGGCCACGATCCTGTGCGTCGTTGGCACTTTCGTCTTCGTATCCTCTCCAAACATGATGACGTCGCCAATGCGATACTCGCTGGATGGCCTGATGGCCACCAAGGCGCCTGTCGAGATCGCCGGTTCCATAGAACCGGACTGGACAATCTTCACCTCAAGATTACCGGGTACTGGTATGAGACTTGTAACGAGAAGTAGCCCAAGCAGGACTACTGCCGTCACAAATATCCAGTAACCAATTTTGGAGAGAGCTTTCATCTCGTTAGAGATAGTTTGCTTAAGTTCCGGCTCTTCCATCCCGCGTAGCTTTATGCGAAGTGGGACAGAATTTGCCGAAACTCAAGCGTTGAGAGTCAAGGAGCTAGAGATTTTCTAGATCAACAGCTTCGCAAGAGAAGCCTTCATTGTTTCGCTGTTGTTCAGCATAAGCAACAAAGTCAGCTAACATTTTATCTGTCTGAGCAATATTACCCATACCATTACCATCGCAGGCAAGCGAAATATTCGAGTTCGCAGTTGTCGGACCAGTTTGGTCACCTGCACACCAACTTATACCAACAAGACTAATCGGCGCAGGACTTGTGAGAGATAACTGAACAAGCTCAGTTTGGATCTGATTGAATGGTGTTCCAGCATTGAGCAATACCTGTTCGGTAAGGTCAAAAGCATTATTACCATTCACATCTTTCCACATAAAGAACTCAAGTTCACCCGATAATTCACCATAAAGAGGTGTCGGTCCAACAGTTGGCCCATCACCTGCAGTAGTTTCAGGATCAACAACAGTATTCTCATCATCTACGATGTTATCTGGCAACAGACACACAAACGCATCATTATCGTAAACGTGAAGCGATAGCGTGGTCGTTCCATGATCACCTGGTTTTATATCTGGAAAATTCCAGAATATATCACCTTGGCCAAGATCTTGTTCGTTCCAAAGTGCGCAGATGCCACCATTCTGATATGTATCTGGCGTACAACTTAATTCACGCACTGACACATCATCTAGGTAACCGCCCAGAGTGTCGGCGTGTGAGCCAGCATCACTGAAGCGAATGGATGTTTGTGTATCAAGTGCGATGAAGTTGTAAGTGTACTCTGTCCATACTGTACCTGAACCACTGAACGAAGGCTGACCGATAGTAGAATTTACTATTGTGCCACTCGTCGAAGTGACAAGTATGTTTAATTGAATCGCATTGTCGGTATCAGGACCATTAGCTGGTCTTGGAGAATGCCAGAATTTGAGACGATATTTCTGTCCAGGCACCGTATTGATGACCTGTTGCATCGTTGTTTGACTTCCAGAGCCATGGCTATCTAGCTCAACAAGCTGGTCTCCGCCATGTGGCGCACCAGCGACCCCACCTTCTTGAATTTCAATACCAGCACCAGAAACAACTGACCAATTAGGAATACCGGCTGGGTATACCTCCCATTGACCTCCATTGGCAACTGGTTCAGGATTTTCAAATCCATCATTCAAGATGAGATTACTTCCAGTCTCTGTACACACACCCACACACTCTTCACCGTTATACGAAGCGTATGTATGGTCAACTTTTAGATCAATTGCACCAGCGACGAAGACGTTGCCAGATGAAGTCTCAGTATCGTTGTAGAACGCGATGGTTCCACCGAAAGCGAGAGCTCCCACAACCGCAATCATTCCGGCGCTAAGTAGAATTCTTTTCATATTCTTTTTTAATTAGGCCGGTAATTTAGAAGCCCAGTTGAGTCGGATTATTTCTGTGTTGCACAACTTGGAATTCCATGGTTGCACTCATACTGTCAGTTTGTGTCTCATTTCCAGTTGTGCCTGGAAGAGTCCAATCAATACCGAAGTAAGCTGTTTGACCACCTATCAGGTATAGCCCGCCAGCATCTGCAAGATTCCAAGTTTCTCCATCAGCATCAATGGTGCCGCTAGAAATTATAGTCGGTTCATTGTGATTTCTAATGTTGTCTCCTTCTCCTGGATCTCCTAATGGATTTGTTTGGTTATATTTTCCCTGAAAACCAGGTGTCAATCCCTGATCTAACCATACCGAGAACAAGAGAGCTTCTCTTAACTCACCCGCACCCGGAGTTAGTAATTCTGGTGAAGAAACCGTACAGGTGTCAACTGATCCCTCTTCTGGCTCAGTACAGGAGTTATCAAAGTCAGTTACATCTTTAATAACCAATCTTAACCAAGCATCATTATCAACGTGGAGGCTGATTGTATCTTCTCCAAAATCTCCCGGCTTAACATCATCAAACCAGAAAAACTTGTGTTGGGCACCTAAATTAGTTGCTGTCCATGTAGTCGTCGTTGCTGTACTAGTAGGACAATTTGGGTTTCCATCCGCTACTTTGTTGTAATAACAACTATTATCAACCGTGAGATCAATGGCTCCAGCTGTGAAGGTGTTGCCGGTTGAAGTCTCCGTGTCCGAGAAGAATGCGCCTGTGGCGCCGATGACTACCGCGCCGACGAACACAATCATCCCCAAACTTAATAATATTTTTTTCATACTTGCTTTTAATTCCAACTAATCCCGACGTTTCAGTCGGGACCCCGACTTTACGTCGGGACTATTAATAATACTCATAATGCTAAGTGTCCTTTTGTTTTCTGTCAATGTTAATAATCACAGAAAGAAATATTTCTATCGGACTGTCAAACACACCTTTTTGTCCTTGATAAAACCTTTCCTTTTCGCCCCACTTTAGCGGTAAAAAACTTTTGTCCTTAATACATCTATAATCCGCTATAGCGTAAGTTAGATGTATATCAAGGGCTACCCTTGATATTTTGCTAAAGTTCGACTATATAAGACCCGAGAAAAGTTTCAATAGCACTGACTGTATCGTCCTTAAGTTTAGCATTACTTTCCGCTACCCATCGCGCAAAGTTATACAACTCCTGATTATCCACCTTCAGCCATCTTTTATTTTGGAATAGAAAGTAAAGCAGTGTTGTCATAGCAATACGTTTGTTGCCATTTTGAAACGGGTGATTCTTAATCATGAGATAGAAAAGCATGGAAGCTTTCTTAAGCAAGCCCGGATATAACTGTTTACCGCCAAAGGACTGGAAGGGTGTTTCTATACACCCCTCTAGAGCATTGGTATATCGGGTACTGAAGTTAGGGATAGGCTCCGACCAAGACATGGTCTCCTTGGCCAATCGATGCGCGACGTATTCAATGTCAACAATGTTCGGTCTCTTGAGACGCATATCATTCTTTACCTAAAAGTCTTAGAGTTTCTCCGTATTCTTGAACGGCCTTTTCAACTGCTTTCTTTATCTCCACCTTTTTTTCTTCCGTCAATATGTTGTCATTTGTTCCACCAACAATTTCATTGGCTTGTTCGATGGATATGGCATAAGAACGACCAATTTTCTCAGCAGATATCTGGCCTTTTTGGATCTTTTTAAATACGGCCACACGACTAATACCGAGCATCTTAGCCAACTCGGCAACAGATACATACATCTTCTTTTTCCCTTTATTTTCCATAGTTTTTGTTTGTTAACCCTGTCAATTGATAATGTTAACAAATGTTAACTATTAAATCAAATGGTATGGCCGAGGCAAGGCCTCGGCCAGAAGAAAAATGTGGTATAATTTTGGTTAATTTATTTCTGCATAAGGCCACATACATATTGCACTCCTTAAAACCAAAAGGAGATGCGAATTTTCAATAGATTTAGGGGTACGAAAGGATTCATCAGCACTTGGGAGCGCGTGATACGCTTCCGAGATATGATTA
>Ga0209210_1000246_pt1 | contig 61558 bp, 73 predicted proteins | sample RifGroA1_FD_183991 | JGI IMG/M metagenome (GOLD analysis project Ga0209210, IMG submission 183991) | Contaminated groundwater microbial communities from Rifle, Colorado, USA - Rifle Groundwater A1 (SPAdes) (version 2) | ecosystem: Environmental > Aquatic > Deep subsurface > Groundwater >...
ATCTTATATAATTGAGTATACTATAGTAGATGAAGATAGTATATCTGCTATATTTTTAGAAGATTTAATTATTAATGATATTTCGGATATAAGTACAATAAAAAATAATGTAGATATCATTAGAAAAATAGAAACTGGGCGATGGAAGATAGATACAAACAATAACACAATGATATTTTACAATGATGATGGAACCACTCCGTTTTTGACTTTTGATCTTAAAAATGCAAATGGTGTTTCATCTAATATAGATGTGTTCGAAAGAGTGCCACAAGAATGAGTCTATTAATAACTCGTGGATTAGGATCTTCTTCATTGTCTTATACTGTTGAATCTTTATCTGGAGTTATCGAGGATGTTGTTTTAATTTTTGGATTAGTTACTGAAATAGAAAATTTAACTGGAATAATTTCTATAGAAGAGGGAACGGTAGATATGTCTGATCAATCAAAAAGTATATATAAGAATGATGATAAAACTTTTAGAGTAACAGTAGTAGATGATTTAAATAGACCTATAAACATAACTGGATATTTAATACATTTAAGTATTAGATATAATGATTTTTCTACTGCTAGTATACTGGAAAAAGATTCTTCAGTTTCATCTGAAATACTTATTACAGATGCAGCTAATGGTGTAGCTGAGATATATTTTATTCCAGAAGATACTACAGATTTAAGCTCTGGAATATATATTTATGATATTAAAGTAACTACTGGTACTGGAAAGGTTTATACTATTGTTAAAGATGTTTTATTTATTAAAGAAAGCTTGGCGGCATGACAGAATACAGAGATTGGTTAAATCAAACAAATTATATTCTTAGTCAGCAAGATAGAGATTCAATTGATTATTTATCTCAAGAACTTTCTTATGTTCATGAAGAAAATCTTAGACTTGCTGGTGAAAATGCTGTATGGTTATCTAGAAAAATGTTTGGAACTCCATGTTCTAATAGGGATGATGCTCATGGAAGATTTCAAGATGTAGTATCTAGATGTCAATTATGTTATGGAACTGGATATTTAGGAGGATATGAAGTAGCTGTTACAATACCTATTAGTTTTATACCTAGTAAAGAAATAATAGATATAACTAATGTAGGATTAGCAGTTCTACAACAGCCAATAGCATGGACTAAAAAAACAGATCCTGCTATAAAAGAAAGAGATATTATTATATTAACTACTGATATTACTTCTCCTTATGGATCAGTATATAAGAAAAACACTAGGTTTTATATTGCTTCTGCTACAAGAAGTGAAGTTAAGGGATTAACCAGATATCAAGAAATGGTATTAGATTTTCCAGAGATATCAGATATCATTTATGATATACCAATTAGTGGAACTATAGGTGAAAAATATAATAATTTAAAATGTACAATGACAATCAATCCATTTAAACAGGATCTTGTATGTACAATGGAAATTTTTAACTATTGGTGGATCTAGAAGAAATATGAAAAAATACAGTATAATATAATGATAAAAGAATATGTTTAATTTTAATATAGATCTTAATTCTTTACAAAATTTTTTAGATAGAAGTAAAATTATTAAATTTAGAGATAAAATAAATAAAGATACTTTTAAACTAAAAGATAAAGAATCAATGGCTAGTAAAATAATGTCTGATAATATACCACTTAGTTATTCTAAAACAGTTAGAGAAAAAATATTAAATAAAATTTATAAAAATAAAATAAAAAAGGATCCAATATCTGAAGAGTCAATAGATATATTTAAAATAATTAATAATAATTTTAGGGAAATTTTCAAGGATGGCATTTAATGATTATATTTATGGATTAAGATATAATGTTAAAAATGAAATAATATATGCTATTAGACACTATTTTGAAAATTATTCTGAGTTTAAAAAAGATAATAGTAATATACAGATACCAGCTATATATGATGAAATACCACTAATAAATAGAACTTATCCAAATGTAATAATAAAGAATACTGGAGGACAAGATATACCTTTAGGATTAGATAGAGATTTTATAGAGGATGTCTGGTCTGATGATTTAGAAATTCCAAGAGTAATAGCTGAAAGAAGAGGATATGCAGAAAATATAGGCTTTCAGTTACAAGTACAAGGCGATACAACTCCAGTAAGAGATAGAATGGTAGACAATATAATAGCTGCTTTAAAGTTTATAGAAAGACAATATTTATTAAATAGGGGAATTAGAATATTAACAGTTTCTCCAGGAGGAGATACATTAATACCATTAGATACTACAAGAGCCATATATCAAACTACAATAAGTATAACAGTTTATGCAGAGCAAGTATATGATACCTTAGTTGATGCAATAACTGCAGTAACTGTTTTAGAGAAACATGGATGGGTAACAGATTATACACCACATTCATAAAGGAGTACAAGAATGTCAATAGAAGGATATAAAGAGCCAGGCGCATATTCTCAAATTATTCAGAATCCTGGAATTTCAAGATCATCTGGAAGACAAACCATCATAGCAATAATAGGAGAAGCTCAACAGGGAACTTTTGATCCAATTTTGTTTTATGATCAAGATTCTGTAGTAGCTGAGTTTGGACAAGCTAGTACATCTAATCCTTTATCTCTTGGAGCCGAATTAGCTTTTTCACAAAATGCTCCTATTGTTTTACTTTTACAGGTTCAATCATCTACTAGTACATCAGCTGTTTTAACTAGTACTACTGTTGCTTCTGGTGCTCTAAATAATTCTTGGTCTTTTACAGTTCAAGACGGTGGAAGTGGAGAGAGTGCAGTAACTGTTAATATATCTTCAACTCCATCTGGAACTAGTAGTATAGACAATTCATTATCTATTGTTTATGATATTAATCATACTTATGGAATACCAGTTTTAGCAACTTCTAATGGAAATGGTACATTTACTTTAACTAATAGAGTTAAAGGAGCCAACCATACTATAAGAATTGTAAATATTCGTCCAGAGTTAGGTCTTCCAATAAATGATCCTTTTTATGAAATTTCCAATGGAACTACAGGAACTATTTCAGATTCTGATTATTCTAATGCTTTAGATACTCTAAAACAATATGATACAAATATAATAGTTCCTTTAAATATATCATCAACTGTTAGAAATGCATTAAAATCTCATGTAGATTCAATGAGTGGTCATGATGAAAGAAAAGAAAGAATTGGGATAGTTTCTGGAGATATTAATCAGAGTCAGTCTGAAGCAATAGTTATATCTACAGGACTTTCAGATCAGAGAATGGTGTATGTTTATCCAACATCTGCTTTTAAATATGATCCTATTAATAGATCCAATATGGTTTTAAATGGATCATATATAGCATGTGCTCTTGCTGGAATTTTATCTTTTTATGATCCAGCTGAGCCTTCAACACACAAAACATTATCAGGATTTACTGCATTAGGAGCAGGTCCTTTTACAAGAACACAAATGAATACTTTAGCTTCTAATGGTGTTTGTGTAATTGAAGATTTTAGAGGCAACATAAGAGTAAGACATGGAATGACAACTGATTTAACTAGTGCCGATACTCAGGAAATTTCAGTAGTTAGAGCTGTTGATTATACTGCTACATTAGTAAGAGAAAGTTTAGAGGCTACTTATATTGCTAAAAAAATAGTTTCCACCACAGTGGCATCAATTAGTTCTACAACAAAGTCTGTTTTGGAGAGATTAAAAGAAGGAAATATAATATACGATTATAAAAATATAAGAGTTAAACAGAATACATCTGAACCAAGACAAATAGATGTAAGATTTGATTTACGACCAGTTTATCCTTGCAATTGGATTGAAATAACCTTAGCTCTTTATAGTTCATAATTAATTTTAAGAAGGTGTAAATAATGTCAACATCTGGATTTGATCCCAAAAGAACTTACTCTGATCTAGATGATCCTAATTCTAGAAGAGCTGCTCCTCCAGTAGGTAGATTTGCTGAAACATGTGATTTTATTGGAGTGGTTGTTAATGGTTTTGGGGTTGGTATGATACAGTCTATTACTCCTATACAAAATAGACCTGTTAATCCAGTTTATGAAATAGGAAACATATATCCTGTGGAACTAGTTCCACAAAACTTTAGCGGAACAATCGAATGTAGTAGGGTTACACTATTTAAAAATGATTTGATTTCAGCAATATATAGAGGAGATGTTTCAAGAGGAGGGCCTCCTATAGATATAACTAAAATACAAACAATAGCTGATATTACTTTTCCAATGGATATTCAAATGATAACAATTAATCCTCTTGGTCCACCTACTATTAGAGAATATACAGAGTGCTGGATAACTAGTTATAGGTTCCCTGTAACAGCTGGAAATAAAATAATAACCGAGAGTGCATCTTTTGCATTTAGAAGAATAACAAATAGTCCATCAAGTTCATTTGTAGCTCCTACTACTCAACAAGAGGGAGCGGGACAATTAGGACTACCATTTAAAGGTTAATAACGGAGGAATAAGATGAGCGAAGATAAAATGAAACTATTAGAAAAGCTGATATTGTATGGTAAAATAGAGAAAGATTTAAAAATTGGAGATTTTGTTTTTACTGTAAAAACTATGTCTGATGAAGAAAATAGAGAACTTTATTCAAATATGGTAGAATCAGAAAATAAAATCGAAAGAAGTCTAAAAATAAGAAAAGAGCTAATCGCTAGAAGTATTACAAAAATAAATGGAATAGAAGTTTCTTATGAAGATATAGTAAATATAATTAGCAAATGGCAGTTTAGTTTAGTGGAAAAAATAATAGATTTTATTAATGATATTAGTAAAGAACAATCTAGTTTTCTTAGCGGAGAAGAAATAAAAAACTAATAAAGACCCCCAGGGGTCAGTTTATTTCAATAATATGTGAAGATGCTTTTTGTAATTTAGAGGAATTTAAAATAATGCCACCAGAAAGAAAAATGTGGCATTATTATAATGGTCTGGAAAAAAGAGAAAGAGAATATAAATGGAAACAAAATTTAATAAAACTAATAGATAATAACGCTGAATTTATAGCAATGTTTTCCAATCCAGAAATGTTTAAAAAATATAAAGAAAGTCAAGATAGTGTAAGTTATGTTTCACAAACTAATGAAATGAGTGAAGAAGAATTTAGAGAAAAAATGAAGCTTTATGATCATCTAACAATTGAAAGAACGTGATAAAAAATGCCTAGTGATTATCAAGATTTTACTAATCAGATAGAAGCTAGGCTTAATTTTTTTATTGATGAAAAAGAATTAGATGAATCTTATAAAAAAATAGAAAGCTTTATTAATAAAGTTAAAAATAATTATTCTACTGATGTTTACAAAAAGACAGAAAATTATAGTTTTTTAGATAATATATCTAAATTTGTATTTTCTAGTGTAAAAACTTCACCAATTATTAATAGTCTGTCCAATATTTTTGGAAAAAATAATAATATTGATATTGTTAGATCTTCAGAAATAGTAAGAACTATTGAAAAATCTAATGATGTTTTAAGAGACTTAATATCTGAAGAAACTATAGAAGAGTTTGAAGAAGACATTCCATCTGTAGATGTATTATCAGTAGATGAAGATTCTACAGATAATGTATTAGAGGGTATAACTGAAGAGATTATGGATGATTCTTCAGATGTAGATTTACCAGATATTGATCTTCCAGAAATAAAAAATCCAGATATAAAATTACCTAGTATTCCTTCTCCTGTAGGATATAATACTCCTAGTGTTCCTGAAGTTGTTCCTGCTTCATCATCTAATATATCTGAAAATTATTATCCTACTTTTAATCCAGAAACTGATGAATTTGATTATGAAAATATAGATAGGGAATATAATATACCAGAAACTGATGAATATAAGCCTATATTACCAGAAAATATACCAGATAATTATAAAACAAACTATATTCAACCAGAATATTTACCTACTCCAAAAATGTATAATGTTGATAAGTATAATCCTATAACTTCGTATAATATGAGTGATAGTTTATTAAATACTATCGATGAATGGAATTATAAAGTACCAGATTTATTTAAAAATATTATAATATCTTGGAACAAATTAAAAGATGAGTTTATAAATAGATTAGAGGATATGGGAGATAAGTCTATAGAAAACTCAATATTTAATTTTATTGAAATTTTCAAAGACCGTATAAAATATGTTGGTGAGATAGTAATAGGTTCAATATCTAAAGCTGTAGATTTTGTAGGTAGTGTATTTAGTGGGGATTCATCAAAGGTATCTGATATAGCTAAAGAGTTAGAAGGTAAACAGTATTGGGAAGATTCTTGTGGTTTTTTTACTAATGAGTTCTTAAAGAAAATGGGAGTTGATGTTACGAAAGAAGGAGTTGGAAATATTGAATGGGCTCCAGATTATGCAAAAGGAGGAAAAGCTGTAAAGGGATGGAAAGATGCAAAACCTGGAGATGTTATTGTATTTAAAGATAATGCTTCTGTTGATCCTTATCCTCATGTTGGGATTATTATTGATCCTTCAACACATACAATTATGGATGTATCTACTGATGCAGGATATAAATCAGTTATTAGAAAAGCAGAAGATTTAACTACTTCTATGGGATGGAGTTATGAAATTAGAAGTTATTTTGAAGAAGATGAAGATGATAAAAAAGATAAAATTAATATCTTTGATCAAAAATATAAAGATATTTCAAATATTTCATCAGGAAATTTATCAAAAGATTTTACTATTGAAAATAATAAAATAACCATTCCTAAAATACCTGAAGAAAGACTTGAGACTATACCGGAACTGCCTAGTAGAAAAAATATTCCTGATGTATCTCCTACTTTTATTAATGAAGAAAACAACAAAGAAGAAATATTTCCTGGAGTATATATTACAAACAAGGGAATGGATTTAGATCCTGTAGAATATGAAGGATATAAAGTTATAATACATGATAATAAAGATACTAGAGATGTAGATATATATGAAACATTTAATGATGATGATAATAATAATGATAAATTTTATGAGAAAATAAAATTAATTAAAGATTCTAATAAATGGAAAGTAAAAAATAGAACAAAAAAGAAAAAAGTATCCATCATTAATTTAAAAGATTCATATATAAATAAAGAAGATTTTGTTAAAGATATAGGATTAATTGCAAGAAGAAACCAAGAATCTATTTTTAGTAATATGGGATAAATTATGTTTGATGATTTTAACGAAAAAGATATAAACAATACTATTAATTTTTCTATTAATGATCGTAGTCTTGAAGAATCATATAATAAAATTATTTCTTTTTCAAATAAGATCAAAAATGATTTTGATTCTATATCTAAAATAAAAATGGAATTAATTTTTCCAGAAAATACTATAACAGCTCCTATAATTGATAATAATATTATTACAAAAGTAGATATTATAGAAAAAAAATTAGAAGATATAGATAAACAATTTAACACAGAAAATAATTCAGTTGAGAAAACAACTGATAAAACTTCAGATGAGGTTGAAGAAGCTCGAAAAGATGAGATGACAAAAGAGTTCGAAAAACTCTTAGAACTTTTAAGTGATTTAAAATTAATAAAAAAACAGGATACTAAAGAAAAAACAAAATTAGATCGTGCTCAGGATTTTATAAGTAATATAAAAAAACATGGTATTTTGGGAGGTATTTTAGATACTGGTAAGACAGTTATTATGACAATGATAGCTCAGTGGATGACTAAAAAACTATGGGCGTGGGGTGTTCCATTTACTAAAAGATTAATAATGATCCAATTACCTAAGATAATATTACCTGCTTTAGAAGGAATGTTTTTAGGTGGAGGAATAGAAATTATAGTAGGTACTGGAATATTTTTGGCTCCTGCGGCAGTAATATATACAATTTTTGATCAAATTGATAAAAAAATTAAACAATCAGAAGAAGAAAGATGGAAATTCATGTATGAAAATCCAGAATATAGTAAAGTTTCTCCTGATCAACTAGAAAAAGAAGAAAAATATACTAAAAAGATTGAAAATCGTATTAAAACACAAAATGATTTATTGAAAAAAAGTATGGAGGGAACAACTTTATCAGAAAATAAACATAAATCAGAAGGTAAAAGTTTGTTTCAGGAATGGTTAGATAAATTTGATATATCTAGTAAAAGAGATAGAGAATTATTAGAAAGAAAAAAGAATCAAGATTTACTTCCTATTAAAGAAACTTTTTTACCAGGAGAAAATTTAATAGGAATGAGTACATCTTCTTATACAGATATAGGTTTTAATACTAAGAACGATAAACCAAATATAAATATAGAGGAGATAGAATTAGATCCATCTTCTACAGATATTGGTATTTCATCTTGGGATGAAAAAGCCAAAAAAGATTCAGAAAAAATTATTAAATCTTTTGAATCTTTGAGTAAAAATACAGTTATGTTTTTAGATACCTTTGGAATGGATTCAATTAGAGATTCAGTTAATAATATTACAGATAAAATGTTAGATATTTTTAGTAACCCAGAAAAATATTTAGATGATATTGGCGATTTTTTAAATAAAAGTTTATCTGGTAATAATACAGTAGATATATCTAGTAATGGTGCCGGACAAGGACTGGAAGGATATTTCTTTTCTGCTGGTGGAGTAGGAGTAGAGGGAGAATCCTATGCTAAAGCACTAGCTAGTATAGAAAGTAGTGGAGGAGATTATAGAGCTGTTGGAGTTCCAAATGAATCATTAGGTGAGCCTTTAGGTGCTTATCAAATAATGGAATATAATGTCAAAAATCTTATGGGTCAAACATTAGAAAATCTTGGATATAAAGAAGATTCATCTAAATGGAACAGAGAGGAATTAAAAGAATTTTTTCTTTCTCATTCGGATGTTCAAGATGAAATGTTAAAATTATTTACAGAAAAAACTCTTAAAACACTTACAAAAAGTGAAATTGAAAAAATACAAAAAATGGCAAAAGAAGATATTAAAAAAGCCGAAGAATATCTTTATGGTCTTTTGGCGGCTGCTCATCTTAGTGGAAATTGGGAAAACTATAGTAATTTAAACGTAAAAGATGTTCTTGGGACTAGTAGTCCTGAATATATAAGAAAAACATTACCTATATATAGAGAAAATAGAAGACAAAAGGATGAAAAATTAGATTTTAAATATGATAAACCACAATCAAGAATAGATAATATAAATAATATGTTATCAATGATGAATATTAAAGAATTTATCAATAACGAGGAACAAGAAGAAGAGATAGAAGAAATAAATCTTGCAGGATCCTTAGATTCGCCTGATAGTTTTATATCAGATATGATGGACGAAAAAGAATATTTTCAACAACCAATAGCTTCATATATTAAAGATACTGATAATCATAATTTAAATTAGGAGATATAAAATGTCAGATGTTAAACATGAATCTTCATCATCTATTGGTAGAACTGGTACTGATAACTCTAATATTAGAAAATCATTAATCAAAGATGGTAAGCCTTTAACTGGTATTGACTTAAAAAATCAATATGATAAATTATTAGAGTCTAATAAAAAAAGATTTACTATAAAAATTGATGATACCACCAGGATTACTATGCATATAGACCCTACTCAGTTAAGAATTAAAAAGAGTAAAAGAATAAGAAAAATAGATACTTTAGCTGGTGCTATATTTCAAGATTTTGGTTTTGATCCAATGTCCATTGAAATAGATGGAACTACGGGATCTTGGTATAAAGAAGCTATAGATTATATAGATACTGTATTTAGAAATAATAATCCAGGAAATAATAATGTTGATATATATGTAGATGGAAAAGAATATAAAGCTGTATGGAATACTTTTTCCTATACTAGAGATGCTAATACCCATATATATAAGTATCATGTTGAATTTCAAATATTAACTGAAAATATAATAAAAGATGAATCAAACTCTAAAAAAGGATCATATATAGATAGTGGATTTCTTGCTGTTATACCATCTGGTTTAGATTCTAAATCATTTATTGAAACTTCATCTAGTGTTTCATTTACTAATGATCAAATTCCACCAATAGTTTCTGGAAGAAGAGAATCAAGAGATAATGTGTTTATTTCAGGGGTTGATATAAATGATGTTAGAAACATAAATAAATTTTCTGAACAAATAGGAAGAGTATCTTATAATTCGAAACAAATTAATTCTGATTTTATAAATGATACTGTTTTATGGAAACTAAACATGATGATAGGTCTTAATCTTTTTGATAAATATAGAGGAGTTTAGATGGAAATAGTTCCTAGTTATTTTAAAAATACTAATATACCCGATCTAGATTATTTTTCTACTGGTTATGTAGTAAAAATATATTCTAGATTTTCAGATAAGAAACATAAAATAGCTTTTAATAGAAGAAAAGAGGAAAGAAAAAATAGTGGATATTTTGGATTAGATGTTCCTTATAAAGATATATGGGTCGATTATGATGCAGATGCCAAATTTACTTCAGAAGATCCAATAGCTCCAATTATTAACATTATGACTAATCATAATGTTACCTCTGGTAATCATAATTGTAATATAACTATTGCAGATCATCCAGATATTAAGTTTTTAGAGTGGTCTTTACCAGAGATAAACTGTTTTTCAATAAATAATATTAGAATAGGAGTAATGGATACAATAACAGTAGAGCTATGGAGAAAGGGAAAAAAGAGAGAAGAAAGAGGAAGTAAATATGTTGTTCCATTAGTAGAAGAAGATGAAATAAAATCTGAAGTTTTTAGAGGATTTATTACAAGTATAACAAGATCACAAGATCCAAAAAGCGGATCGTTTATAACATTAAACTGTCTTGATCATATGCATCTTACTGATTTTAGTTTGCTTAAAATTACAAGAATACATACTATGGATTTTAATTCAGTAACTGGATTTGTTGCAGTTATTAAAATTTTACAATATTTAAACTATATACTAACAGGCACAAATAGTGGTCTTTTTGCAGAGCTTCAAAGAATAGGAGAATCTTTAATAAAAGGAATAGATAAAGAATGGGGTAAAGTTTTTACTGAGGATCTTCAAAAAGAGTTTAAAAGAACAGCTCTTGGTCCTAAGAATTCTTCATTGTTTGAAAGTGGATCTTTTCTTGGACAAGGGAGAGGAGATACACAGCCAAGTTTAGATTTTAATGATTGGGAACTTGGACGTATATATGAAACATTATCAAATAATCCTGATATTCCTAAAGCCATACTTGGAGATAAAGGAGTTGCAGATAAAATAATAAAAATTATAGAAGAAAGCTTAAATAAATTTTTAGAAGGAACTAAAGAAGATTATAAAAGAGTTAAAAAACTTATGGAATATGATTGGAGATATGTTTCTTTAATTTTATCTGAGCTTACAATTTTTGAAAATTTCGAAGCAAATAATAGAACAGCAAAATCTTTACTAAGAATGATTGCAAGACAAACCATGAGAGAAGTTTTTTGTGAAGTATGTCCTACTGAGGGAGGGGTATTAATTCCTCCAAATAGGGGAATATTAAGATATAGAATAGTTCCCTGGATGGATGATCCAGAAATTATATTTGATCATTCTGATATAATATCTCAGCAATTTACTGAAACAGAGCAGGGAGTATTTACAGCTGCTATGGTTGCTGGAGGAGAAGCTTTAGGACAACTTAATATGGAGACAATAGGTCAAACAGTATTTGATTTTATAACTGGTAGAAATATTGGAGTATTTGCGTTTCCTGATTATTTAGATGAACAATATTATACACGACTAGGATTTAGGATGAAAAATGTATGGGATCCTAAAATAACTAAAGTAATACAATCTGCTTTTAGAGGAATGATTGAAAGAGATTATAGTTTAAGAGAGATGTTTTCTGGAGATGAAACTGTTATAGGTGATCCTAGAATTAAAGCTGGATTAACATGTAGTTTTATAGATTCTGGAAAATATTGGAAAAATGGTAAAATAAAAGGAGATGGAATTGATGGTTATATGGAAGGAGTTTCGCATTCTTGGACTTTAGGAGGTATTTATAAAACTAGAATTACTTTAAAGTATGTAAGACAAAAAGGTAAGTTATTTCCACCTTTTGAAAAAAATGTTCAAAAAGTTTTAGATATAGAATCAGAAGAGGGATCTTTACAAGTATCAGATAATTATATAGCATGTAGAAATATTCCAGGATATTATTCAAGTACTATAATAAATGATGTAGATATAGAAATTTTTCTAGGTGCATATTGGAAAGCTATAAGTAATTGGTCTCCTGCTAATATAAAAGTAACTTATAATTGTCCTTTATATGGATCAGAAAGAATAGGATCTTTTGGTATGACTGTAGATCAATCTAAAAAATATACAGGAGATAAAGTTCCATCTAGGATTATTAATGGAGATAATAATTATAATAAAATTAAAGAAAAAATTATGGATCAAAATGAATGTATAAGAATTGCTAGATTATATACTATAGACAGTATTAATAAACTAGGTAAGTTTGGAGATATGATTCCACCTTATAGAAATATTGTTAAAAACTTAGCTCATTGTTTTTTTACAGGAAATAGAGATAATAGAGATAATATAGATGATTCTATTTTTTGTGAAAATGTTTATAAGGAATATAAAACTGCAATACAGATAAAGAAGATTGATTATAAAATACCAGATATAGATAGATCTATACCAGATAACAATAAAGTTTTTACAACTAATTGTAATAATCAACCATCTTATTATAATATAGGAGCTGATCCTTATTCTGAATCAGATTTTTATAATAAATATGTAAAAGATATTAGAAATTTAAAATATGTAGGAGAATCTCCAGGTCTTATAAATGCAAAACAAAGAATGGAAGAAATATGTAGAAGAAAAGGATATAGTGTTGAATATATAAAAACCTATGAAGATGTAAATTATAGTATGCATGGAATAGGATGTGCAGCTGACTTTTTCATATACATAAAAACTAAAACAAATTTAATTTCATGGGAAGAGTCTATCCAAATAGCTCTTAATTCTGGTTTTCAGTGGATATGGGCTAATCCTGATGCCGAAAATAGATCATATAAAAAATATATTCATGCATCTTTGTATGGATTATAAAAGAGGAGATTTGTATGGATCCAAGATATATTAATAGAATAAGAGATGATTCAGTAAGAATCAGTCCTGCTGATGATAATATGCTTTCAACTGAAAGATTTAGAAGAATTAGGACTGGTAGGGTTATTTATGTAAATAGGGTTAACAAGACAGTAAAAATCCAATGGATGGATCAGGCAGGAGAAACATTTGAAATTCCTTTTCACTATTCTATGGTTGGTGCAACATGGGGAAGGATGCATTCTCCTAAAAAGAATACAATAGCAATAATTGGGTTTATGGGTGAGAATACTCCATATATTTTAGGGTTTAGACCTATGGATGTAGCAAGTTTAAATACTATCGATGAGGGAGAAATATATGATAGATGTGAGCATGGTACTTCTATACATTTAAAAAATAAAAGAATAATTAGAACTACGGATGGAAAATGGACTAATCATGATGATTGGATAAAACCAAGACAAAGGTCAGCTGGATGGAGATCTAGTGATGGATCAACCACTACAACTGATTCAATATCTGCTTCTCCTGGCGGAATAGAGATAGTTGTTAGAGAACCATATTCTAAATTTATAAAAAGCTCAGGAGATCCAGGAAAAGGACAATATGTTAAAGGTACTGGATATGCAGAGGATGGTAGATTAACAGAAGGTCCTTTCTTTAAGGAACATTCTTTTTTATTTATGTATGATGATGGTAATATAATAATACAAAGTGCAGTAGATGATGGAGATTCTGTAGAAAATTTAGCTAGAATAACAATGGAAGGTAGTGGTAAATTAATAATAGAAGATGCAAAATCAAAAAATGTTATAGAAATGAATCCAGGAACTGAAGATGGAAATGAGCCAAGTTTTACAATTTTAGGTAATAAATCATTAAATATTAGATCTAATGATAGCGTTAATATTTCAGCTGCTAAAAGTGTGAGAATAGCTTGTGATACTGGAGATATAAGTTTTATTGGTAATAATTTTAACAATAAGACAAAAAATGGTTCATGGTTTATGAACTGTAAAGATGGTGGTATCTTTTGTAATGATGGAAATGCTTCTATTTATTCAACTAAGGGAGCAAGATTATTAGCAAAAGAAGATGCTTGGATTATAGGAGAAAAATATTTAGAAATAAAATGGGGAAAAAACGGAGTTCCAGGAACTGCCTTAATACAAGGAGTAGGTGATTTAACTCTTAATATAACTGGAAATGTTAATTCTCAGGTAACTGGAAACATGACTAGCTTAGTAAATGGTAATTTAAACATAACATGTACAGGATTAGTAAATATAAATGGACAAATGATTAATCTCAATTGTGGTGCAATTGACAGTGGAGATATATTAGTAGCGTAAAGTCAACAATTTTAGTATAATGTAAAGAGGAATTATTTATGGGATTACCAGTAGCTCGATTAAATGATCCTACAGCATTTGGTGGAATGATAGTTGATGTTCAGGATTATACTGTTAATTCCAATAATATGCCTGTAGCTGAATTAGGAGATATAGCTAGAACAAGAGTAGGAGATGACTGGGTGTTTTTACCTATAGTATCTGGATCTGGTATGGTTTTTTCAAGAAATAGAAATTTATCAAGAGAAGAAGATATAATATCAAACGGAGATATAATAGTAAATGGTTCTTATAACGTATATGCAGGTGGATAATGGCTGATACAACTCCATTAAATCTACAAGAATTATTTGATGATAAATTTAAAGGTGCTTTTGATAAACTTGAAGATACCTTAAAGACAATAAATACAGTGATAAATTATCAAGTTGATCTTACTTCTATTCAAGAACAAATAACGATAATAGAAGATACTATAGAAAATGAAGTGTTAGATAAATTACAAGATATAACAGATGCAATAGCTGATATCTTAGAACCAATTTTAGATCCTTTATGTAAAATAGAAACTGCAGTATCACAAGAATTAAAAGATTTTCTAGATGATGCTAAAACAAATTATCCTAATACTTATGAGTTATTAAAAGCAGTAATAGATAAAAATGATAATTATTATAAAAATTTGAAAAATAGAGCTTTAAGTAACGCAGAATTTAACTTAAAGAAAATACAGGGATTTATAGATCATACATTATCTCTAGATAGTGAAAAACAAAGACTTAATAATATTTTAGATAATTTACCTTGGAATGATCATATGTCAATCCCTGATATATTATGTCTGCATAATAGTTTGAGAAATTATTCTTCTTATTTAGATAATAGGAAGAGTTATCTAGAAAGAGAAATACAGCTTTACCAAGATAAAATCAATAAAAGCCAAACTACTGCAGAAAAGAATACAACTCTTAGTGAAAGTTATACTAATGTTCAAAATGTAATAAACAACGATATAGGATAATTATGTCATACGATATAAAAATAGATAACGAGAGTGGAGAGTTTGATCTTTTAGATCTAGATATAGTTTTTGATGGTCGGGGTCAGACAACTATGATATCTGGATCTAATAAGCTTTCTCAGGATGTTAATAAAGTTTTATTAACCAATACAGGATCTAATAGATTTCATAAAAAATATGGATCTGAAATAAAAAGAATAATTGGACAAAAAGGAAGACCAGAATATATACAGAGTGTAATAAGAGATACTTGTTTAAATGCTATAGGATTATATATGTCATTACAGTCTGATCAATCTAAGTATCAATTATTAAATAGTGATGAATATATAAGCGAGATAAAAGAAATAATTACTGATTATTTAGGAGATAATCCTGATACATATCCATTTGAACCAGAAATTTCTAAGTTTTCAACCTTTTCAGTAAAGATATCTTTATTAAGTATGTCTAATGTTACGGAACAAATAAATTTAGGAATAAGATTATAATGAAAAATTTTTCAGATATTGTAACATCTTTAATTGGTAAAATAAGAGATATATCTCCTAATGTAGATACTAAAATAGGTACAGTAATTAGAGATATATTTATAGATCCTCAATCTTATGAACTAGAAGGTCTTTGGGACGAGGCAAAAATAGCAAGCGATGCTCAAAGTATTAATACAGCTACAGGTAAATATTTGGACGCTTTAGTATCTAATTGGGGAACTAGGAGAAAATCAGCAACACATGCAGTAGGTACTGCAAGATTTTTTGTTTATGAAGAAACTAATGCAGATATATCTATTCCTGCTGGTACATATTTATCCACAAGAATAGACTCTAGTGGTAGAAATATTGAATTTACTACATCAGAAGAAGGAATAATCCTTACTGGAGAAACAGAAGTAGAAGTACCTATAGTATGTACTATGTCTGGTTCCATTGGAAACATAGCTTCTAACTCAATAATTAACACAGATACATCTTTTGTAAATGGAGTTATTAATGATCTTTTGACTACTGGTGGATCAGATGTTGAAACAGATGCAAGTTTAGCATCTAGGGCTCCATTTTCTTTATCAGGATCTTCTAATGGTACTTCTAATGGATATATCGAGGAAGTACTTAAAGTAGATTATATAAAGGGAGCAAAGGTTATAGAACCAGATAGTACAATGAGTAGAGGTCCTGGAAAAGTAGATATATATATTCAACATACAACTAATTATACTGGCACTACAACTACTCAAAACATAGAAGCTGGATCGGAAGTTGTATATTTGGGAAGACCAGCAATTGTTTTAAATAATCAACCAGTTTCTGCTGTATTAAACATAACTTCAACCTATACAGATGATCAAGGAGAGCATACAATCACTTATCCTTCTTCTGCTTATAGATTAGAAAAAGATAAAACTTATAATTTTCAAAGTTCACAAGCTCAAGATAGAGTAGTATGGATATCATCAGCTCCTATTAGAGATTATGTTATTAGTTATGCTTATAATAAAACTATAAAAGATGGACAAGATTCTATAGAAAATAAAAGAGATATTACATCTGATGTTTTATGTAAAGCAGCTTCAGGAGTACCTATATATATTAAAGCAACTGTTTCTCTATATGAGATGTATACTGAGTCTTATGTGTTATCTAATATTATTACCAAGATAAGTGATTATTTTTCAACTAGACAAATAAACCAATCAGTAAACCAATCTGATATAGATCATATAATTAGAATGATTAAAGGTGTTGCAAGAGTTGATTTACCGTTTACTATATTTAATAGAGATACAAATTTAGGAGAACAAAGTAATATAGATATAAGAGAACTAGAATATGCTTATCTTGCTCCCTTACAACCAGATATAATAGTATCTGATACAAGAATAGAATACAAAGGGCCTATTTTACCTGTAGGATCTGATACAGGATTAATAGATTAAGGTATTAATATGGATGGATCTAAAAATCTTAATACTGATTTAACAATTTTTAAACCTAGCACAAGAGCTGAAGTTTTATTATCATTATTACCAGATATATATAAAACTTCTAAAAGTTCTAATATATATAAACTATTATGGACAATATGTGAGGAATATAAAGAATTTAGGGAAAACCTGGGAATAATATCTGCTAATAATTTTCTAAAATATAATGAATCACAAATAGGTTTTTTCGTTGTTAATAAAGCTAAAAGATATTATATCACTTTTGATATTCCTTTTTGTATTCCTCCAAAGGACATAACAATAGTTACGGTAAAAGGGTATACAGATTATATAGTTGAAGATATTAATGAATTTGGATTTACCTTAAACGTATTATCAGATGGTATAGATCAAATAACATGGCACGCAGAAGGAACCATAGGTGCAAGAAATAGTCAATATGCAAAAGATGCTTTATATAATAATTTTGGAATTCCTTTAAATATTCCAAGATTTTCAATATATGATTATGATTCTTCTAGTTATAAAAATTTAGTTTATGAAACTCTTTTTCCATATCTTTATGTAAAATCTATAAGAGAATTAGAAGATGATGAAATATTTATTCAGCAATCTCCTAAATATAGAGGAATAATTAAAGCTAATTTACTATCTGGAGTTCCTGGATCTCATGTATTGAAAGATGAAGATGGTAATTATATATGTATTTTAGAGAGTAGATCTAGATCAATAAACTTAAATGATTATTTAGATAATCGAGTTGAGGTTGATGGATCTGAAAGCCAAGCAAATATAAATTTATGGAATCAAAAAAGTTTTTTAAGAAAAGTATTATCTTCTGATTTTAAGTATCGAACACTATTGAAATCATTATATAATGCTATATATTCAGGACCTACATTGCAAGGTATGTATCTTGGAACTGAAGCATTATTTGCTCAGCCTTATATAAGTTATGATATATGGAGATTAGGAGAATATTATTCTAATTCAACTAATGTGGATATAGTTGATATATATGAAGTATTAAATAGTTGGGATCATAGAGGAATAACTTGGAATAATCAACCATCTTTTCCAGGAACTGCTATTGATTATGGAACTATAAGTTCTTTAAACCAAAATTATTTTTTTGATTTAAAAAATTTAGTTACTAAATGGAATAAATTATCATTTCCGATAGCTTGGGGTGGATATTTAGAAGGAATACAAGATGCAAGTAATAAAGATTTTACTATTGATAATCCTGTAAAACAAGGTATTATAATTTTTATAAATGGACACATAAAAAAAGAAGATGTTGATTATATAAGAATAGATCAAAATATATCTTTTATAGATTACAGTCCAGATATAAATGATAAATTAACATATGCATATAGCTATATAAATATAGATAGATCATATTTTACTGGATCTGTAGTTGAAATAATGGATTCAACTACTACAACTACAGGTTATATAATTATAGAGATATCTACAGGATATAAAATATTATTACCATTGATAAATGGATTAGTTATATCTTATAACAGTACTGGTTATACAATGCCAAATTTAGCAACTGTTTTAAGTAGTATAATTCCAATAAGTGGAAATGTATTAATAAGTTCACCAGCTTTAGTGGGATATATGGTAAATATTGATACTGTTAATCCTGATTATTCTTTAATGACTATAAATACAGATAATAATGGAACTGTTTTATTATCTATATTTCCTAATATTGTTATTAAAAATGAATTAGGTAAAACATATAATAAAATTTATCCAAATAATAATGGTATTATGTTGAAGCTTAGAGATGAAAATACAAGTAATTCTAAAATACTTTATTCCACTAATTCAGAAAAAGAAGTTAATAAGTTACCAAAACTATTATTAAAATATAAGACATCTTCTAGTGTTTTAAGTCAATATAAAATAATTCATCTTATAAGAAATATATCAAGTGCCTGGATAGATCAATTATATCCAACAAATGTTCAAAATTCTGATAATTATATAATTATCGGAGGAAAATATGTTAAGGATAGTAGGTTAAGAACTGATAGTAATAACACAACAAAAAGATCTTATTTAAAATTTGATATGTCGGTTATTCCTACGGATGCAGTTATTGAAGAAGCTAAAATGATTCTTTATTTTTGCTCAGGATTAACGATAGAAGAAGGAAATAAAGAATGTTTAAGGTTAGGAAGAAGTCTATTAGGAATTAATTCGAGATTATCTGGATATAATTTTAATAGATTTACTTTTAAAATAAATCTTCCGTGTTATGATAAAACAGAATTTGTTGGAGTATGCAACTTGTATACAAGTTTGGGTATATTAAGCATACCACTTACTCAGGATACTATTTTTTATAATGATCAGAGTATAATTGTAGATCAAAACGATGTTGAAATAGATCAACTAGTTACTATACAACCGTATAATATTAGTGGGACAATAAAATCAATTATTGAATCTAGTTTAGTAGATTTTACTAATTATGCATCAACTATATATAGTAGAATATTAGGAATGGTAAAACCATCTCATACAAACTTTGTTTTAGAAGGAAGAAGAGAATCTGATAATTTAATAGAAAAGGTTATAGATAAAAGCTTATCTTCTGGTTTTGTTTCTAATTATGATATTTCTAGTTTAGTATATTCTAATGGCAGGTTTATATAAAAATGCAAAGTTATGAAACTTATACTTTTAGTGAAACAATAAGTGGATCAATAATAAAAACTTATCATAATCCAGGAGATCATTTAAGAATTGATTTAACTCCTATTGGAGATGGATCGATTACTGAATTTATTCTTCCATCTTACTATTTAAATTATATATTATATGCTAATTATTTAATACCTGGAGGATTTATAGAATCAGGTATGGGTAATTATCTTTTATTATTTAGAGATATATATCCTTTAATTCATAATGTAGATTACATAATAGATACATCAAATGGAGTTAAGTTTATTTTAGCTGATCCTCCAAATGAGGGAGAAATTGTAAGAATTATAAAAAGAAGTATAATGAGAAATTGGTATGAACCAATTCCTGAATCTTTTTATACTTTAATAAATAATACATCTTTTAGAATAGATTTATCTCATGCTAATTTAGAAAGAGGTCAGCATAAATTAGCTGTTGAGTATTATAATACTTTAGGAAATATAATTACTGATTATTTTGATGTTCCTTTTTATGATGATTATGATGTTAGAGCTGATGATCTTAATGAAATGTTTTTAAGTTTTATTTCTAGTTTTAATTATAATATTATGGGGAATGGAGAATACACATTTAATAGAAATTCATCAAAAAGTATAATACAAATAAATAGATCATATAATGGAGTTCCAATTATTAATAATTTAGATATATCTTATTTTTCAAGGGATACATCTGAAAGAATAATTTCTGGATATAAAGAAATTAATAGTTATCTTGACAAAAGTTTAAATATAGATTATAATTTAAACGGAGAATCAATTTTGATAGTATGAGTATATTTATAGATTTTTATAACAATAGAATAAACAAGGCTACTTCTATATCTAAAGTTTATTCTATTCCAGGATCCAACGATATTTATTCTGGTATATATTTATCTGGTGTTCAAGATGGGTTTAATAAAAATTTTACAATAAATGGATTATCTGGAATTGGATATGTTTCAATTCTAACATTAGATGGTTTTCTTCAGATAATTAATCAAGATTATACATGGAATATTAATCAAATAGTATTTAATATTGCTCCACAACCTCAAAATGTTTTATCTATACAAATTACTAATAGATATTCTTATGATGATATATTATCCTGGGGATCTCCTATAAGTAATAGTTATTATAGTTTAGAAGAATATGGAATGAGGTTAAATGTATCTTTTACAAAGATAGAACCAGGAGAAAATAAGCTGTCTGTAGAGTTTTATATTGGAAATGATTTATTTAAAGAAATATTAACTGTTCCTTTTTATGATGGATATAATATTCAGCCTAATGATCTTAATTATTTCAATACTATATTTACAAATAAAATAAATAGTGAAAATGATGATAGTGGAAGATATGTTATTAGTTATTCAAGAGATAGATATCCTGATTGTATTCAACAAATTACTAAATATAAAAGTGATAATATAAGTGAAGTATTAGATATAAACCATGATTATGATGGATATATTTCAAATATACATGAAGTTGTATATAATGAATCTCTTCCACTTAAAAAAGAAGATTTATTCATACAGAGAGATAAAAATGATAATGAATTAATATCTAAAATAGTTATTACTAATGAAAACTCTAATTTTAATTTATCTTTATTATGGGAATCGACTGATATAGTTAGTTTTGATTATGATAGTCATTTTTATCCTATATATAATGATGATAACTATATATATGGTATATATAGTGTAGATAATAATAACTGGAAAATATGGAGAAACGGATATAATGATAACGTAGAAACAATATATGATTTAAATGCCAGTATATTATCTAACTGGGTTATTGATGATAATTATATTTATTTATTAATATCCAATATAGGAGATTCTAATAGTAGATATATTAAGAGAATTAATAAAGATGGAAGTGGATTAATTACATTAGGATCAATACCTGATAATAGACATGCTAGTTGTATGAAAGTTATTGATAATTATATATATATGATTAATACTATAGATGTTGGTCTTCCATTTACTGTAAATTTGGAATATGTTAGCCGATTTATTAAGACTGATTGTTCAGGATTTGAAGATATTAAGGTCTTTAATAGTATATCAAGAAAATATGGTACTATTCCATTCTATCATATTATAAGTGATATTAATTATATTTACTTCTTGAGAATAAATAGTAATAATAGTGAGTTATATAAAATAGATAAAACAGATATGTCTACTGAATTAATGGTTTCTGGTTTATATAATCCTGTTAATTTACTTTTAGATGGTGATTATATATATATTACTGAATATAACTCTTTTAATCTAATAAAAATAAATAAGAATAATAATGAAATAACTAATGTTTTAGAGACATATTTACCTAAAATAATATTAAAAAATAATAATGATATATTTTTATTATCTGATGGAGAATATAGTTTAAGACAATATAGTAATAATATTTTTTATAATATAAATACAGATATTAATGGAGTTAATTTTTTCATAAAAGAAATTAATGGAGAATTAAAAATATTTAATATTGGATCATTAGCTATACAGATATTGAGGTATGTAGGATAAATGGCTGTAAATTTAGATTTTATTTTAAACCAAGAATGTAATGGTGAAATTTCAAGAGTTTATTCAGCTCCTGGGTTTTATGATTCTCATCTAAATATATCCTTATCGGGTATTCAGGATGGATTAAATAAAAATTTTACAATAAACGGATTATCTGGAATTGGATATGATCCGGTTTTAATCAAAAATAACTCATTACAAGTAATCAATGAAGATTATATATGGGATGGACAATCCTTAATAACCTTTAATAGTGCTCTTTTTTCACATGATACATTAAGTATACAAATTGGAAAAGTTTTATCTAATGGTTCAGTTTGGGGGATTCCTATTAGTTCTTCATGTTATTCTTTAACATCATCCATAATAGTTACAATAGATATGAATTTGGCTGTTTTAGAACCAGGATATCAAAAATTAGTTATTGAATATAATAATAATGATGGTTTATTAGTAAGAGAAATTTTTAATGTTCCTTTTTACTATAAGTATTTAATCCAAAAAGATGATATGAATGAATTAGTGGATGATATTAATAACAATATAAGATTAATAACCGATATAGATGGTAACTGGGAAATAAATAGGAACACATCTACAGATTCAATCAATTATATTATAAGAGACTATTATGAGTATGATAATACTTATTTAAGAGATTATATTAAAATTAATAGAGATTACCAGGGATTAATTACAGAAATAGAAGAAAGTACCCATACAGGAGGATCTGGAGGAGAATATCTTAATCCTCAAGATGATAGTGATAAAAAAACAATAATTAAAAGAAACTCTGATGGAATAGTACAAGAAATAAGAAAATATAATAGTTCTAGTATAATAGGAAACTTAAATACTATTTCAAACTTTTTTAATTTAGAAACTGGTTCTTTGTTCATTATGAACTTTTTAAATGATAATGATTATTTATATTTTGTTATAAGATATAGAGATAGTTATAACTTTAAAATAAAAAGATTGAACTTAACAACTGATGTGATAGAAGATGTAACATATATAACTGGCTATATTCCTTTAGTATGGGATAAGGATAATGATTATTTTTATATATTTTGTAACAAAGATGGAGAAAATAGTCAAGTATTACTAAGAGTTAAAATTGATGCATCTGAAACATTAGAAATAGGAAATATAGATTCTTCTTATAGTTTATATAATGGATGTTTAAAAAGTATAGATAATTATTTATATATTATTTATTATAAAGAAATAGATAATATTTTAGTTCAATTTTTAGGAAGAATGTTAAAAACTGATACATCTTCTTTATATGATATTATTAGATTTAGATATATGGATATACCAGATTATAGAAATTTTAATAATCATATATCCTATGATAATAATTATATCTATATATTAGAAATATATAAAGATAATAGTAAAATATGGAAAATAGATAAATCAGATCTTACCTTTTCTTCTATAGTAAGGGATATTTATAATCCTTATTTCATATTAATTAATGACAATAATATATATTTATCTGAGTATAATACATGTAGAATATTAAAGTGTGATAAAGATGGATCTAATTTATCTTATATAGTTGGATCAGGAGAATATCCTAATGATTTAGAATATCCATCTAATATTTATATATATAATAATAAAATATTCTGGACGGGAAAGGGAATAAAGTCCATAGAGAATAGTAATTTAGATGGATCAAATAGATCTATATTATATTCTACAAATAATCCATTAGATCAGTTGTTTGTATATAACAATAAAATGTATATAGTTGAAAGGAATCAGTATATTATTAGAATAGTATACTAATAAACTATGATAAATTTATCAATTAATGATTCAATTACTGATTTTGCAAATAAAGCTGGAAGTTTAATTGAAGAAGTAATATATAGTCGAGATAATGGAGTAATTAATATAGATAACTTAGCTGGAATATCTGTAACATTTAATGAGAGTTTTTCAGATGTTAATAGTATATCTATTACTTTAACCAACAGGGATGGTAATCCTCTTATTGGTAGTGTATCTAATGTAACAACTACTAATTTTTTAGCAAGATGTTATGATAATACAGGAGCTGCATCTACTGGAAATTTTAGCTGGTTTGCATATGGTAGGAAGGGAGCCTAATGTCAATATCTTTAAATATTTCAGATAGATCTGGACAAATAGCTAGTTTATTAAATTCTTTAAATAGAAAAATAAATAAAGGTATGATAGTTACTGGTCAATTTTATGCCAGTGCTGGAAAACTATATTATCTTAATAATTTATATATATTATGGGGAGATCAAAGATATTCATATGTAAGTTCGGCTAATTCGGGAACTATTACTTTATCTGCATGGGAATATGCTTATGTAGTTGATCCTGGAGGAACTGGCGGAGAAGTTACTATACAAAAAGTTAATAAAGATTCTGCAACATTTCATACAACTACAGATAATTTATGTGTATTAGGAATAATGGGTAGTGATAATATTTTTTATTCTATATGGCAAACTTATCCAAAAGATATTCATGAGATTTTGGAGGATCTACAATCACAAATTGATGATATTGATATAGTATATCAGGAGTAAGGAGGCGAAACTGGTCCTTTAATTTGATATAAAAAGGAGAATAAATTATTAATGCTTTTAATAAACTCTAGTTCTTTTATGGAAAGACCTTATCTGCTTGATGAAGTTCAAAAAGATAAGGTTATTGTTCTCTTTAAGGATATAGATGAGTTGGATGAAATTAGTAAGAAAGATAAGAGTGCCGGAAGAAGATATGAAGCTAATATGGCAATGAAATCTATTGAAAAAAATTTTGATAGAATTAAGTTTGTAAAATATCTTAGAAACTATGAAGATATTACTGAAGTAATGACAGAAGATTTTAAACAGAGAATAGAAGCTAAATATAATAAAATTAAAATTTCTAGTGTATATGATGTAGTGAAAGAAGATAATCCCTTTTTTGAAGTATTTTTAGAAAATGATATGTTTGCTCAGCTTATAAATGATGGCAAAATAGAATACAAAGAATTACAAGAAAATCAATATGGAGTTGTTAAAAGTAAAGTAAATTCATCTATAGTATATTTAGCCAAATTTAAAAATCATAATTTAGAATTAGTTAAGGAAAGAAATATATGTACCTTAAAAGCTCAAAACCGAGAGCAAATATATGCTATTGATGCTTTATATGATAAGAGAATAGAGTTAGTTATTTTAGAAGCTTTAGCTGGATCTGGAAAAACATTATTAAGCTTGGCTTCTGGTATAGATATGATAGAAAAGGGATATTATAATAAAATTATAGTATGTAAGCCTTTAGTAAAAATAGGCGAAGGAATTGGTTTTTTACCAGGAACTAAAGATGAAAAAATAAGTCCATGGTTGGGTAGTTTACAAGATAACTTAGAAGTGTTTATTAAATCTAAGAACGATAATGTAAAAATGTATTTAGATATGCTTATGAGACCTGGAAAATTAGTATTAGAAGATATTAGTTTTCTAAGAGGAAGAAGTTTAAATAAATGTTTTGTTATAATTGAGGAAGCTCAAAATCTAGATACATATTATTTAAACTTGATTTTAAGTCGACTAGGAAAAGGATCCAAAATAGTTTTAAATGGAAACTTGGATCAAATAGATAATATAAATTTATCTAGATATAAAACAGCTTTATATACATTAAAAAAGAAGTTTGTTGGAAAAGATCCTGTTGCATATATAAGACTTAATAAGTGTTTGAGATCTAAGATTGCTGAACTTGCTTGTGAACTTTTGTAATTAATAGATAGAGATAATACAGAGAGGGTAAAAATATTTACCCTCTTTTTCTATTGACTTTCTAAGAGGAATAGATTATAATAAAAATATGAAAGATAGAAATTTTGATCGTGAGTATATGAACTATCCAATTATAAATTCATCTTCAAAAAAAAAAGGAGATATAAATGAGTATATTTAATGATTTTAGACCACAAAACTTTAGTGAAATAATAGGACAAGATAACAATATATCTATATTGAAAAAGATAATAAAAGATGATAAAAGAGTGAATACGTTTATTTTTTACGGATCTAGAGGAACTGGTAAAACTACAACTGGTAGATTATTGGCAAGAATGTATAACTGTACTTCACCTAAAAAAGACATAGAGCCATGTAACGAGTGTGTTAACTGTAAATTATCAATAGATGGAGGACATCCTGATATTTTTGAGATTGATGGAGCTTCTAATAGAGGTATAGATGATTCAAGAAAAATCAAAGAAATATCTGAATTCAAACCAAGGAAGGGAATTAAAAAAATATTCATAATAGATGAATGTCATATGCTTACAAAGGAAGCTTGGAATTCACTATTAAAACTATTAGAGGAACCACCATCTTATTGTATTTTTATTTTATGTACAACTGAAGTTTATAAAGTAATCGATACTATATTTTCAAGATGTTATAAAGTAGAATTTAAAAAAATTAATAACAAAGATATAAAAGATACTTTATATAATATCATAGAAAGATATAAAACTTTATATAAAAAAGATGTGGAAATAGATAGTGATATAATAGACATTATGATTGACTATTCTAACGGATCTCTAAGAGATGCATTAGTTGCTCTTGAAAAAGCAATTGATGCAAAAGAAAGCGGAAAAGTAGATATGAATTCGCTTTTTGATATGGTTAGCGTAGATAACATGAATATATTTTTAAACATATTTAAAAATAAAGATGCTAGTGCTTTTCTCACTTTTTTAGATCAAATGTCGGGGACATATACTTTAGAGAAAATAAGAATATCTTTAATGAGGTATTTTAAAGATTTATTTGTAAAGAAAATAAAAGATAAGGAGGATATTGGTATTGATATAACATATCTGAGAACCATATTAGATACACTGATAAATATAGGTTTTTTAGGTAGTGATTATCAATATAGAGTTAAGTTTGAGATAAAATTATTAAATCTATTTATGGATTGAAATATGAAAATAAATAAGCTTTTAATATTTGATAGTAATTTTCTATTTCATAGATCTAAATATGCTTCATTTAAGAACGATTCTGGAATATTTTCTAATACTACTTTATTTTATTTTTTGAATGCTGCTAAAAAAATAATAAAAGAACTTAATCCCAATTTTGTAGTTTTTTGTTGGGATAGTGGATCTAAAATTAGAAAAGAATTATATCCAGAATACAAAGAAAATAGAAAAGGACTATCTGATACAGATAAAGAACAAATGGATATAATTAAGGAAGGATTAAATGTATTAGGATTTAATCAAATAATTATATCAGGAGTAGAAGCTGATGATTTAATTTATAGTATTATTGAAAAAGTAAAAAATGATAAAATAGGGACTATAGTATATACTAGTGATAATGACTTCTATCCTCTTTTGAATAATAGAGTTATTATCTATTCACCTACTAAAGATAAAAAAATTATCAATAAAGAAGATGTGGAAAAAGAAAAAGATATTTCTGTAGATAAATTACAAGATATTAAATGTATTACTGGAGAAACAGGAGATAGAATTCCTGGAATAAAAGGAATAGGTTTTAAAACTGCTAGAGAATTGATAAAGGAGTTTGGATATTTAGATGATTTACTGAATAATATAGATAAAATTAAAAAGTGTAAAATAAAAGATAAAATAAAAGATAAAATAAAAGATAATATTAGTCATAAAGATCTTGTGGGATTTAAGTTTATTGATTTTGAGTTAGATTTAATATATAGAAAAGACTTTAATATAGATAGTGTTTATGATTTTTTCAATCAAGTTTCACCAGGATTATTAAATAAAATAAATGATTGGATAGACTTATGATACAAACAAGATTTATAGATTTTAAAGATAATAATAGTAATATTTATATTATTATTGGAGATTCTTATCTTTCTAAAAAGGTAATGGATAAGATCATAGGAAATAAAGAATATATAAACATATATCCTAAAGATAATATAACAAGTTATAATTATATGTCTTTCAATTATGAAGTTTATCATAATTCTGAAGATATAGATAAAGATAACTTGAAGAAAATAATTAGTAAGGAATCCAAAAAGATATTATTAGTATCTAAAGATATAAAGATGGGAAATAATAATATTTTTGGGAAGGATAAAGATAAACTCTTTCCAGATAATACATTGGTTGTATTTTGTACTTTTTGGAAAAACGAATTAACAAGTTATGTATATAAAATATTTAACAAGAGAAATATTAAAATATCTTATGTTGATGTCGACTATTTTTTAGATAGAGTTGGAAGTGATTTATATACAATAATACAGCAAATAAATAACCTTAATTTATTAAATAAAAGTAAAATTATAAGAGAAGATATAGATAAAAACATATCTATAACAAGACAAGTAAACAACTATGAAATAATGGATGCAATATTCAAAAAAAATTATGTTTATGCTTTATCGATATCAAGATATACAAAATCTTCCAACGTTGGGGAAATAATAGGATATTTAAGAAAAAACTTGATTCTATATATGAATATAAAAGGATGGTCAAAATATAGAAATAATGAATCTATATTAGAGAGTATTAAAAAAATGGAAGATATGTATGATATTAAGTTTTATATTAATGATAAGAAGCTTAATATAATATTAGAACATTTAAATGAAATTGATATAATTAAGGTATTGAAAGCTATTAACTGGGTTGAATTATTTATGATGAAAGATCAAGATGATATAGATTCATGTCTAGAATATATAATATATAAAACAATTGAAATATTATATAAAGCGGATTAGTTGTTATGTTTGGAACGACTTCTATTGATGTGCCAAAAGATAACTTATGATGATTTACTTTCAGTAATTCTTAATATGTTTTCACCTCTAATAGATATATGTATTATTTTATCTATAGTTACTCCATTATTATCAAATGTTTTTTCCAAAGTATATGTTTTATAGTCTTCTTCATCTAGTATTATTTCATTATCACTGTATCCGTTTTTGGATATAATCTTTCTAGCAATAGATGGATTATGTTTTTTCACTTTAATTTTTGAATTATGCATTTCTGGTATATTATTTTTTACCCATTCTTTAATAGTTTTTGTTTCATTCATTTCAATCACCATCTTTTTTAATTTCTATTATTTTTTCCGGATTACCATAAATATTAAACTGAAGTATTGTTTTCTTATCTTCTGGTCCTACCATTCCAAACCTATTTATTGTTTCTATTAGAAATTGTTTTTTAGATTCAAAAAATAAATTTCCCAAAGATACAGAATTTTTTACAATTTTTGAATAAAATATTTCTCCTAGTAAATCTGATTGTGATGGTGGTGGAAATACTGGTCCATATGATATACTGGTGGAACAAATTATTGCATCTGCTCCTAATCCTAATAAATGAAGAGGTATTGAGTTAAGTTTATTTTTATTTGATAATTGTCCTCCATAGCAACATTCTATATAATAAATAGATCCGTTGGCTGAAATAATATCTGATATTGATAAAGCTATTGGAAATCCATTTTCATCTTGACCAAAATAATTACTTACGTTTTTTTTACCATGAAGATTAATATGAGAAATATAACAATCATGAATATTATTATTTTTTAATTTATTGTTTTCTTGAGAAGGTGAAGTTAAATAAATTTTAAAATTAAACTTATTTTGCAAATATTTACTTATTCTGTCCCATCTTAATGCACAATAATTTATTCCAAACTGTTTTTTTGTTGTAGTAGATCTACTATTATTTAATATTTTGATAAAGAAATCTTTATTCCAGTTGTTTTGCTCGTCTGGTATTCTAGATATTATTTTTTCGGAATATAGATAATCAGGAGCAGATGCTGTATATGCTCCATCGCTTTCTATGTATTTATCTTTGTCGTTTACTGGATTTTTTATATTCATAAAAGGAATTATATCAGGTCCACCTACAATCAAAAATATTTTTTCACAACTTGTCTGTATATAATTATAAACTTCTTCTTGTTTAACACCATCATTAAATATATGTATGTTTTCAGATATTTGTTTTATATTATCTATAATATCTGATCCATATTTACTTATTATTTTATTAGAAGTTATTAATTGCATTTTTTTCCTTATAAATTATTTATTATCTCTATAGTCGTTTCATTACTAGTCTTCTTGTCGGTTAAAAAACCTACACTCATATGTGAGTAGTATATTTGTTGTAATATTCCATATGCTCTATTAAGTCTTCTATTTAACCAATGATATCTTATTCCAGATATTGTATTGAGATCAGTATTGTTTTCTAAATATGATATATAATTATCTATCTCCCCTTTTATGGCATTAATTGCAGGTAATCTTGATTGTTTTTGTAAAGGACTTAAAGGCCAATTATATGGTTGCTCTAAATATACAAGTTCAGATCCAAAAAAATAGTAATAGTAATTTAATCCATCATAAAGATTCGTATATTCTGGAGGACATAAATCTATTGCTGTTTTCAAATAATTATGAGCATTAGTTAATTTAATTTTTTCATTATTTACTGCTGTGTTATAACCTATCTCTCCAGGTATTCCTGTATCTATTGCATAATATTCATCTTCTAAATAATCATATTCGCTATCATTATATATTTTATTTTTTATAACAAAAGGATTATATACATCAATTTGACTATACCATGGCAAAGGATATGGTTTTAGTCCATAATATCCTGATGGAAAGAACGGGTTACCTGTTAAATAAGTTCCCTTTTGTATTTCATATCCACTATCGGGATAAGGATCTCCTTCATAGTCTTCGATACCATGACCTTCAAATCCTTTTAAATAACGTCTAGATTCATCTAATGTACCTAAAACATTATTATAATTCACAAAAAATTTCTTATATAAAGCTTCTATAGTTAATCTATTTGGTATTGAAGTATTATTAATAAAATCAATACTATCTGATATTCCAGTATCTTGTTGTTCTAATCCTAATTTATGTTTACCTAGATTAACTAATTCTTCAGAAGTAAAAGAAGGATTCATTATATTGTTCCTTGTATTTCTTTTATTTTGTTATTATATTTTTCATGTTCTAATAATAAATCATTATTATCTTTTTCTATATCTTTTATTTGTTTATTGTATATTTTAAACATATCGGAAGTTATATCAGGACTCATAAGTCTATATATTTCATCCAGTGTTTTTTTATTTTCCTCAATTTTTTCTTTTATGTTTTTATTTTTAGATGTATAGTATTCTTCTTCTGCATTAGTATTATTATTATTATCATTAACAATAGATAAACTTCCAAAGCTATTAAAAGATACATCATGAGTGCTTAATATTTTTTTAATTAAGGATAAGCTTTCAGATGTATATCCTAGATCAATTATTTTCTTTATCTTTTGAAATATCACCTTTGACATTCTTTTTATCCTTTTTCTTTTTATCATTTTTTTGAATTTGCTCAGAAGGAATAATTTTTCCTCCTGTTATTATCTTTTTTAACATAATAAATTTCTTTTCTCCTTGTTAATTATTATTTCAAAAATATCTTTTGATTTTTCAATAGATATTTTTATGTCTTCTTCTTTCATGTTTCCAGGATCTTTAGAGTCGTAGGGTACTATATATATATCACATATGTTTTTCATGTCTTCGATTACTTGATCTCTTGCTTTATAACCACTATTATCATTATCGAAAAATAAATATACTTTTTCAGTATATTTCTCTAATAATCTTATTTGATTTTTAGATAAAACACTTCCCATAGTTGCTACTACATTTGGAAATCCAGCCTGTGTTATTTTAAAAACATCGAAAGGACCTTCTGTTAGTATTATACCATGTTTATTAGAATATTTTTTGACCTTGTTAAGGTTATATAATATTTCATTTTTCTTAAGCCCATAACTATTAGCATACTTTACTGGGTCTTTGTTAGTTACATCTCTTCCAATAATTCCAACTAGTTCATCATTATCGTTTCTAACTGGAATCGTTATTCTTTTAGTGTATCTTACCTTTTCTCCATTTTGTATTATCCAGTTATCTGTATATCCTAGTTCAAAATATTTACATATATTTTCTTTGATTCCTCTTTCGTATAAAAAAGGATGTCTTTTTCTATATTTTTCTAATAGTAAATTATCTAGTGGGATACATATATTTTTTTCTTTATTTATTATATTTAGTTTTTCAGATATAATATTTATTGCATTTTTTCTTTTAATTTCCAACATTATATCATCTTCTATATCTATAGATATTTCATATTTGTTTTTTAAATACTCTAAGACATCTTTATCTCTTTCTAAGTTTTTTATTTTTTTTATAAGATCTACTAAATTTCCTCCCCCACACGTGAAGCAGTTATACGTACCATCTTCCATATGTATTCCAAAAGATGGTCTTCTTTCCTTTCCTAGTTTATGAAAAGGACAATAAGACTGAATATTATCACTAATAATTTTGCCAGTAGTTCTTATATCAAGATCTTTTATTAAAAGATCAATATCTATAGCAGATTTTATAAATTCAAGTATTTTATTCACTAGTCATCTATAATCCATTCATCTGAATTTGTACTAGTTATTATTACAGTTTCTTCCTCTTTACTTATTTCTCTTATATTAGAATTATCCATATCCCAAGATATTGGTATTATTTTTTTACCAGGACCTTCTCTGGAAAGCAAGCAATAAAGATGCATTAGTTTATTTTCTCTCATTTCATCACTTTGGTATAATGCCCAGGAAAAATCTAAATACCTATTGATTCTTTTAGTAAAACTAACTTGATCTTCATGTGGCTCATGTCTTACTTTTTTTATTTTATCATCTTTTTTTACTTTTTCAACTTCAGATTGCATTTGAGAAATAAGTACAACTGGCATATTTAATTCTTGTTGTATTTTTTTATTTATAGATAACATTACTTGAGTAATTTGTCTCCATTCATCAAATTTATTACTAATATCAATATGAGATAACTGATCAATAAAAACTATTTGAGTATTATATTTTTCTATACAATATTTTGTGTGTTTGTATATGTCTCTGACGTTACAATCTTCATTTACTATTATTAGTTTTCCACCTTCTGTTTGACATACAGATATATTTTTTTCGAATTTTTCAATATCTTCTTCGTTTAAGCTTCCTTTTCTTATTTTATCATAAGATATATTAGATAAAACAGCATCTAATCTTCTAGCTATTCTATCTCTTGTCATCTCAAGGGAGAATAATAATACATTAACTCCTTGCTTAAGAAGATTATTAATAAGATATAAGGAAAACCAAGTTTTACCTACTTTAGTATCTCCTAGTATTAAATGTAATTCACTCGGCAAAAAACCCTGACTTTCTTGATCAAAAGATGGGATTAAACTTTTTATACCATTTTCTTTTATATTCAATACATGATCTTCGTAATCTTGTAGTCTGTCTGATTTGTTATACTCAAAATAAACTTCTTTTTCATCTTGATGTGGAGACATACATTCATATTCTATTTTGTTTAATAAATATGTTTTAATATCTATATTTTCATCTAAATTTTTAATTTTTTCTATTATACCATAAATATTAGATAAGTTTTTTCTCCTTATTATTTTTTTCATTATTATATCAATATCTAATGGATCTTCTATTTTATCTATCTGATAGTCCTCTAGTTCTTTAAATCCTGGAACTTTTTTATATTCTTCCCAATAGTCTTTTATTTCTTTGAAAGCTTTAGAATAATTATCGTTTAAAAATAAACTTGAATCAATTTTATATTTAGGACTATCTATTATATCTGGATTTTGAATTATACAGTTAATTAACATGTTCTCATAATTTGCCATTGTTATTCCTTTATCTCTAAAATAATGGTTTTAATTTTTTTATATTATTAGATTCTAGTAGAGATTCGAGATAAAAAGATTTTTCTGTTCTATAATCTATATCTCTTTTAACTTCTTTTTCTATTAGTTTACCTTTAATTAAGCTTATAATATTTAGAGCATAAGATGATATATCTTTTATTGGACAGTTTGCAGTAATTATAGTTGGTTTGTTTCTTCTATTTCTATATCTTATGATATAATCTAAATAGAATTCTATATAACTTTTATCTTTTGTATATTCTCTAGATATATCATCTATAACTAAAAAATCTATTTCTTTTATTTTTTCTATAAAATCTCTTGTTTTGTTAGAAAACCTATCATCTAAATAAGATATTATTTCTGACAAAGTAGTAAAGAACGGTTTATATTTTTTAGTTCTTATTGATTCTTTTAATACACATACTGATAACATTGTTTTTCCAGCACCAAGACGACCCCATAAATAAAGTCCTATTCCATTTTCATATGCTTTATCTATACTATTTATATATTTTTTTACTGTGTTGTAAGCATTTTTATCATTGTTGTTTTCTTTTTCGAAATCTTCTAGTTCTAGATAATGATATTCTTCATATATTCCACAAGAGTTATATATTTTCCTTATTTTTTCCTCAACTACACAATAACAATCATTATTATTGACTTTTCCAGTATTGTTACATTCTTTACAATAGTTAATTTTTGAATATCTAATATATTCCGAAGCATCGATTTTATTCATTTTGGATAGTTTTTCAGAGTCAAATTTCATTTTTTATCCTCTTTATACATATATGCATATTTTCTCATAATATCGATAGATGGTGGAGTATCGATCCAATTATCCCCAGCTTCTTTTATAAAGTTTTTATATTCTTCATCATTAATCCTACAATCATTTTTGGCTTCTAGTATTATCCTTACAAACACTTTATGTTTTTTATCTATTTCTCTTTTCTTTTCTTTAAATTCTTCACTAAATAATAATGTTCCGTTCTTGTATAATTTTATTATGTCTTTTATATTCATTTCTCTTTGAGATATATCAATATCTTCTTTATTGAAAGGAAGATTCCATTCGTTTTTATTTTTATTTATAATATTTAACGTCCTTCCAATTTGAGGAAGAGAATAATATTTTAATGTCATAGGTAATTCATCACCATCAAATACCATTCCATCATATTTTTTACTTATTGAGTCTTCATATACGCCCCTTATACATTTAAAAAGATCTTCTAGTTTTATATCTCCATCATTTTTTAGAAGTTTAGCCTCTCTGAGAGATCTTGAAAAAAATGATTTACTTATATCTTTTAGATTGTATTCACTAAACATTCTCATAGATATATCATATAGATTGTAATCTGAAAGTTCTTTTTCAACTGGAGGTGGTACTACTATTTGTCTTAGTTCTTTTTTCTCCTGACAGTTTTCGATTGTTTTTGATTCTATTTTAATTTCTATTGGTGTTGGTGTTGGATTTTCTTTACATAAATATATTTTATCATTTTCGATATATATCATACCATTAATTTTTTTTATTATTTTTTCTATTCGTATTTCACTTTCATTTATATTTTGAGATATTTCTTTCAATGTTAATCCTATTTTTTGTATCCATGTATTATTGTGTTTAAAACCATAATGATATTTAATTAAATTAATTATAATTTTCATTGTTATATTTTTAGTAATTATACCAATATAGTCTAATATCTCCACAGGCATTACTATATTATTATTTAGTTCTAATAAATTTAATATTTTACTATCAACAAATATACTATAATTCCATAAACTGTTTTTACATTCCTCACAAAACGGTAAATTCATTAAATTAATATTTTCATTATTTTTTACTATAATTTTTTCTTCTTTGGCACCCTTTTTGGAACAATTTTTACATATCATAATTAATATTCCTTATATATTGTTTTTACTATTATATAATAAAAAAAAGATATTGTCAAACCTATTTTGATATTGACAATATAAATATGTATGTTATAATAGAAGAAAAGAAGGTGTTTTTGTCCTCTTTAACCATTGAGAGAAATTCCCTCCCTTCAGGTAGGGGTTATAAATCAGGGTAAATTTTAGGGGCTAGAGATTTTGTAAAATACAGTATAATATAGGTAGAGATAATAATTTAGGAGCTTATAAATATGTATCACTTAGATAAAACAAGTAACTCTGTTTTTTCTTTATTTTTCCACTTTATAACTGTAGTAAAGTACAGACAAAGGATTTTTACAGATGATACTATAGTATCCAATGTAAAACTAATTATGGATGAGATAGCTAAAGATTTTGATGTTTTAATTATAGAACAAGAATGTGGAGAAGATCATATACATATTTTATTCAAAGCTAAACCGACCTTAGATATTACTAAGTTTATAAATATCTTAAAAGGTCACAGCTCTAGGAAAATTAGAGATAAGTATAAAGATTTCTTAAAGGATAAGTTATGGGGCGATAATTTATGGTCTCCGTCTTATTTTTTGGCTACTTCAGGTAATGTAACAATAGATATTCTTAAAGAATATATAGATAATCAGAGGTCTTTGCAGGAATAATGATCACTTATAAATATAGATTATATCCAAATCGAGACCAGATAGATTTGATGTGGTCTCATTCTAGTAAACTAAATTGGGTTTATAATTATTTTTTAGATCAGAGAATACAAGAGTACAAGACTAATCATAAGTCCATCAGTCGTAAAAAACAGCAGTCAGAATTAGTAGATCTTAAAAACAAATATCCGGACCTGAAAGAAATACATTCTCAGGTCTTACAACAGGTCCCTCTTAGATTATATAAGAGTTATAAAGTTTTTTTCAAGAGATGTAAGTTAGGACAGGGGCCACCTAAATTTAGATCCTGTAAGAAATTTTTCACTCTGGTTTATCCTCAGTCAGGTTTCAGTATACAGGATAATATTTTACACACCAAGGTTTATGGAGATATTAAATTCTATAAATCTAGACCAATAGAGGGTAATATACAGCAGATTCAGATCACTACTTATAAAAATAAATGGTATCTTTGTGTACTAACAGATCACATTAGACCATCTTCAGATACGGACCTAAATAAAATGATAGGTATAGATCTAGGAATTACTAATCTTGTAGCGACCAACGAGGGTGAAATCATAAAGAACAAGAATCATGCTAAATATTTTGACAAACAGATCAATAAATTAAAGTCAAGGAGGGATAAAAATTGTAAAAAGTATTCTAGGAAATCTAAGGAACTAACTAAGACCATAAACAGATTGTACGACATGAAGAATAATAAGACCAGGGATTTTCTTCATAAGGTTTCTAAAAACCTATCCAGTAGATTTGGTACGATCTTTATAGAGGACTTAAATCTTAAGACCATGTCAGAATCTGATATAACTGGATTAAATAGGGAGCTCAGAAACTCCCAATTATCTAGATTTGCAGGTATGGTTATTTACAAGACTAAGAGGACTTTAAAACTGAATCCATTTAATACTTCTAAGACCTGTAGTCAATGCGGACATGAATATAATATGCCTTTACACATCAGGGTTTTTAGATGTCTTAATTGTGGTCTTGTAATAGACAGAGATGTAAATTCTAGTAAAAACATTTATTGCCTGGGACGGGCCGTTCTATCTAGTAATAAGGAGTTAGAAATGATAGAATGTACTGGATTTTCAACTATGACGATCCGGGAATACTGGTCTAATCAGCCAGCACTGCAGACTAAAGATGATAGGAGAGATCCAAAAGAATCTCCTGTCTTTAGGCAGGAGTAGTTCAAATGATTATATAATTGAAACACAATTAGAAAATCTATTGACAAAATTATTAAACGATTATATAATTGAAACACAATTAGAAAATAGGAGGAAAAATTATGGGAACTGGAGAATATGGTTTCGAGGCTGCTGAAAAAGGATCGAATGAAGTAGCAGAAAAAAAGAGGCAAGGACAAGGAGGAAAAAAGGAATTTTCAATGGAAGATTTCCTAAAGAGAAATTTTAGGCTAAAAAATATTGGAGATGAGTCAGCTATTAGATTTTTAGAAGAAGATGAGAGTAAATCAATTCTAACTTATAAGAAACATACGATTCAAACTGGAACAGGGTTTAGACATCCTGCATGCTGGGGAACAGGTTGTCCTTTTTGTAAAAAGGGAAATAAACAAAGAACATCTATACTTATGAATATTATAGATAAAAGAGATAATTTGGTTAAAATATTTGAGATCAATGCAACAACGTGGGGATGGTTTGTTGCATATAAAAGAAGATTAAAGAAAAGTGGAAAGCCAGATCTTTTATCCGATAGAGATTTTGTTATTGCGAAGGCTTCCGATAAAGGAGATTTTAATATTACCTATGATGATCCTTCTCCTTTAACAGATGATCAGAAAAACATGAAAAGATGGGATCTTTCTAAAAAAGCCAGTCCAAGACCTGTGGAAGAGCTTAAAAAAATGTTTCCTTCTTTTTTTGAAGACGATGAAGAAACTCCTTCTTCTCCACCATTTGATACAAATGTTACAGAAGTTAAAGAAGTTACAGAAGATCTTCCTAGTGATGATGATCTTTTTCCCGATTTTGATAAAGTGTAAATAATTATCATTAGGAGATATAATGTACGTTAATCTTCACTGTCATACTGAATACTCAACATTAGATGGTCTTGCAAAGATCAAGGACTATATAAACAGGTGCAGGGATCTAAAAATCCCTGCACTTTCAATTACTGATCATGGAAACGTAGGGGGTCTTTTAGATGTTTATCTAAAATGTAAGAAGAATAATATAGTTCCCATACTTGGTATGGAGGCTTATCTTGTTGATAATTTAGAATCTATGTTTTCAAGAAAAATTCAAAAAAAGAATCATTTATTGTTAATAGCTAAGAACTTAAAAGGATATCAAAACTTATTAAAAATAAGTACAGATAGTAATATTCATGGTTTTTATTATAAGCCTACAGTAGATTATGATATTTTAAGAAAATATGGTGATGGTATTATAGCTAGTTCAGCATGTATTGCTGGAGAGATTCCAGAAGCAATTCTAAATAAGGATCTTAATAAGGCAGAATTACTATTAAAAAATTATTTAGGAATATTTGGAGATAATTTTTATTTAGAAATGATGCCATCTAGAGATGATAGACAAAAGGAAGTCAATTTAGGACTTGCTTATTTATCTAGAAAGCATGGAATAAAAACTATTATAACTAATGATAGCCACTATATAAAACAGGAAGATGCTAAGGTTCATGAAATTTTAAAATGTATACAAATGAACAAAAAATATGATCCAAATAATATGAGATTTGGAGTAGACGACTATTTTATTATGGATGAAGATCAGATAAGATCTTACTTCAATAAATATCATCCAGAAATATCAGAAGATTTAATCAATAATAGTTTTAAAAATATAGAAGATATAGTATCAGGATATAATATAGAGATACCATTAAACCAGATATTATTACCTAAATTTAAAATAGAAGATGAAAACTTTCTAAAACAAAAAGAAAAATATGTAAATAAATATGATTTTATTAAAAATGAATTGGATGGTTTCTTATTATATTTATGTTCAAAAAATTGGAAAAAGTATGGATTTAAAGAAAATATTTATAAAGAAAGACTTTTATATGAATTAAAAGTTATATGTAATATGGGCTATTCCAGCTATTTTCTAATAGTATGGGATTATATAAAATGGGCAAAAGATAGAGATATTATGGTTGGTCCTGGACGAGGGTCTGGAGCGGGGAGTTTAATATCTTATATATTAGATATTACAACAGTAGATCCTATAAAACTGGATTTGACTTTTGAAAGATTTTTAAATCCAGATAGAGTTAGTATGCCTGATATCGATTCGGATTTCCAGGATAATAGAAGAGAAGAAGTAATAGACTATATATGTAAAAAATATGGAGAAAGAAACTCTTGTAATATTACAAATTATAATAAGATGAATGCAAGAGGAGTAATAAGAAAAGTATCTTCTGCATATAATTTAGATTTCCAAGATGTAAGTAAATATATAAAAATAATAGAATCCTCTTATGATATTAAGTTATTATCAATTAGAGATATATTTAAAGATCTTAATAAGAATAAGTGGAAAATATTTGATGGTTTTGGAGATGTAGATAAAATTAAAGAAATATTTAAAGTTTCATCTGTAATGGAAGGTGTTATATCTAATGATAGTATACATGCTGGAGGAATATGTATAAGTGATGAAGATTTATCTAATTATACAGCACTAAAAAGAAGCAAAAAGAAAGATAATAAAGACGTAAATATGATTTCTACTCAATATGATAAAGATACCTTAAAGGAAATAGGTCTTTTGAAATTTGATATATTAGGAGTATCTTATCTTAATGTGATAAAAAATACTATTAATTTAATAAAAGAAAGATATAATAAAGATATTATATTAGAAGATATATCTTTAGATGATAATAATATTTATAGGGATCTTAGTATAGGAAAAACTATAGCAATTTTTCAACTTGAGAATAATGTTCCAAAAGGTGTATTGAAAAAAATAAAAGCAAATTGTTTCGAGGATGTTGTTATTACGAATGCTTTAATTAGACCAGGTCCTTTATCTAATCAAATGGATACAATGTATGCAGAGAACAAAGAGGATCCAAGTAGAATAAAATATGATCATCCTATAATGTCTAAAGTATTAGGAAAAACTCATGGGGTTATAGCATATCAAGAGCAAGTAATGGAAATGTCTAAAGTTCTTGCTGGATTTAATAATATTCAGGCAGATACTCTAAGAAAGGGAATGGGAGATAAGAATATAGAATATTTTAACAAGCTCAAAATTGAATTTATTGATGGATGCAAAAATAAAAATAATATTGATAACAATATATCTAATAAAATATGGGATATAATTATCAGGTTTGCTGGATATTCTTTTAATAGGTCTCATTGTGTATGTTATTCATTATTATCATGTTGGTGCGCATGGCTAAAATATTATTATCCTTTAGAATATATGCTATCTTGTTTACAGATACAAGGAGGAGATAGATATGAGATATTAATGAAAGAATCAAAAAGAATAGGAATTAATATATTAGCTCCAAATATAAATCATAGTCAAGAATCATGTTCTATTTATAATAATTCTTTATTAGCTGGTTTTGATATAATAAAAGGAATAAGAACACAAGATGTAAAAATATTGATTAATAATAGAACATATAAAGATTTTAAAGATATTGTTTTAAAAACTAATAAATATAAGATCGGTAGACAATGTATTATTTCATTATTGAGATTAGGGATAATTCCAAAAAATATGATAGAGGATGAATATTCAGTAAAATCTATTGTAGAAAATATTGATGATTATATAAAATATGTAGTAAATTCTAAATATAGTTTATTTGAAACTGTTTCTGGTATTCCAAAAATAGAAGAATATCTAGACAAGGAAATAGAAGATTTCGAAGAGAAAAGCTATACAAGTAATATTTTTGCAAGATCTTTAATGGATAAAGTAGAAATCATAAACAAAAAGAGATCTTTTCAATATGAAGATTGGGAAAATATTAAAGACGGGAAAGAAGTAATAATAGGTGGTAAAATAAGTAAGCTGGTAATTAAACAGGATAAAAGAGGAGGAAGATATTGTAATTTTGAAATTACAATTCCTGGAGTGGATGAAAAGTATAAAATAAGAGTTTTCAGTAATATGTATAGTATATATGAAAACTTAATAAAGATGGATACTTTTATCATGATTAAAGGGAATGTTAATATTAGCGAAGAATGGCATTTCAAAGGGATAATTGCTAATAAAATAGGACTATTGGAAAAATAAATGATAAATATCATTATAGATAACCATAAATCTAAACTTATAGGAGATCTTCCTTTCAATGTAAGAAAAAAAATTGAAATGAAAACATCTTTCAAATATCCTAATTACTTTTTTGTTCCACAAAGAGGAAATTGGGATGGATGGATAAAACTTTTTGATAAAAATAGTACATTCCCTACAGGATTACTGTATTATATTATATCAACTTTAGATGATTTTAAAATTAAGTACTCTTTAATAGATAAAAGAAAAATATATAATAAGAAAAATATAAAAATTGAAAACAAAAATGGTATTATTTTAAGAGATTATCAAGAAAAAGCATTAATAGACGTGATAGATAATAAAAGAGGAATTGTAAGACTTCCAACTGGTGCTGGTAAAACAATTTTATCGGCTTTTATAATTAAGGAATCTGGAATGTATCCTAATATATTTCTTGTTCATAGAAAATCATTATTATATCAAACTATTGAAGTTTTTAAAGATTTTTTTGGAGAAGATAAAGTTGGTCAAGTAGGAGATAATATTGTAGATTTTAATCCATATGTAAATGTAATTATGTTTCAGACATTATCTAATATTTTTGATATTAAATATGAAAGTCTTGATTCAGTTGAAAAAGATAAAACAGAGATAAAGAATAAAATTGAATCATCTAATAAAATACAAGAATCTAAAATGATAATAATTGATGAGTGTCATCATGCTGGAGCAAAAACAGTTAGAGATATAATGAAGAAAATGGATAATGCTTTATGGAGAATAGGTCTTAGTGCAACACCATATAGAGATGATGGATGTGATCTACTTATAGAATCTTATATAGGTCGTATAATAAGTTCTATAACAGCATCAGATCTAATAAAGAAAGGAAATCTTGTAAATTCTCGCATGAGGTTTATAAGATATAATCCTGGTGGTATAAAAAAAAGATTTAAATATGATGAAATATACAAAGAGGAAATAGTTAATAATGAATATAGGAATAAAATAATATCTGAAATAACTTTAAAGCAATCACAACTTGGAAGAAGTACATTAATAGTTGTTAAACACATAGAACATGGTAGAAACTTACTTAAAATATTGAATGAAATGAATATAGACGCATATTTTATAGAAGGAAAAACTAAAGATAAGGTAAGAAATGAGTATCTAAATAAATTTAAAAATAAAGAAGTTTTAGTAATAATTAGCACTATATTTTCTGAAGGAGTAGATATTCCATCTTTAGATGTCCTGATAAATGCAGAAGGGGGAAAGTCTCCAACTGCAACTTTTCAAAAAGTAGGAAGAGCTTTAAGACCTTATAAGGATAAAAAAGAATGTATTTATATAGATTTTATCGATCCTTATAAATTTTTATTAGATCATTCTAATCAAAGAATTAAAATACTAGAAACTGAAGATTTATTTAATGTAGGAATAGTTAATTATGAAAAAAAATAAGATATTATGTATTGATCCAGCAAAAATAATAAGTGGGTATTCGGTTTTTACTATAGAGGATCAGGATATTATTTTATTAGATTATGGTTTAATAAAAACTAAATATAAAAACCATTTATATCTTTTAGAAATATATAACGAGATTAAAAAATTAATAGAAAAACATGATATAAATATATTAATTTTAGAAGATATATATTGTAGAAATGTTAATACATTAATAGTATTAGCCATGGTTAGATCCTGTATAATGTTAACTTCTTTATTATATAATAAAGATATAAAGATAGAAATATATAGAACTAAAACAATAAGAAAAGAGTTATGTGGAAATGGAAACTTTAATAAAGAACAAGTTAGAAAATACTTAATAGATAATTACAATATGGATGAGGATATTATAAGTTTAGATATAAGTGATTCAATATCTCTAGGAGTATATTATTATATTATAAAGGAGAAAAATAATGGCAGTAAAATTGGGAGTAGATCAGACAAAAATAAATCAATATAATTCAATATTAATAACTGCAACAGAGGCTCAAAGTAAAATTCAAGAAGATTTAGAAATTAGAATTGATAAACTAACTGATCTAAAAGATGAAATATTTAAATATGTTAATAGTCAAGATCTTAGAATTCAAGATGATCCTGAACTAGATCAAGTTGAAAAAACTTTAGCGAGAGCTCAAAACTATATGAATAGAGTAATTGAAATTTTATTCGAATCAACTCGAAAAAAGATTGATCTTGAAAGAATGAAAAAATCAATATATAATAATATGATAGTATGCGTAGAGGGAGGAGATGCAAATACTAGAATATCTTTTATAGAAAATAACCTTACAACCTTTACTCAATCTATTACAATAGAAGATGATATGATATCTTTATGTAAAGTTGTAGTAGATAATCTTAAAAAAATACAAGAAACATCTTCAAGACAATTGACAGCAATAAATTATAGAATTCAAATGAAAACTACTGGTATGCAAAATATGGATGACTTGAATATGGATATATAGGAGAAAAAATGAAAGAAGATCTTGAAAAACTAAAAGAAAAAGAAGACAAACTAAAAGAAAAAGAGTTAACGCAGGGAGAAAATCTTGCTAAACTTTTAAGTAAAAAGTTTACTCTGCTTCCAGTTAAAGGAAATGAACATAGGTTTGAAGTTAATCCCATATCTACTGGATCTTTAATAATGGATTATCAATCTGGAATAGGAGGGTTTCCAAGAGGAAGAATAGTTCATATTTATGGATCTAAATCATGTGGTAAAACTACCTTAGCTTTTTCAGTTATGGCTCAAGCTAAAAAGATGGGATTATTATCTGTATTATTAGAAATGGAAAGAGCTCCTATGTTAAGACAGAGAGCATTAGAGATGGGAATAGATATTTTAGACTCTAATAATTTTATGTTTGATCAGCCAGTATCAGCTGAAGATTGTCTAAATAAATTAAGATGGACTTGTCAAGCTGAAAAATTTATTCCAGCAGTAGTTGTAGTTGATTCTGTAGCAGGAATGATGTCTGAAGTTGATATCGATAAGGATTATACAGATTCTTCCAAGGTTGCTGGAGTTCCATTATTACTTTCTAGATCCCTAAAAGAGATTAACTATTTTGCCAGTAAGAATAATATTTTAGTTATTTTTACTAATCAAGTAAGAGAAAAAGTTAGTATGACATCAAGATATGTTCAAGAAATTCCACCAGGTGGAAAAGCTATTGGTTTTTATGCTAGTATGGAAGTGACTCTGAAAACTCTCAAAGCGGATGAAATTATTGATCCTGATAATAAAGATGAAGATAATAATAAAATAGGACAAGGAGTTTCTTTTGTTTTTTCTAAAAATAAAGTAGCAGTTCCACATAAGTGTGGTATATTTGATCTATATTTTGATGAAAGAAAAATAGATAATTATAGTGCTTTAATATTAATAGCTACAAAAAAAGATATAGTACATCAGGGAGGTCCATGGTTCACTTACAAAGATGAAAAATGGCAGGGTAAAAATAAACTAATAAATGAATTAAGATACAACGAGAAACTATATGAATCAATAAAAAATGATATATTTGGAAACAAGAAATGAATATTATAATTTTAGCAGGAGTTACTATTGGGTTAACTGAAATTAATATGAAAGTAGGAGATTCTTTAGATATAAAAGATGAAAAATATTTAATTAGATCAATCAATGATAATCACGGAATATATGAAAAAGAAATAAAAAAAATATATTATCTATATCCATTAGACGAAGGAGAAGATAAATGTCCGATATAAAAGACTATATTAGAGATGCTCATAAAATAGCAACAGAAAAAGGATTTTATGACACAAAAAGAGATTTTACTCACTATTGTATGATGATAATAACTGAGATATCTGAAGCGGTTCAATCAGATAGAAAGAATCATAGTTATGAAGATATTATGGGGGAACTTGCAGACACAACTATTAGGCTTTTTGATTTTATAGCATGGTTAGAAGAAGAAGCTGATAAATCTATGATTTTAACCAAAGATAATACCTTTGAAGAAATATTGAAAAAAACAATGGAGTATTTCAAAACCAGACCATATAAACATGGAAGAAAATATTAAACCAGGAGATAAAAATAATGGGTAATCTTAGTGATTTTATTAGGGGCATAGGACAAAGCATATTATTATTAATCGGAATAATTATTGTATTTTTTCTTGCAATATATGGTCTTTTTTCCTTAATTTTGAAACTACCTACTTTATTCTAGAGGACTTGACTTTCTAAATAAGTTAAGTTATAATAATAGAAATAAAAGGGAGAAAATATGTGTGAATTATTAAACTCAAGAGAGATTCTGTTTCATATTCCAGATGAAGGAATTGTTAGAGAAGAGTTAATAAAAGATATTAAGGATAGCATTCCTTATCTATCCTATAATATTATAGAAAAATCTATTATAAGATCACTTAATAATGAAAAAATAGTTTTATTAAATAATATTATAAAACCTTCAGGTAATCTCACAATAATGGTAGATGGAATAATTGAATAATAAAAATAAATCCCAAAAACAAGAAAATAAAATATCTAAATTACTAGATATGTGTAAAACCATAAGTTCTGGATCTATATGGTTTTCAAAAGGTGATTTAAAAGATGATGATTTTATACTAGAAGCAAAAACTACTGATAATGAAAAATATACAATAAGTAGAAAATTAATAAACAAGATATCCGAGGAGTCTTTTTCTAGGTTTAAAAAACCATTAATATTTATAACAGTTCAAGATAAAGACTATATATTAATGAAAAAAAATGATTTTATTGAAATATCAGAAATAGGAGAGGAAAAAATCAAAGATCTTTTAATATATAAAGAAGAAAATACTAGAAACAATAGTGGATTTACTATAAATAATGATTTATTTAAAGAAGAATCTATTAGAGAAGTTGTTATGGTTAATTTTATAAAAAATAACAAAATATTTGATCAGTGGATATGTATAAAAACTGAACTATTTCTGAAAATAAAAGAAGATAAATAATGGAAAAAATAATAGTATTCTTTATTCAATGCTTATTTTCTATGATTGATTTATTAATGAAATGTAATATTGTTGTATTTGTTTTGAGTATTGTTTTTGGATGTTTATCAAACATATATATTTGGTTAGGTTATATAGTCTTCAATATATGTGATTATATTGATTTCATATCATGGAAAATAAGAAATATAAGATAAGGGATAATATAATGGAAACATTAATTTGGGATCTAGATGGAACAATAATACATACTCTTTATAAATATCGAATAGCATCATCTAAGTGTATTACTACCATTCTCGAATCTATTATACCACATACCATGTCAATTCAGGAAATAGATATTAAACATTCAAAAATAGATACTGAAGATTGTATAAAAAAAGGATTTGGAAATAAAAATAGATTTTCTAATTCATGGATCAAAACATACAAAACTATATGTAATGAAAAAAATATTTTACCAAATGAAAATAGTATTAAATCAATAAAAAATAATGCATTATCTTGTTTTAGGAATGATATAATTTTTATAGATTATGCTGAAGAAGTTTTAGATTATCTAAAAGATAAATATAATATGTATCTATTTACAATGGGTTCTTATGATATTCAATATGAAAAAATAATAAAAGCTAATTTGTTCAGGTTTTTCAATCTTTCTAATATTTTCATTACCAAAGATAAAAATATAAAAACATGGAAAAAGATTTTAGATTTTGTGGGAGATCATGCTATTACGTCAATTATTGGAGATAGTTTAAGATCTGACATATATCCTGCTATAAAATTGGGACTAAAAAAGGCTATATATTTTGAATCCGAACCATGGTTATTTAGTATCTGTACAGATATTAAATATATTGAGGATAGTGAAAGATTTTATAAAATAAAAAACTTAAAAGAAATATTTAATATTCTTGAAGGTAAATAATGATAAACAAATTAAAAATAATGAAAGATCTTTGGGATAAAGTTAAAAATTGTTATAAATGTAATATTAATTCTACAATAGGAGAAAATAATCCTCATGTTTTTATTAGAGGAGGAGTCAATTCAAAAATCTTAGTTATTGGTCAAAATCCTGGAAAAGATGAAGTTATCCAAGGAAAGCCTTTTATTGGTAAATCTGGAAAAATATTAAATAAATTACTAGAAGAATCAGGATTGAGAGAAAAAGATTATTTAATAATGAATTCTATTTTTTGCTATACTCCGAAAAACAGAAAGCCTAAAGAAGAAGAAATAAGAAAATGTAGAGTTAATTATGGATTGAAAATAATATCAATAATGGATCCTAAAATAATAATAACAATGGGATCATCGGCTTTAGACTTTATATCTGGTGAAACAAAAGAGATAATGCAATATAGAGGAACATGGAAAAAATTTATGGGTAAAAATGTTTTTGTAATGTTACATCCAGCTTCTGGAATATATAGTAAAGAGAGAAAGGTTTTATTCGAAAATGATTTCAAATATTTTAAAGAAACTTGCAAAAAATATTTATAAAATACTATTATTATGTGATATTTATTTTCATGTTTATAATATGGATAAAACAAGATGGATGACCATTAAGATTAACTTAATATATAAGGGATATCAATATGAAAAAGACCTTCTTAAATGAAATTATAATGTCAGATAACCCTCTTTTTAATTATAATAATTTAATTATTTTAGTTCCAGAATTAAGAGATTGTGTTAAATGTAATCAAAACAAATATCACTCTAAAAATGTTTTTGGTCACATTATGGATGTAGTAATGTCTTGCGAAAAAGATTTAATACTAAAACTTGCCGCATTGTTTCATGATATAGGAAAACCAAAGGTAAAAACTTATCATTGTCCTGATTGTGATAAAAAGTATTTGGATAGACCTTTTCATTGTGGTAAAAAGTTTGATGATATTAATTGTCATTTTTATCAGCATGAAGTAGAAAGTGGAAAAATGATACAAAAAATAATGGAAAGATTAGAATATAATGAGAATATAATTTACAATGTAAGAATATTAGTAGAAGATCATATGTTTCCTTTCGATATGAATAAAAAAACAGTTAAAAAACTAATAAAAAGAGTTGGTAAAAATAATATAGTAAATCTTATAAAATTAAGAATTGCGGATATTATGGGATCTAAAAATGATTCAATATCAGATCTTAAAAAAACAAGAAAAATGTTAGATATTATGTCAGAAATAATAGAAGAGGATGAATCTTTTACTATAAAAGATCTTGCAATAAATGGTAAAGATGTTATAGAAATATTAAATATTAAACCGTCTAAAATAGTTGGAGAAATATTAAAAACATTACTTGAAGAAGTTAAAAATAATCCAGAGAAAAATAATAGAGAATGTTTATTAGAGATGATATGTTTGTATGATCAGACTTATAAATGAATAAGGAGATAATATGGAAGTTAATTTAAATGTAGAATTATTATCTATAACACCTAATGCTTTAGATTTAATAGAGGAAGCAGGAAGAATATGTTATAATAGTAAGAAAGGTAACCAGGATAAAAGAAATAGTTTTATAAAAAAAAGAATAGAAGCAGGACATGAATCTATTATAGAACATTGTTGCGCCACTTTTTTAATTGAAGGTTTTAGCCGAATATCTTCACAACAGCTTACTAGGTATAGAATATGCTCATTTTCCCAAAGATCTCAAAGGTTTACAAAAGAAGATGGTTTTAATTATATTATTCCAGTAACAATTAAAGATAGTAAATTTATAAATAGATTTGTAAAATGGATGATGGATGGAAAAGAGCTTTATGATGAAATGATTAATAATGGGATTCCTAAAGAAGATGCAAGATTTTGTCTCCCTCCAGGAATAGAAACAAAATTAGTTATGACTATGAATTTCAGAGAGCTGAGACATTTTTTGAGTCAGAGATTAGCTAAAGATGCTCAATGGGAGATAAGAAATGTCGCTAAAGAAATATTAAGAATATTAAAAGAACAAGTAAATGTAATATTTGATGATTTAGGAGACAATAATGATAAAAACAAAAACTCAAGAAACAAAGAAGAGTAATAATTCTTTATGGGTTAGAAATTCTTTAGATATAGCAGATGAAAATTTATCTGTTTCTTGTATGTTTCAAAATGGAATGATGGTTTCTTTGCCTAATTATTTTATATGTGAAATGTATAATCGAATTCGTAGATTTTATCAGGATACTTCAAAATATCAAATATATTTTGAACAACATATTGTTATATTATCATGGGGAAATATCCATATATCATTGGAAGGATATAATCATAACGTTTAGGACTTCAAGCTTACAAAATATATTATATAATAGAATAGGAGGTAATAAAATGGAAAATCAAATAGGAGATAATAAACTTTATTATGAGAAAAGAGAAATAAGTTCAGAATTCAACACCTTTTATATTGAGATGAAAGGTAATAATGTTGAAATTATAGGAGATGGAACATCTAATGGAACTAAAGTAATAATTAACGGAGAGCAAGTTAAAGGAATACAATCATTAGATATATTTTTAAATATCAATAAACCAACAATAGTTGATATAAGCTTAATAGTAATTCCAAAATAATAGATTACAGGGACGTAGCTCAACTGGCTAGAGCATCAGTCTCCAAAACTGAATGTTGTGGGTTCGAGTCCCATCGTTCCTGCTGGAGGATATAATGGAAAACAAATCAGATTATTTTAAATCTGTTATCAAAGATTATGATAAATATTTAGATAAATCATTATATACAATTTTATGGTTTGATGGTAATAGTTTTCATAATTTCACTAAAAACTTCTTAGATTATTATGATCCTTTTTTACATGATTGTATTATTAAAGGAACTCAAAAACTAGTTGATGAATATTTTGGTAATCTATGGTCAACTATTTATCACCAATCAGATGAAATTACTATTATTATTCCTCCTATGAAAAACAAAGAGACAGAATTACCTTTTAGTGGGAGAGTTACTAAATATTTATCTGTATTTTCAAGTAAGTTATCATTATATGTTTCTAATTATCTTTTATGGATTAACTTAACTAATCCAATGAAACAAGAAAATTTATTATCTCTTGAGATTAAGGAAGATATTGTTAATATTGTTAATATTTTAAAGAAAATATATAATGGATCTAGAGTGGATAATATTAAATATGATCGTTATGGTACTGGAATTATAAATAAAGGTAAAATAAGTATTGATAAATATGATTACTATCCTTCTGGAATTAGAGTTAGTGTTAAAGATTCAGAATGTGTTTTCGATTGTAAGGTTTTTCAACTAGAAGATGAAGAAGAAACAAGATCTTTTCTTACTTATAGAAGAGTAGATGCTTTAAGAAACAGTAAGTCATCTCTGGGAAGATTATTTTTTTCCCATAAAGAAATGATTGGAAAATCAAGCTCAGATGTTATTTCAGAAATTAATGAAAAATATAATATTGATTGGTATTCTTTTCCTCAAGAGATGAAAAGAGGAACAATAATTAGAAATTCTAACAATATTTTTGAGGATGGTTTTGTTGATCATTAGTGTTGATGACTTGACTTTATTTTTGAAATATTATATAATAGAAATATAAAAAATAGGAATATTTGAAATGATTATATATTTGAAATTATATATAAGAACTATCTATCTATTTGAGAAGTTTTTATGTTATATAGGATATCATGATTTATCAATATTAATCGATAATAATGATAATAGATGTTATTGTTGTATAAGATGTGATAAAATCTTTTATGAAAAAAATGATGACGGAGTATTAAGAATAAGGAGAGAATAATATGACAATAGAAGAATTTTTAGATCACGCAATTTATTATGGAATTAGTATAGAATCTAAATTATATCAAAACATGAAATACTATTTATGTAAATATCAGGAGAAAGAATTCTATTTAGTAATCAAAAATAAAAATAGAATGAAAAAATATTCATGTACTGGGTTTTCAGAGAATATGAAAGATTATTATTATAATATACAATATTTATCCAATAAAAAGCTATTTGTTTTATTCAGAGATAATTTTGAAGAGGAAGAATGGTATGGAAACTTTTTAGAAGAATTAGATAATTTTGTTTATAGAGATCATTGGATGTTTAAAAATAGTGATGAAAGTCATATTATGTATCGCTATCCCGAAGCATTTATTAAGGTTGATAGTTTGTTAGATGTTTTTGATAAAATTAATATTCCTATTAAGTTTGAAATAGGTAAATATTATGAACATACAACGGGAAATAAAATTTATATATGTGGTGAACTAGTTACTTATATGTGGGGAAAATGCCTAGTAGCTGAAAGTAATAAAACAGAATTAGTTGTGGTTGGAAAATATGAAAATTCATCAGTTAATTATAAAGAGATTCCCAAAGAAGAATATATGAAATATTATATTAAAGTATAGAAGGATTAAAAAATAATGTTTAAAGATGCTAAACCTGGTGATGCAGTATTGTTTCTATTTTCTCAATATCCTATAATAAAAACTATTCAAAAAGTTACAGAAGATAGTATATTTATTAATGACTGTGATGTAAATGAAGGAATATTGGAATATAATAAAGAAAATGGTCTTCCAGTAACTGATAAAGATACTATTTATTCATTTGGATTAATTCCTTTTGATGATAAGAGATATGATGAAATTATGGATGAAATTGAAAAACAGGATAAAATAATAAGTAGCGAAAAATTTACTTGTAGTGATTGTGGAGATAGTTTGGGAATATATCATATTATACAAACTATTGAAAAACAAAAACAAAAGTATGTTATAGGTAATGATAAAAAATATGATATAGATAAAAAAACAGGCTTTCCACGAGGATCTGTTTTATATGTAGATTTTGATTATTTTGAAGTTAAATGTAATAGATGTAATATGGTTTGTAGAGATAAAGAACTAATAAAAAGAATAGAGAATAAGTTTCATGAAATGTTAAATAAATTATAAAAATTGAAATCAAAAAACAGTACAATGTAAATGTAGAGAATGTAACAATAAGAAATTTATAATAATGGAAAATATTAGAAAACTAATAAAAGTAAAATCAATAAATATTATAGAGAAATAAAGGAGATAATAATGAAAGATGGTTTTTATGTAAATTCAGGCGGAAATGTTAATAAGGTTGACCCAATAGTTCACGATCCTAATGATATCAAAAAACCAGAAATAAAATTTGATAGTAAAAAAGCTAAAAAACTTAAAAATAAAATTGAACAGAAAAGAAAAAAAATAGAAAACAAAATGGATAATATGTATGAAGAGGATACAGAAAATACTAAGAAATCTAAAACAAAAGATAAAGTTTTTGTAAATTATTCAGGAAATATTGTTGAAGCAGACTCTTTAGAAAGATTATTAGAAGATGAAGAGTAATATATTATTATTGAATTATGATTATACTCCCATTAATATTATAAATACTAGAAGATTTATAATATTAGCCATGAAAGATAAAATAGATTTATTAAATGATGCTCAGGATACTATATCTACAGTTGATACATGTTATGGAGTACCATCTATAGTTAGAATGAAATATTATATAAATCAAAAATTTAAAAATAATAATGTATCTAGAAGAAAAATACTAATAAGAGATAATTATATATGTCAATATTGTGGCAAATCTGGAAACACAATAGATCATATAATACCTGAATGTAAAAATGGAGAAACTAGCTGGAATAATTGTGTATGTTCATGTAAAACATGTAACTTAAAAAAGGGTAATAAAAAAATAGAAGAAGTAAATATGAAATTACTAAGAAAACCAAAACCTAGTAATTATTTTTTTACATTACCAATAAAACATCCTAAAGAATGGAATGAGTTTTTATTATGAATGATCATATTTATCAACATAGTGATGATGATTATTACTATTATAATGAAAACGGGAACAAAGTACCTTATGATAATAATAGCGGATACTTTATTTTGAGAGATCAAGTATGTGAATTGAATAATATAGTAATAGAATTACAAGAAAAAGTACAACAGCTAGAAAGGGATAAGTATGAATAAGTGTGAACATGAATTAGAAAACTTAATATGTAAAAAATGTAATAAATCATTTTTACCATTAGATGATATTAAAGACTTAATAAATGATTTTATTTCTTTAAATTCCTCTTTGGTTTCTCTACAAGTATTAATCGAATCAGGAAGATACATTGATGCTTTTTTTCAACTAAAAGATATTAGAGAAGGAAATTGTTTTACTACATCTGTTTTTGAATTTTTGATGAATTTGAAAGGATTGAAATAGGAGAAACAAGATGAAAAAAATAAGAATAACTGGAAAAAACAGAAAAAAAGAATGTTTATCTTTCGGTTATTATAGTTCTAAATCTAAATATTGTGATTCTTGTGATTTAAAATCTCTAAAAGAGTGTAAAAATTATAACCTCTTAAAGATATCCCCTTCCTTTAGGTGGGGGTAGGGTCTTCCTATATTTTAAGTTCAGAGTAGTAGTAATAAAGGTACAAATATGGGTAAACATACTAAGATTAGAGCTAAAAGACCTAAGCTAGCCAAGAAGGTCTATGATAACTGTAGATCCTTTCAGTACAAAGCTGAGGTCAGTCAACAAACTCGTCAAAATCTAATCCGTACTTTGATTTCTTGTCAGAAACTTTACAATGATTGTCTTAATCAAAAGAAACAAGCTTGGTCTCGTAGTCGAACTAATATAAATTATAATGATCAACAAAACGAGCTACCTGATTTTAAATTAGAGTTTCCTGAGCATAAGGATATAAATGCTTTTATACTTCAGGATGTACTTAGGAGATTACATAAAGCCTTCGCTAACTTTTTTAGACGTTGTAAAGAAGGAGCTGAAGATCCTGGTTATCCTCGTTACAAATCCAGGTCTAGATATAAATCCATAACTTTAGGTAACCAGTCTGGGTGGACACTAACTGGTAACATTTTAGATGTTAAAAATCTGGGTCGGTTTAAATTATTTTTATCCAGACCTATCCTGGGAGAAATACAGACAATAAATATAAAACTGGATTCATGTAGAGATATTTTCGTTACCTTTATTTGTAATCATGTACCTAAAAAGATCTATCCAGAGATTAAATCTAATTCAGACTATGAAGATGACTCAGTAGGTTTAGATATGGGTCTAATTTATTTCTTAGCGGACTCAGATAATCAGACTATAAAGGCTCCTAAGTTTTTCAGAAAAGCTGAAAAAAATATAGTTAAGAAACAGAGATCCTTGAGTCGTAAGAAAAAAGGATCTAAAAACCGGGATCAATCCAGGATCCAAGTTGCTAAAGCTCATCGTAAGGTTAGTAGGCAGAGACGAGACTTTTTACATAAGGTCTCGTATAAATACATTAAGAATTATCAGACCGTTTATATAGAAAATTTAACTATTAAGAAAATGGTCTTAAATCATCTTTTTTCTAAATCCATACATGATGCTAGTTGGTATCTATTTTTTACTTTTCTGATCTACAAAGCGGAGGAAGCTGGTAGATTAGTAGTAGAGGTAGATCCATATCAGACCTCACAAAGATGTAGTCGATGTCACAAGTTAGTTCCTAAGACTCTATCAAATCGAATACATAAGTGTCCTTATTGTGGTTTGGTTTTAGATCGAGATACCAACTCGGCTAAAGATATTAAATGGGTCGGTACGTCCCTTCGGTCAAAAATTACAGGATTTCAAACTATAGTTGGACCGAGAAACTCATTGACTGATGTGACGGGAGAATCAGAATCTCCCGACTTTAGGCGGGAGTAGTTCAAAAGGAGTAAATAATTATGTGTGAAAATAATAAAATTAAAGATCCTGAAGAGTATTGTATGAATATTTTACTAGATCAAATAGAAATTATTAAAGATACTTATGTGGATAATCTTGATGAAAAAATTCGAAGAGCATCAATAATACATAATCTTATTAAATTATTTTTGAACAGGTAATAAAAATGGTATTATCTTTTGATCCTGGATGTAATTTTCTTAGTTATGCAGTTATGGACTTGGAAGATGCTTTATCTCTAATAGATAGTGGAAAAACTAGAATAGGTAAAAGTACTCAAAAAACTATAAAATTTGTAAATAATCTACTTGATACCTATAAGCCAGACTACACTATTTATGAAGATAATAAAGATTTAAAGTGGAGAAATCAAATAATCATTAACTGCTGCTTAGAAAAGAATATTCCAATTGTAGGATGTAAAGTAAAAAATGTCAGAGAGTTTTTATTTAATGAACAGGTTTCTAAAAGTTTTTCTAATTTAAAAATTAGAGATTCTATGTTTTTTGTTAAAAAATTATCTAAAGATGAATTAGATGCTATAGCTCTTGCTTTGTTTGTTCATAAAATAAAAATGGAAAATTTCAATGATTAATTTTGATTCTGCTTTTATTTGTAATAAAGATGATTTATATAAAGAAATAGAAAATATAAGAAATGGTAAAACTAATAGTCTTTTAGATAACAAAATAATTTGGTTTTTGGATGAAATTAATCAAATTGATGGTGTTTTTACTTTATATAGCTGTTGGGGACATGAAGAACATTATCCTTATATAATAATTAATTTGAATGATTATCAAAAATAAATATAATCAGTGTAAAATCAGTAATAGTTTTATTAATCTTTTTTATATTAAAAACAAACTTAATAAAAGAGAAAATGTAGGTCATGTTTTCTTTATAAAAAACTATGATAAAAATATAAATGATGAAAAATCTTATTGTTTTTATAGTTTTATATTAAATTTATTTGAAAAGGAAATTAATAAAAATGAGAAAATATATTGTTATTAATGAGAAAGATCTAGATAATCTAAAAAAAGAAGAAAAGTATTTTTTTAATTATTTGTTAGATAAAATTGATAAAAAGAATGAAAATATATTAGTAATAGATCCAGATTCAAAATATTACTATAAGGTAAGAGATATAATAAAAGAATATGATAAAGTATATGTTCCTAAAAATATTAAAACTATAGATGGTGAAATACTTTTAGATTGTCCTATATGTGATGATATACACAGTGATAAAATAGTAATAGATATGGGGGGATGAATCATGTTTTTGTAATGATTGTTATTGTTATTTTGAAATAATTTGGGAAAACAATAATCCTATAGGATTGAAATTTGATCATCAATTAGAGGATTGAAATGATAAATTTAGTTCATTTTGCTGATATACATCTTGGTCTTACTAATTATGGTAGACTAGATTCAATTACAAAACTAAATACAAGAACATTAGATACTTTAAATTCCTTAAAACAAATAAGAAAATTTATTGAAAATAATAATATTAAATACTCTTTAATTTCGGGAGACTTCTTTAAAAGTATAAATCCATCTTCTTTATTAAGAAAAATATACAGAGAAGAGTTCAAAAAAAGAATTAAGTTAGTCGAAAAAGAATTCATTATATTAGGTAATCATGATATATCAAGATCCATGATAGCATCTAGTATAGATGAATATTATGATGATGATAATAATAAAGTTATATTACTAAGAGAATTTGATTCTTTTAGTAATGATGAAATTAACATCATTTCAATTTCTCCATATACTAATAGTAATGAAATAAAAAGTTTCTTAAATAGTTTTAATTTATCTCCTAATAAGTTAAATATAATTATGGCTCATCTTCCATTAAAAGAATCTGTTCTTCCAAATAGATCCAACTATGAAGATATTAATAACAATGAAAATGTAATATCATATAAAGATCTATTAGTTGATAATTTAGATTATGTAGCAATGGGAGATATTCATAAGTTTCAGGTAATTAATAACAATCCATTGATTATATATCCTGGATCTATATCAAGAAATGATTTTTCCGAAATAGATGATAAAGGATTTATATATTTATCATATGATAAAGAATTAAAATATGAATTTATTAAACTAGAATGTCAAAAATTTTATAATTTTAACGGTACTCCAAAAGAAATAATATCACAGATAAGTGATATAGATCCTGTAAATAATATTATTAAAGTTATTATGGATGAAACTGGATTAGATACAAAATCCATAATAAATTATAGAGAAGAAATTAATGATAAATTAAAAGGATCAGAATATTATTCTCTGTATTCAATAGATAATAGTATTAGAAAACAAAGAGATAATACTAAAAATATTGGAATAGAAAAAAGCATAATGGAAAATATTGAAGAATATTTTCAAAACGATGAAGACAAAGATAAAATTTTAAAATTAGTAAAAAAAATTATAGAAGATCTTAGCTATAAAGATACAAAAATTAACTTAAAATCAAAATTTGATTTTTCCCTATTAAAGATTATTTTACACAATTTTCAAATACATGAGCATTTAGAAATAGATTTTAGTAATATGAATGATGCTTTTGTAGTAACTGGTAAAAATGGAGTAGGGAAAACATCAATAATAGAAGCTCTGCTTTTTGTAATTTATGGGATAAGTAGAGGAGTTAATAAAAGAGGAGATGGAATAGATACTTTAGTAAAAGATTTTAATCTTTTTCAAGATAGAGAATGTTATGTAGAATCCTATTTTGATTTAAATAACTCCAAGTATAGAATAAAAAGAACAAGAATTAAGGGAAATAATATATTAGAGTTAGAAATAGATGGTGTTTTACAAAAGGGGGGATTATCAGAGATTAAAGATATGATTGAATCTTTAATTTCATTAAATTATGAATGTTTTCTTTCCTCAATAGTATTAGAGCAGGGAAAATTTGGGTTTTTTAGTGAATCTGATAACACTAAGAAAAAAGAGATAGTTATGAAAATTCTAGGGATGGAAGCTTATAATGAAATATTTGAACATGTAAATAAAACAAGAAGAGAAAAAGATAAAGAAATAGAATCCTTAGAATATACTTATAATGTATTGAAAAGTACAGAAATTGATATCGATAGTATAAAAAATAATATAATTCTTATGGAAGATGAGTATGAAAACATACAAGAAAAATTAAAAGATAAAATTGATGCAGATACTATTAACTTATTAAAAAGACTATTAATTATATCCGAAGATCTTAAAAAACAATCTCTGGATTTATCAGAAATAAGAGACACGTCAGAATTTAAGAATAAGTTTTTAGATCTATCCGAAAAAGATAAAGAATTAAGCGATAAAATGGAAGTAGTAAAGAACAATATTATAGAAAACAAAAAAGAGGTAGAAAGCCTAAAGAAAAAAATAATTAACGTTAGAGATAATGATACTTGCCCAATTTGTGAAAATATATTATCTCATGATAAAAAAGTTATACTAATAAATGATTTAAAACAAAGAGGAGATATTCATGTAAAAGAATATAATAAATATAAATCAGATCTAGATATAATTGAAAAAGAAATAAGATCTATAAAAATTGATATAAGTTTAATGAATTCACAGATAAGAAATATAGAAATAGAAAATGCAAGATCTGAATCATATAAAAATACTTATAATAGAAAACAAAAGGAAAAAATAGAAATTGAATCAGATCTTGATGTTCCAATGTCTGATGAAGATATTGTAGGAATTTTAAAATCTGAAAATATTTATAATGATTTAGAAAAGAGATCAATATTTTTAGAAAGAGATATAATAAATAATAGAAATATAATTAAAAAAGAAGAAGAAAATAATAATAAAAGAACAGAGATATTTTATAATTTATCATCTTTAAAGGATTATAATAAACTATTAAAAAAGATAGAAATGGCTTTTAGTAAAAAAGGTGTTGTAAGTCTAATATTAGATAAGTTTTGCCCAGTTTTGGAAGATAGAACTAATGAATATTTAGAGATGTTAAAATCTCCCTTTTCGTTTAGAATAGATACTATAAAAGAAAAGAAAAATAAAACAGAAGAAATATTTGATTTTTTAATATTTGATGGAATAACATGGCGACAATATGTTACATATTCTGGAGGACAAAAAACTAAAATAGATATAGGGATACATATGGCTATATCAAGTATATTATTAGAAAGATCTGGATTTAGTATAGATTTTATGTTTATTGATGAAGGGTTTGGAGCTATTGATGAAGATGGAAGAGACGCCTTAATTGAATGTATAGATACTCTTAAAGATCATTTCAAAAAAATAATAGTAATAACTCATATTGAAAACGTGATCACTAAATTCAACAAAAGAATAAACTTTGAAATTGTGGACGGAAAAAGTAAAATGGAGATAATAGAATCATGAAAATAAAAACAGAAAACTTAATCCTATCTGTAGTTAATAATTTTACTAGTGAAGAAGAATGTAATGAGAGAAACATTCATAACTACACTTATTTTATTAGCAAAATATTAGATTTTAAAATTAAATATAAAAATCATTTTATGGGTCCTTATAGTTATATTATAGATGATGAAATAGATAATTGTTCTAGTTTAGATTTTATTAATAGCGTTTCATATAGCTATCCAAAAATCAACTTTTATAAAATTACAGAAATAGGATATACTTTTTTATCAATTTTTGCTGAAAATAATTGGAAAATGTATAATAATATTATAGATATTTTATACAAGATATCAGTATTTTGCCAAGATAATATTGTAGATATAAATCATTTAGCTAAAGTATGTATTATGTCTGAAGTTAGTGGAAAATCAAAAGAAGAATGTTTAATTCTATTAAAAGGATCAGATTATAAGATTACTGATGAATTTGATTATAATATTATTGATGAATTTCTAAATCACATAGGTTATAATCTTGACATGAAAGAGGAATAAGATTATAATATAAGAAAACTAATAAGGAGTAATAAAATGGATAATAAAGATCTAGATGTTTCATGTTTATTTTTTGATAATATTATAGAAGATAAATTATCATATGGAGAAAAAGAGTATAATTATATACTAGATCTAATAAAAGATGATACTACAGGAGATAAATCTAAGGCTGATATTATACAACAGTATATATTATTTAGGGTTTTAGAATCATTAAAAGATCCAATATTTAATCTTGAAATAGAAATATCCAAACTAAAAGAACATTTAGAAGACTCACAAAGAATAATAGATGGAATGCCACCTATTCCAAGATACAAACCAACACCTGAAGATATAATAGAATT
>Ga0209210_1000247_pt1 | contig 61532 bp, 78 predicted proteins | sample RifGroA1_FD_183991 | JGI IMG/M metagenome (GOLD analysis project Ga0209210, IMG submission 183991) | Contaminated groundwater microbial communities from Rifle, Colorado, USA - Rifle Groundwater A1 (SPAdes) (version 2) | ecosystem: Environmental > Aquatic > Deep subsurface > Groundwater >...
GAACAAAAGCCTTGTGCCCCAAATTAAGATGTTCAGCGATACCTTCCGCCCAATCTCTATTATGCTCCGAATATCCCGGCAAAATTATCGTCTTCATTATCAAAAGGACAGCTAAAATCTTCTTAGCTTAAACTCTTCAATAATTTTACAATCCAACAGTCGAATGATATTTATGCTCAATAAGTTCTGGATATTTAAGATTAATATTGTTGACAAAGGTATTGTTAAGTGATATCTTAAGAGTATTATGAATGGTACAACATTGTCAATAACACAATTAAAACAAAGGGCTGCTGAAGCTGTTGACTTCGTCGTCAAGAATGCACAACCCCTTACTATTTTACAACGTTCTTCTCCTCGTGCCGTTTTGGTTGACGCTGATTATTTTATGGCATTAGAAGAAGCCCTTTTGGATACTACAGACTCTAAGGAAGCTGAAAAAGCAAAAAAAGAAACCAAAGATCCTTTGGAGAAATATATCAAACAGCGCTGGGATAAAATAAATTCATAATTTCTTGTGGAAATTTTAATAACCAGGAAGGCTCAAAAGGAGCTTGATAAAATTCCAGACCCGCTTGCAAAAAACATAGTAAAGAAAATTCTAGATCTAAAAGAAAACCTTCATCCGCCGAATAGTAAAAAACTTTCTGGACACCAAGACTATCGTTTAAGAATTGGATCTTTTCGTGCGATTTACACAATTGATAAAACGAAAAGTGAAATTACAATACTTCGTGTGGCTGACAGAAAAACAATCTACAAATAGGACCGTTTTTATCTTCTTCTCCCATGGAAAGACTGGTGTATATCATTTAAGTGTTTGTGGGTCTCATAAGTAACAGGTGTAAATCTGCAACACCCGACGGGTGATATGTGCCTATCTCTCAGTCCGTTTTCAGCAGCATCCTGCTCAGTCAATTCTTGAGCTTTGACTCTCTCATCATCTGCTAATTTTCGCGATCTATATAATTCTACTTCCAGTCTCGCTTCAATTTCCCCTTGCGTAGACATAGCTTCTAAAAGTTCGAGATTGTCTGATTGATATAATGGTTCTGCTAAATTCGCTTTGCGAAAAAATTCTTCCGCGCGAATCATTCTGATGGTGTCATTGCTACCTCTTGCCTCTTTAAGTATTTTAAACCATGGCACTGTATTAACTCTTTCAGTCTTACCTTCACTTTCTAAATAAAAATTAAAATGCCCGTTACTTCATCTTGATCAAACCAACTCCCATGAACACCTAATGCTGTTAACTTATCCGTCCGCGCATTAGCGTCGGATTCCCAATTGAGTGGAGGACTAATATCCTGAAAGCTTTTATAAATTGCCGTCAGGTTATTAAATATTGGTAAAATTCGTCTATTATCGGACAGGCGGATGGGTTTAACTTCAGTTTTTTCAATTTCTGCTATATCATCAGACATTTATGCTTAAATTATACACTATTTATTTCCTTTACTATGAAATGCTTCATGAATGTCTTTTAGGTGTTTATGGGTTACATGAGTGTAGATTTGAGTGGTGGAAACGTTTTTGTGGCCGAGCATTTCCTGTACGCTCCTTAAATCCGCACCAGCCATCAGTAAATCGGTTGCAAAAGAATGCCTAAGAACGTGCGGTGTAACTTCTACGGGTAATTTCATTTTTTCCCCGTATTTTTTTATTATTCTTTGAATAGTCCGAACCGTTAAACGCATCTTCTCATCGGACGCAGTAGGATCTACCTTTCCTTTATGTCTTATAAATAACGGTTTGTATTTATCTTCCCGCGCTTTTTGATATTCATCCAGCCATTTAACGGCACGTTGAGATAAGAACACGACTCTTGCTTTTCCACCTTTGCCTACTATACCAAATTCGCGCCTGTCTAGATCAACTTTATCTCTATCCAGTTTCGCTAGCTCCGATACACGAAGTCCCGTTGAAAACAGAACTTCGAGTATTGATTTATCCCGTTTCCCTTGAATAGTTGATAATGATGGTGCATTTAATAGTCTATCGACCTGGTCACCCGTTAGAAACTTAACTTGACGTTCCTCGATTTTAGGCAACTCTATCTTATCCGGAGACATAACTTTATAATCATTTTTAATTAGAAAGCGTAGGAAGCTTCTCAAAGCAATAACATGATATCCTTGAGTTTTTCTTGTTAACAGGGACCTTGCTTGTCCTTTGGCATACGGGATTGAAATCCTTGACAGATAAACTCTATATTGTCTGACAACTTCAGGATTAATATCCCGAAGTTCAAGTCTAATTCCTTCTTTTATCAACCAATCAACAAATCGCGTTAAATAATGTTTATAGTTTCTGATTGTCAGGGGAGAGGAGCCTTTCTCGACTTCGAGGTACTCAAGAAATTCATCTATTTTTTTCCTGATTTCTGAAGTTTGCTCATGTATGGCGGCAGACATACTTTAAAACAGTTTACACCGAAACGAGAGAGGTGTCAACATTGTGCGACGAAATAAGGGCGCATCAAATCTGGTAATTATTCATTCGAACTCTTTTTTCTAGTTGATCAAAAACGGGTTCATTTCGATCCAGTAAAGTGTTTAAATCTAATGGCTCAAACGAAAATCTTTGATACCACAATTGATAGGTTAGACTTTTAGTGTCATCAATGGTCAATAACATCCTTCCACCCACAGGACCTTCTTTAGTCACAATTGTCGTTAAAGTACTAAGAATATTATCTTTATATCTTCTTTCAACAAAAGACGGATCTCCAAATCTGTCGGGTATCAACTCTCGCTCTAGCGTAAATCCATCACCTTGAAAAATAGCTAATTGTAGATACCCATCTATGTAAGGAATTTCTTGTTCAAATCCTTTTTCAGTATAAGATAACTCCCACGGCACTTTAATTCCGTAATCAGATAAATCTCGTATACTTCTTCCTAGTGGATTGTCAGACTGATCTTCAGAAACCATTTCATAATACCAATCTAGCCAGAAAACGTAATTTCTAGGATTCAAGTCAGGCTCCATATTTGGTTGATGCATTAACAAATAATCCGCATAATCCGTCCAGGAACTTTTTCTGAAAATTCCAGATAAACTCGTTAGTTTAAAATCGGGGTGAATTTTCTCTGCGATTGTTTGTCTCCTTACCTCCACCAACATTGTCCAGCATTATAATACCAATTCTAAGACCTGTGTATTATAAAAGCTGGGTAACTAATCATCTCAATAGTATTATATTTAGTCTATCTTGCCGATTTCTGCATATTAATTATTCTTATATTTTTTGAGTCTTTATTAATAGGGAAGAGGGTAATAGGATCTGTTAAAAATAAGATAAATTACTTCGCTTATTGTTCGGTTGATAAATATAGTCATGTACTTTACGGAGAATAATAATTTATATTTATACTATAATTGATAAGAAATTATTATTGAGTTAAACGGTCAACTGTACAAAAATACGCTCCACCCTAAACACAATATTAGTTATGTCGCAAAAGTATCATTGTACGACGATGTAATCATTAGCTTCCCTAAGTAGGTTTTCCTTCAAAGCGTATATATCTGTCCCGGAGGATATACAATATCATAATTAACTTATCTAATCGTTTCTAAGACCAGTCTATTCTTTTTAACTTATACCAATAAATTAATAATCAATACCTTCCCTTAAGTTAACCAATAGTTATCCACAAGATAGGAATTACATTCAATTTGTAATCTATGCAAAATAAAATAGTAGGCACAAAATATTAAGGTAGTGTATCAATAAAGTAATGATTCGAAGCTAGCAACTATATCATTCTATAGCACATATTCTCTGTTTATTTAAAGACTGCTTCGGGTTATTTTAGTTCTTGATATAATGTACCGCTGCGTGAAAAATCCTATAATATTTGTGAAAACAATCGCATATATTACATCCTATAATAATAAAGGGTCTGAAGACTATCCCCTCTCCCCTTTTTCGCCTGTCGGTGAAAAATATCCAAATATACAAATAAACTAATTAACAAATTTTCTTTCGTTAACCCCAGCGTGTAACCAAAAACATAGCAATAAATACTGCGGCACCAACTAAGAGATATTCCCTAACCGTTTGAATAAACAACCTATCCTCAAGGTCAGATTGTCCTAATCCTAATAATACATAAGCGGAAACCGTTAAAAATAAACTTGCGACTACAACTGTAGCCGGCCAAAAAAATAAACTTACTGCAATCTCTCCCATTACCAGACTTGCTATCAGCGTCATTATTATTAATTTTTTACTTATATATTTCTCTAATGTAATTATCCAAAATCCTTGTAAATAAAGAGGCAAAGATAATAATGCTACAAAAAAGCTGCTAACATAAACGGGCCATCTGAAGGAGATGATTGTATCAAATACAAGGAAAAATGTAATCAATGTGAGAACAAAACCTACTCCCCTTGCAGCACGCAGAAGTGCAATAGTTCTTATTGTCGCGACCGTATAAATATTAGCAGTCAAAAGTAATGCATAAATTCCAAAGCTATATATTAATATCGCTATTACATAGGTTAAAATGCTTTTGGGCAATAAAAACCAAAAAAAGCCAACACTTACTGTAAATAAGCACGGTAAAATCAACGTCACCAAAGTCATGTTTATTCCTAATCCTTCCTTGAGAGACCATCCAAAAAGAAGAAGTGTTAAAACTCCAAGCATCGCAATCGATAAAAACCTTATGTTTGTCGGTAAAAGAAGAATTCCGATAAAACCCAATGAGCAAATTATTGAAGAAATAATGAATCTTTTTCTTTTCGACATTTAATTCATTTAATAACCCGTGCAGTTCATTTGTTTGCTTCTAGTAGAACATTATCCGGAATATCGACATTCGCAAATACTTTTTGAACATCGTCTTGTTCTTCGAGTACTTCCAAAAAATCGAGAACTTTTTTAGCTGCAGAAGGATCTTCAACGATTTGAAAATTTTTTGCACGGCGAATAATTTCAGACGTTGTAATATCATAGCCTTGGTCAATTAGTTTTGTCCGGATCTCGCTTAATTTATCAGGAGAAACATATACTTCTAATGCATCATCTGTTTCCTGAATATCATCTACCCCAACGTCAATTAATTTGAGCATCTGTTCCTCTACCTTATTAACTTTCTTAAGTAACATCAGTCCCTTAGGTTCAAAATTAAACGCAACGGAACCTGGCCCTGCCATGCTACCCCCTCCCCTCTCAAATATATTCTTTATCTCTTGACCTGTACGATTTCTGTTATCCGTCGCTGTTTCAACTATTACTCCGACTCCTGAAGGACCAAAACCTTCATAAACAACCTCTTCTATATTTTCATCAGATAATGAAGCCTTTGAAATAGCCCTTTCAATATTTTCCTTAGGCATATTAGCACTTCTGGCAGCATCTACTACCATCCTTAATTTATAATTTGTATTTGGATCCGGACCTCCTCCGGCTTTTACGGCAATTTGAATTCCTCTTGCAAGTTTTGAAAAGATCTTGCCCTTTGCCGCATCACGGCCTTCCTTTTGTCTTTTAATCGTTGCGTAATGAGAATGCCCCGACATATTTATTATTTTTGATAGTAATCTTTATGTACTCCGAGCAATTATACTATGACACTTGACAATTAACTATACATAAATATACTCAAGAAAGTATTAACTTTTTTTATGGAAAAAGATCTTGCCCATGAAGCTATTACGCTAGCCCTAACCGGAAATTGGCCGAAAGCGGTTGAAACCAACTTAATAATCCTACAAGACAATCCAAATGACATCGATGCTTTAAACAGGCTTGCAAGAGCTTACGCGGAAACAGGAAGCTTGCCAAAAGCAAGAATTACAGCCCAAAAGGTCTTAAAAATAGATCCCTTCAATACAATTGCCAATAAGTCGCTTGGAAGATGGAAGGGTTTAAAAAAAGGAGATACCTACGCATCACGACCACTAAACCCACAACTATTTTTGGAAGAACCCGGGAAAACAAAAATAGTAGCATTGCTTTATTTGGGTAGTCCCGAAATTCTGGCAAAACTTGATGCGGGCGATGAAGTAAAACTAAATACGCACTCTCACAGAGTATGTGTTGATACTTATGATGGAAATTATATCGGAAGACTACCGGATAACTTATCCGCTCGTTTAAGACGTCTTATTAATCTTGGTAATGAATATCTTGTATTTATTAAGTCGGTCGATAAAAATGATGTGAAAATATTTATCAGAGAATCCAAACGCTCGGATAAATTGACTAACGTCGCGTCTTTTTCCAGTGAAAAAATTGATTATATTTCATTTACTCCTCCGGAATTAGTCCACAGAAAAGATGAAATTGATGTTAATTTGCTTGATGAAGAAGAAGATAATTAAAATCTTTTTTCAAAATCTTCATTCAACACAACTTCTAAATCAAAATTCGATTTTCCTTCCTTTGATATGGTACAAGGTAATAATTTCGTTATCAGTTCAAGAATATTTTCATCCTTGCCTTTGATCTCGCACACACCCGCATGTCTTACCTCCTTGTTAATAGCTACCACTTTACCGCCTAATACATTTAATATTTCGCTCACACTTTCAGAAAAACCAACATCTCCTGTCCTATCAGTGATCATTATCCTATATATGTTCTCGGACATAGCAAGATTTGTAAATACGGACATAATTTTCTGGGAAGTATTACCTTTAATGATATAGCCTTCACTTCCGTCCTCTAACGTTGCTTTTTCCAATAAATTTGTATCGCTCAAGAGTATATCCACTCTTTTTGGATTTTTTACCTTCATCGAAAATATCGTCAAACCCAATTTATCTCCAAAAGTTAAATTGGTTTCATAAGGCAAAAACAATACTTTTAAGGCCGAAAAAAGTTCTCCCGAAATAAATCCCTTAGCATATCTTCCGGCCCAAATATAAACTGGAAATTTGAAATTTTTAGTAACTGTTCTTGCAACAAGATTGCCCCCCGAGCCTTGTTGTTTTCCCAGTTCCCAAACATTTTTAAGATTATAAATCCCTTTACTTTCAGCTACGTCTACTTGCGTGTCGCCCGGAATTATAATATTTATTATTTCCTTAGTTCTTGGATCAAAAGTAACAACATTAATTTCTGAATCAGCATTTATAACAACCGATACCTTCTCTTCTCCGTTCCAGTACTTTGTAGAATTTTTAAAATAGAGAAAAAAAAGCAAAAGAAATAAAGAAAAAGAAAGATACATAAAAATCTTTTTTTTCCTGCCACCAATTGATATGTTACGGATATTTTTTCGTCTTCGGGCAGACATAAATCGTTTTAATAACAGAGTAATAATACCAACGTTTAAGTAAAGGTAAGTCTTTGATAATGATTTTTTCCTATCTTCGTCAAGCGATTACTTTTTAAACCATAACTTTTAATCAGATGCCTGATATAATCTCCGGCAACGATGTCAGGAACCACAACGTATCCTGCGCCGGCATGATATAACTTAATAGCCTCGGTTCGCGAACCGGATGTGAATATTGTCTGGGGTCTTTTATCTAATCTTGAGATGTATTCCAAAAGCATCAAGTTATCATTAACGTTGTCAATTGTGGAAATAACCAATTTTGCTTTATTAAGATTAGCTACCTTTAAAATATCGGAATCTGTAATATCACCAAATAAAACCAGTTGTTTATCCTTTATCAGTCTTTTATAGACGTTAGGGTTGAAGTCGATGATTAAATATTTCCAATTTTTCCGTTGGAAATAAGATACAAGCCTCGGGCCTGTTCTCAGGCATCCGATCAAAACAACATGGTCGGATAGATTTTTATTTACTACATATTTATTATCGTAAGTAACTTTTCTCTCAAAGATATTTAAGAAACCTTTTACCTCGGAATATATTTTTTCAGCACCCAAAATCATATAACTTGAAAAGGTCATCGTTACCACCGCCACAATCACGGTTAAGGTAAGGTATGTATTATTAATATGCCCCAACCCGACACCCATCGTCATTAAGATAAGTGAAAATTCCGATATCTGGGGGGACGCAGCCCCGGCTAAAAACGAAGTCCTTTTTTTGAATCCCATAAGTCCCAATATACTTATAAGTATTAATGGTTTTACGATGATAACCAACGAAGAAAATGTAATTATTGGAAAAAAGAGATTTTCTAATCCTTCGAACTTTAAACTTGCACCTAGACTTAAGAAAAATAAGGTCAAAAAAAAGTCCCGTAAAGATCTCGTTCGGGATGCAATCTCCAGATGTTCCGGCAGGTTTGAAAGCGCAAGACCGGCCAAAAATCCCCCAATTTCCAAACTAAATCCCAACGGTCCTGCGACTAAAGCCGAAATACCCAACGCCCAGGCTATGCTTACGATAAACAGGAGTTCTTGCGAATTGGCTATGAATTTTTCAAATAAACTCGGCAAAATTCTTTTTGATAATATCCAAACACTGCAAAAAAGCAGTACGATTTTATATAACATCCAAGCGTAATCATAAAAACCTACACTACCCCCGCCAACGCTTGCCAACGTAATTAAAATTACAATTGCAATAAAGTCCTGAACAAGCAAATATCCCAAAATTATTTTGCCGTGAAGACTATCAAGTGTGTTTTTTTCAGATAAAAGTTTAACGATAATAATGGTTGAAGAGAAACTAACAGCAATTCCCAAATAACCGGCAGTCAACATATCCAGTCCTAAAATCAAACCTAAAGCCAACGCCAAGATAAAGGTAATTGCAACCTGTCCAATGCCCGTTACCAAAGCTGCTTTTCCGAGACTACGAATGTCCCTGACATTCATTTCAAGACCGATTAAAAAAAGCAGCAAAGTTATACCAACCTTGCCCAGATCTGATATTACTTCGGTCCCCCGAAGAAAACCACTGGTCGAAAGTAAAAAACCGGCTATGATAAAACCTATCAATATCGGTTGATTAATTTTTTTTACTATTATTCCAAAAAAAGCAGCAACAGAAAGTAAAACAGCTATCTGTGAAAAATTCATACTAATTTAAGATTACGGGGTTTAGCTGACCTTTTCAAGTGACTTTAAAGCCAGCTGAAGATCTTCGGGAAGTTTAGACTCGAATGTCACCATTTTATTTTTTCGAGGATGTATAAATGAAATTCCGGCGGAATGTAGAAAAAGTCGTGAACACCATTTTTTATCCGAACGGGCAGTTTTTCTACCTGCGTAAAAATCATCCGCCACGATCGGGTGACCTAGATATTTGGAGTGTATTCTAATCTGATGTGTTCTACCGGTTTTAGGATAAAACTCAACAAAACTAAATTTCTCATTGAAAATTGCCTGCCCGCCGAAGCCTCGGCGCAGGCGGGGAAATTGTCCACCAGAGGCGGATCGTCCTCTGAACGAGAAATTGGAAATTACGCGGTAGCGCGTTTCTGCTTCCCTTCCGCCCGGCAGCACCCCAAATCTATCCCTCCTCCACGGCAACCGTCCAACTAATGTTTTAATTTCACCTACGACCGGGGTTACTCTTCCATGAAGCAAGGCTATGTATGTTTTTTTGACAACTCTTTCCTTAAATTCCTTTTGCAGTTTTTCAAATGACTCAATGGTTTTTGCTATCACAAGAATCCCGCTCGTTTCCTTATCCAGTCTATGTACTACTCCCGAGCGGTAATCCTTACTTTTTACAATCGAATAGTCAAACACTTTTTTGAGCCACTTTTGGACAACAGGTATATCACCTGTTGTTTCGGCTTCATTAACAATCCAGCCGGGAGGTTTATCAAGAATAATTAAATACTCATCTTCGAAGATAACTTTAGGAACCATAGGAATTAATCTATTTTTCCCGTTTTGCCTGGTCTTTAGCACAAAGCGTTGCCTCCGGATATGCCATTAATCTATCTGTATCGATCATCTTGCCGCAATCCTCACATATTCCGTACTTCCCAATCTTAATTCTGGTTAAAGCTTTTCTTGTCTGTATTATTCTCCTATCCAGTTGTTCTTTAATAGCAGAAGCTCTTGCATGACCGAATTGTTCTGCAGCATCAGCGTCGGGTGAAGCATTGTCCATTAATCTGGTCGAATCTTTGAAAGGATCATCATCCTCTATTTCTTTTTTTCGCAATTCCAACTTATGCAACTGTTCCTGTAAAAATACGGTAACAGGTTTTAATAATTTTGAGGGAAAATTTATAACCCCTTTTGCAAAAGCCATGCTTTTATTATTTCTTTTTTTACTCATGTTGTTTTTCCTGCTAAATTGTATACCGCAAAAAAACTGGCAAATGCTACCAACCCGGATAACATTATCTCTAAACTATTTTCAAAGGATACCATATCGGACAAAGCAAGGGCAATAAGGCAACGAATAATAAAATATATTCCTATTACGCTCATTCCCGCAAATCCTACCCTGCCTGATGCATACCAGGTAAATTTCTTATAATGCTTGCCCAGAAGATAATAAAGTATGATCAGGGCGATAACCACACCTTCCCAAATACCTGATATCATATTTAGTTCTTCCAACAACTCTATAATATGCACTGAGGCTAGTATCAATAAAGCCCCTGCAACTGCGGCTTCTATTGTTTCAAAAATTCTTAACCTATATCTTGTTACTCCAATCCATAAGCCGATCACGGCTCCCATAAAAGAAATCCAAAAAGTAAATTTTGGCAGATAGTAATGAGCTCCAACTCCCCCGATAACAAGCCCGAAAAGTATATAAAACGCCACAGTAAAAATTTGACTAGCCACATAATCTTCTCTTAAGCGTTTCCAAAATATGTATAGGAACGACAAAACGGCAATAATAATTAATGGAATTTTTATTAGCATTGAGAAATAATACCACTTCCGAAATCAGTTCTCCATCTTTTGCAATTTCCAGCACAAAAACTTGACTTTTCATAGTGAAAGTTATTAATATAACTCTTGACTCATGCTAGAAACACCTCACGTTGTAGTGGGGGCAGCAATAGCATTTAAAGTGGTTAATCCTGCCCTGGCGATCCCACTTGCTCTCGGGAGCCACTTTGTGCTGGAAAAGGTCCCACACTGGAATCCCCACCTGAATACTGAAAAAAATAAATTGGGGAAGGTTTCTGCGCAAAGTACCAAAATCGTAATTTTTGACGTTATATTATCCTTGATACTCGGTGGAAGTATTGCTTACATGGTACTTCCTAATATTAGTCACGCAATTACAATTCTTATTTCCTCATTTGTGGCGGCTCTTCCCGATATCGTAGAAGGGCCTTATTTTTTTCTGGATATGAAAAGTAAATTCATCGAACGCTGGATTAAATTTCAGAAGGCAATTCAAGTCGACACTTCCCTAATACCGGGGTTGTTCACCCAAGCCGTTACAATTGTCGCAGCTTTTTTGTGGATCCTGAAATAATAAATACCAATGAGCACAAATAATCCAATTTCTAATTACCAATTATTGGAAATTTGTATATATTTGTAATTGGTACTTATTGGTAATTATTCCTTTGCCCTCTCAACATATTCACCCGTTCTCGTATCAACAACAACAGAATCTTCTTTATTAATAAAAAGCGGAACTTTAACGCTTAGTCCATTTTCCAAAACCGCCGGTTTGTAAACATTCGACGCCGTATTTCCTTTAACTCCGGGGTCGGTATCGACAACCTCCAGTTTTACTTTGGGTGGAATATCTATTGAGAGAGGTCTGTCTTCTTTATCCTGAGCTCCGCCGAAGGACCAAAAAAGAACATTGACTTCCTGCCCTTCTTTAATGTACGGTAACTCACCTTCAATTACATCCTTTTCAATTTCGACTTGCTCGAAATTTCTTGGATCCATAAAAACTACGTTAATTCCATCAATATAAAGAAATTGCAATTTTCGCTTGGAGGTATTCACTTCATCAACTTTTACATTGCTGCTGAAAGTTTTTTCTTCGATATTACCATCAATTAGATTTCTGGCAATCACTCTTACCGTGGCTCCTCCCCTGCCTACTTTTATATGTGAGTACTTCAATACTTTATAAGGTTTACCGTTTGATAGAAATGTTGTTCCGTTTTTAAGATCTGTTGACTGAATCATTCAAATAGTTGTAAGTAGTAAGATGTAAGAAGTAAGTGAATACAAATACAAAACTACAAAGTTCTTCCTACATCCTATATCTTATATCCTACATCTTTTATATAAGCCATTTACCATTACGCTGAACCAATTTGTCATCCCAGCGCATTTCACCCCCAGCACGTAGATCCTTGATCATGTCCCAATGTAATCCTGATTCGTTCTTGCTTCCGGTATCTTTATAGCCTTTCCCGAGTGCAAGATGAATACTTCCGCCAATTTTTTCGTCAAAGAGAATGTCTTTTGTAAACTTGCTAATTTGAAAATTATTACCTATCCCCAACTCCCCTATTCTTCTTGCACCTTTATCCATATCCAAAATTTTATTTAGGTCGTTCTCTCCTTTGTCTGCTGTAGCTTTAATTACCAGCCCATTTTTGAATTCAAGCTTAACATTATGAAATTCACGACCCATGTATAAAGCCGGATAGGTATAGGTTATATAACCGTTAGCTTGAAACTCGACAACCGAAGTGAAAACCTCTCCGTCCGGCATGTTATTTTCGCCCCCTGCATTAATGGCAAGCCTACCCTTTTTCCCAAGTTTTAAATCCGTCGACGGTCCGATGATGTGAACCTCACAAGTTCGGCTTACTAAATCCGCCAATTTCTGTTGTTCTTTGAACTTTTTCTTCCAATTAATATTATTTATTGCCTTAAATACAAATTCCGAATAATCACCCAGGCTCATGTCCGCTTCTTGTGCCTGAGCTTCTGTAGGAAATCGGGTAACCACCCAGCGTGTATTCTCGACTCTGTAATCGGTTATGGGTCTTATAACTTTAGCTCTAACGGAAATATTTTTTGCATCAACGCCGGATAAACCGCGGGTATTAATCGAAGAACCAATACGTATATAACAATCTACATTTCTCGTTTCATAATCGTCAAGTTTGGGATAATGCTTAAGTTGTTTATCGGTTGCATTTTTATAATATATTTCCTCGAATTCATACGAAGTAAAGTGAAGCTTAATTTCATTTGCTCCTGCTTTAATAAGCAGTATATATATTTCCAATACTAAAGCTTTGGCAGCAAAGTCTGCATAAACAACTACATTTTCTCCCCTTTTTACTTTCAGCGAGTAATTTACCAAAATCTCGGCTTGTTTTGCAACTCTCGGGTCAACTAATGACATGCTTTGGGTATTTTAACTCAAATAAGGTTTAGTTTGAAGAGTAAATTTGGTAAAATACGTCTATTAGCCCGGATGGTGGAATTGGTAGACACGCAGCTCTCAAAAAGCTGTGAGCTTAAACGCTCATGTCGGTTCGAGTCCGACTTCGGGCACCAGACCTTTGATTTATACTTTCTTCTGGCCCATAATATCGGAATGTCCTTAGCTGAACTGGGCGTAAATACGGCGCTTAAAATTTACCGCGATAAAAAAGGAGAACCTACAGTCAGGTGTATTGACCATGTTACTGGTTTATCTTGTTCTCAAAGATTTGAAGTAGTTTTTAATAATGCACTAGAAAAGGGAATAGGTGCACCTGTGGCAATAAACATGGCTTTTCAACACACTATAGATGTTTGTCAAAAAATTCATGGCAATATCCCAAGAGAAGTAGCGGTTGCTGCACTTGTAGGCGGTACGCTGGATGCATTAACCAATACTAAAATTCCTAGCGGAGTGATAAATTTCACTCGAGGAGTAAGAGATACTGACCATGCAGCTGTTGATATTGATTGTGACAAAAGAGAAATAATGACCACCGAATATGGTGATCATCGAGAGATGACTGTAAATGATCGTGCAAGGTGCTTATAGCTACGATTAAATAATTAATTCCCTCTTTTCATTTCCCTCCCATAAAATTTCAACCTATCCCCTCTGAAGAACATTTTGATTGAAGCTAATCTGCCGTTTCTGTGCTTGGCAATATCCAGGTTAATATTCTCGAAATTCTCCTCATTCTCCCGCCACAGAAACATAACAACATCCGCATCTTGTTCTATGCTTCCCGATTCCCGTAGATCGGCAAGCTGAGGCCTTTTCTCGCCTCTTTGTTCAACCGCGCGTGATAACTGAGAAATAGCAATTACCGGAATCTTTAATTCCCTCGCTAAATTTTTAAGTCCCTGTGAAATCTCCGATACTTCCTGGACCCTGTTTTCCAAATATCTGCTTCGTGCAAGCTGTAAATAATCAACAATTAGTAGGTCCGCTCCAACTTCTACTTGTAGTCTTCTTGCTTTAGTTCTCATTTCCAGGATAGTTAATGCAGGCGTATCATCGATATATAATGGTGCTTCTGCTAACTCCCCCATTGCATTAGATAGTTTAGTAAAATCATCTTCAGTAAGTTTCCCTGTTTTTAATCTCCAAGCATCGATGTCCGCCTGTGCCACAAGCAGTCTGTCAACTAATTCTTCCCTGCTCATTTCCAAGGAGAAAAAGCCGACCGGTCTTTGGTAATTCACTGCAACATTTTGGGCGATATTCAATGCCAGCGTCGTTTTACCAATACCGGGTCTTGCTGCCAAAACCAAAAGGTTCGATTTTTGCAAACCTGCCAATGTATCATCTAAATCTTTATAACCTGTTGGCACCCCCCGCAGACCTTCTGCTTGCTTATGAAGTTCGTCCAGCCTATCAAAAGACTCAGCTAAGGCATCCCTAACCGCTGTAAAAGCCTGTCTTAAGTGTTTCTGAGTAAGTGAGAATACTTCCGCTTCTGCTTTGTCCAATAGCTCATTAGCAGCCAAACCTTCATCCATCGAAAGTTCAACCAAAGTACTAGCTGCCTTCATAAGACTTCTTTTGGTTGCCGAGTCTTTGACGATTTTGCCGTAGTGCTCAACGTGTGCTGCTGTTGGAACTTTATTTGCAATTGAAACCAAATAGCTAACCCCGCCGATTTTTTTAAGTACTTTTCTCTTCTTAAGCCGCTCTGATATTGTTAATACATCGATCGGAACACGCTCTTCATAAAGCTCAAGAGAGCTGATGTAAATTTCACGATGCCTTTCATCATAAAAATCATCAGGCCTTAAAAACTCTGCAACTGCAATTATGGCATCCTTATCAAGAAGAAGTGCACCAAGGACAGACTCCTCTGCCTCAGGAGAATGGGGCGGGATTCTTATCTGTAGATTACCCTGGGAAACCATCAGTTTATTTACTATTTCCTCTCCAAAACAACAACTTTCTTGTCATCCGTAAGTTCGGATTTCTTAACGCTTAATTTATCAAGTTTCTCAACGGTCAAATTTACCTGGTCCAGAAATTCTTCCAGTTTTGCTAAATTCCCAAAAGTGCTTTCATTCATCCCGTCAACCTTGTAGTGCATCGGGATCACAATGTTCGGCTCTATTGCTCTTACCATTTCAGCAGCTTGGGTTGAGTTTATTGTATAAACACCGCCTACCGGGATCATTAGGATGTCTACCGTTCCCAGCTCCTCTATCATGTCTTCGGTTAAAGAATGTCCAATGTCGCCCAAGTGAACGCTACGTACTCCATCCATTTCTATAATATAAATTGTATTTTTGCCGCGCTCAGCACCCTTTTTATCATCATGGTAAACAGAGATTCCAATAACCGATACACCCGATACTTCATATTCTCCCGGTCCGTCTATTATTTTTCTAATATCGCTTATGGCTGCTATATTGTTATGGTCCTCATGTTGGTGCGAAATTGTAACTATTTCTGCCGAATTTTTTGGAAATTTTATTCCAACCATATCGGAGCTAAAAGGGTCGGTGATAAGACTTGCAGATCTTCCTTTAAGCTTGAAGGACGAATGGCCAAGGTAAGTTATATCCATAAGTTTCTTTGTCATACTACCAAACACCCACTCGCTTGACAATACCCTCTTATTAACCTATATTTTACGTTGTCGCTCGTGCTTTCTGTCCCTACTTATGCGAAAAGAGATAATAATTGCAATCTTCGTGGGGATATTAGTCGGTCTAGTTGTTGCTTTTGGAGTGTGGCGCGCAAATTCCGCTATAAAAACTTCCAATAACCTTAGTACTGAAAAAAACATTCAACCTTCTCCCGATGCCGAAAACCCCCTTAACGAAGAACTAAATGTTACTCTGTCTCAACCGGAAGACTTGGATGTGGTTAGTCAAAACACAACCCAAATTATGGGAATTACCAGACCAAATACTTTAGTAGTTATATCAAGTGAAGAGGATGATTATGTCATCAAATCGGACCTAAACGGAGAATTTAAGCAAGATGTCAAACTGGTATCCGGAATAAACGATATCCGTCTACTAGTATTTGACACAAATCAAAATATATCACAGTCCAATCTTACATTAGTATATTCCGAAGAATTTAAAGAAGACTAAAAAAATGAGAATATTTATATTTTTATTTCTAATGCTGTCTGTTTTAATAATTGGTATTTACCGCCCCATAAGCGCACAGAATTCGCCGGCGCCAACTTCAGGAGTAGACGAAGGTAGCGTAAGAGAAAAGGTAAAAGAAAAGGTCGAAACAGTGCGTAAAAATCCTAAAGCGTACATCGGTAGCGTAACCGACAAAACCCAGGATTCTATACAAATCAAAAACTCCAAAGGTGAAATACAATTTGTATCAATAAATCCCGATGAGGTGGATTTTGTAAAATCAACCAACAAATCAACTGCTATCAAATTTAATGATGTTGCAATAGGAGATTATGTAATTGCTATGGGATATCGAAACGGCAACAGCGTTTTGACTACAAAAAGATTAATTGTTACTACTGAAAGCACCTCAGAAAGAAAAATAGTGTACGGAACCATTAAAAAAATTGAGAAAAAAGAAATTACTGTTTTTGATAAAAATAACCAGGAATTTACCTTTACCTTTCCAAAAACATGGAAAGGACCGGAAATTAAAGAACTATCGGAAAATGATACGCTGGTTTTGGTAGCAATTGCTAAAGACGATAAAGAATCTATACGAACAATAGAGCTAATCACTTCCCCATCTCCCGATACGGAATTGTAAATAAAATTTGACAGAGTTATTTTTACTGTTATAATACCTAATTACAATTTAACAAATCCGTTATACCGGAGTCACGATCCGGGAGAACGTCAAACGTTCCAAGGGAGCCCGCCAAAATGCGGGACGGAGGGAAAACCGTAAAAAGACACCAGCCAATGTCGCAGTCGCGGAGTTGGGATAAGAGTTCCGAAAGATAATTCATAATCTTCGGAAAATAAGGATGGGACCGCGGGAGGTCCTTTTTTAATGGAGAAAAACCATTACGAAGACCCTCGTTCCTTATACACAATTAATTTGTGTTTAGAGAACGAGGGTTTTTTATTGGGAAAATTTGGTGGGTGTAGTGAAGCGGTATCACGCCAGTTTGTGGAGCTGGAATTGGGGGCTCAACTCCCCTCACCCACCAAAAAAAGGGGGGGTTACGGTTATGAAAAGTTATATTTCTAATATTGTTTATAAAACGAACAGCATAACTATTCCAGTTTTTGAAATTGGAAATTTTCAAAATGGATTTGGAGTACTCGTGGCTCAAATACATGGAGATGAATATTCCGGAAGGTTAATTTGTCAAAAATTTATTAGATCAAAATTCAAAATTAATAAAGGTGTAAGAATTATCGCTTGTGCAAATCCGGATGGCGCAAAATTAGGCGTTAAAAATGAACCTCTAACAAATATTAATCTTAATCGGATATTTATTTCTGAGAAATTGAAACCAGAAAGCATGGCATCATCTATCGCCAATAAGATTTTTGAACTTTGTAAGGGTGCAGATTTTGTTATCGACTTGCATGATATGCCTGGTTCACAAATTCCATTATGTGCCATCATTACACTTACTGAAAATAATATTATAAATAAGCAAAATTACAATTTAGCAAATATATTTTACCCGGGCGTTTTGTGGGTTGAGGATTTTAGGAATTTATCTACAAGTAAAAGATATATCGGGACTATAAATAACTATCTTTGTAAGTTCGGAATACCAAATTTCACTATAGAAACGAATCCACTAGATAAAATAAACGAAAAAGAAATTGATATAGTTATCAGAAAAATAATTCGATTATTAAATACAAAACCTATTGTCTATCAAAAAAGTCTCAATTTAATTAGAAGATATGAGCTGTTTGCACCGTCTGGAGGGATAATAATACCCTGCTCAATTCCACTCCTTGCAAAAATAAAAAGGGGTGAAAAATTAGCAACTGTATTAAATGAAAAATTAGAAAAGATAGATATAATTTCTCCATTAAATGGTTTGCTAATTAGAAAAACTATAGCTCGTAATATTCAAAAGAAAGAAAAGATTTTCGATATAGGAAAGAAGGTATTATGGAAACATTAATGGCTGGGGGTGATTGGGTTCATCCCAACACTACCATTTTATGAAGTAAAGAAAGGATTAGTTACAGAGCGTAAAACAATGAGAATGGAAATGCAACCGCAAAGTATTAAGTTATCAAGGTTAAGATTTATCTGCGACGGCATTGCAAATACAAAAAGCTTATTTGAAGAATTATCTAATTATCCTTCAATACTTAATTCCATTCCCGATGCTCAAGGAAGAAACATTACCCTGTTTAATGAGGCTAATAGAAATAACATTATTTACCCTCCGACGTCGTCATTGTCAAGAATTGATGTTATCAACGGTAAAATCGTTGACTTAAATACAAAACCAGCAGGTTTCGGATTAATCACATCGGCTGAACTTATTTGGCAAAAGGAAAATGTTTATCAAGAAAAAACACAGCCTATCACCGCCGATTATAATAATCTTCTTCCAGAAGAGTTTGAAAAAGCAGTTATTGTTACAGAAAGTACATACCCTTTTGTAACAGACCAAATAGCTATAGCGAAAATTGCCGAGCGACAAACCGATAAACATTGGAGAATTATTTACTGTAACCAAACTAAACCTGATATTAAAGACGGCGAAGCAGTTTTTTGCTTCAGCTGGTTATCATCTCCTTCTATTTCGCCTACGTGGATTAAATTTCTTTTTGCTAATCAGGAACAATTCTTGCTGAACCCTCTTGCCGCCCGATGGGATAATAAAGCCTTAATGGCTTTACCGTTTCTTGAAAATGATTTACCTTCAGGAAATTTAAGTACTTTATTAAGAAAAATTAGTAAAATGTTCCCAGATACTTATTTGTTCAGACGAAATGGTAATAGTCTCGAAATGGCAGTAGGAATTGGAGTCGAAGGAATTGAGTATCAAAAGGTTAATAAATTTAATGCACCAGCTACTGGTGATCTTTATTTAAAACCACTTCTCGAAAGTGGAGCAAGGGGGATAATAGTTAAAAAACTAACAGATAGCGGAACCTCAAAAAGTACTCTTTTAGAATACTCTGAAAGATATCATGCTTTCATCGCACAGGAGAAAGTACACCCACAATTAGAAGAAGGATTTAATATCAAAGATGGATATTTCGTTCAATTCAATAATCCTTTCAATTTACTAACAATTGAAAGAATGGGTGTAAAAACAGAAACTAACTTAATTCATGGTGGAAGTTCATCCCTCATACCTTTATCAATTCCATATTTAGAAACCTAAGTAAAAATGCTAATCTAATAATAATTAAATATGGACAAGACGAAATTACAGACTTTAAGGGGCTTTAGAAACTTTTTTACCGATTGACTAAGTCTTAGAATTAGACTAGAATTTCCTTAGATAATTCTAAGGAGGTGAATGATTATGATAATTCCATCAGCTGACGATATAAAAACAATAACTGATCTGCGCGAAGATACGGTTGCGCTTTTAGATAGAATTCAAAAAAGAAGTACACCTACAATAATCATGCATCATAATTCCCCTAAGGCAATCATGTTATCTGTTAAAGAATACAATTCTCTTTTAGAAAGGTTGGAAGACTATGAAGATGCGCTTGATGCGCGTGAATTAGAACAAGAAGCGCTTAACACAAAAAAGTCTGAACTTATTCCGCTTTCTGAGATAGTAAAAAATCATGGTGCAAAATTGAAAAGTAATGGATAAAAAATTTGAAGTATATACCTTAAAAAAGATTGATAAGCACCTTAATCGGATCCACCCTAATGATAAAAAAAGAATACTTGGCTATTTTGTTAAATTATATGACTCTCCTTTTCCAAAAGGATTTGATATTATTAAATTGGAAGGAACCATAAATTCGTTTCGAGCCAGAATAGGTAAGGTAAGAATTATATACACAGTAAATTATAAACAAAAAGAGATTATCATAATAAAGGTTAAATATAGAAAAAACGCATATAGGAATTAAATATATGGACAAGGCGAAATTACAGACTTTAAAAGGCTTCCGGGATTTTTTGCCGAAGGAGGCCAGAAAACGACAATATCTTGTTGATAAATTAAAACAAGTCTTTGAACTTTTCGGTTTTGAACCCCTGGAAACCCCAGCCCTTGAATACAAAGAAATATTATTCGGAAAGTCCGGTGAAGAAACAGACAAATTAGCTTATTCCTTTACTGACCAAGGCGGGCGTGAAGTTGCCTTACGATACGATCAAACCGTACCAACCGCCAGAGTACTGGGAATGTATCAAAACAATCTTCCGATGCCCTTTCGAAGATACCAGATCCAAAATGCCTGGCGCGCCGAAAATTCCCAATCCGGTCGTTATCGTGAATTTTTACAGTGCGATGCAGATATATACGGCTCTCCCACCCCCATTGCAGATGCTGAAATAATTTCACTGACTGCTTATATTTATAAATTCTTAGGTTTTAAAAACTTTAAGATTTATATTAATGATAGAAAAATTCTTTTCGAGTTGATGAATTTCGCATCGATCCCTGAAAATTTACAATTTGCTACAGTAAGTGCAATAGACAAATTAGACAGAAAAAGTGAAGATGAGGTCAGTGATAATCTGAAAGGGATCGGACTAAGCACAGAATCGATCAGGCATCTATTTCACCACCTCAGTGAATCCGAACCAAATAATTACCTGAAAGAAATACTAAAATATGCCAATGGTTTGGGTGTAGATGATGACAACATATCATTCCAGGCACGTTTAGCCCGAGGTCTTGATTACTATACCGGATTGATATTTGAAGTAAAGATCGATGAGTATAAGGTAGGATCAGTTCTGGGTGGCGGGCGCTATGACAAATTAATCGAAAAACTTTCAGGTACAAATATTCCGGCTGTGGGTTTCGGATTAGGATTTGATAGAACACTTGAAGCAATGGATATGTTAAAACTCTTTCCAGACGAGGGTAAGAGAAAAGGAGTACTTGTTACAATATTTAGTCCCGAGTTCTCTGGGGCATCTTTCTCCACAACCAAAAGTTTGAGAGATACTAATATTGAGGCTGAGATTTTTCCTGATGAGAACGCAAAACTGGAAAAACAATTAAAATATGCCGATAAAAAAGGAATAAAGTGGCTAATCGTAATCGGACCGGAAGAAGTAGAAAAAAACACCGTTATTCTTAAAAATCTTAAAACCGGTCATCAAGAAGACGTTAAATTAAATGATTTGATCAATAAACTCAAGTCAGATTGAATGTAGAATGTAGAATGTAGAATGTAGAATGCAATATTACTTCAAAAGCATACTGCCTGCTACTTACTACTTACTACATAATAATAATGAATCCACACCGCTTTAAATCCTATCTGATGTTAATTGCCGTCGCAGCAATTTGGGGTGCTGCAGGGCCTATTATTAAATACACACTCCAAGGAATAGACCCTCTTCCTTTTTTGACTTACCGTTTTATAATCGCTGCAATTTTTTCGCTTGGTTTTTTTCTTTTCAAACTGAAAAAGGGCAAGAAATTCAGAAGATTAAAAGCTAATTTTCCGTTAGCAATGTTATACGGATTACTTGCGGCTCCAATTGCATTAGGGATACTGTTCGCGGGTCTTGATAGGTCAACAGTTTTGGATTTGACCCTAATAGGAGTTATCGGTCCTTTGATGGTCACTGCCGGAGGAGCACTCTTATTCCACGATCGTATAACTAAAAGAGAGAAAATGGGAATTACTATCGTCCTAGTTGGCGTAATTTTAAATTCATTTCTCCCCATTTTTCAATCCGAATCTAATATCAGACTGACGGGAAATATATTATTAATTATTTTTCTTTTTGCAGATAGCGGGTCGATATTAGTTGCTAAACGAGCTGTCCAAAAAAAGGTCATGTCGGCAAATCTGACAAATCTGGCTTTTATTGTTGGTGCAATTACTATTATACCCTTGGCAATTTTTATCTATGGTATTGAAAACCTTTTATATATTTTTATTACTTTGCCATTAAAATATCACCTCGGAGTTTGGTACATGGCTCTTTTGTCCGGTAATTTGGCCTATTTCCTTTATGTTCGGGGTCAACGTTCGGTAGAGGTTTCAGAGGCAGTACTTTTTAATTATCTACAACCGGTTTTTATGATACCTCTTGCAATTTATTGGCTGGGTGAAAATTTATCACCTTCATTTATTGTGGGAGCAATAATAATTACAATAGGTCTAGTAATTGCTGAGTCAAAAAAAAGAAGGTATAATAGCAGGCTATGAAAGCGAATATTCACCCACAATGGTTTGAAGAAGCAAAGGTCACTTGTGCCTGTGGCAATAGTTTTATCGTCGGTGCGACATTTCCCGAAATACGCGTCGAGGTTTGCTATAATTGTCATCCTTTTTACACAGGCCAAATGAAATATGTGGATACTGCAGGACGCGTGGATGCATTTAAAGCAAAGCAAGCCCAAGCCAAAGTGAATGTTATATCAAAAACCGAGAAAAGACGCATTAAAAAGGAAAAGAAAATCCAAAGAGAACTTGAAAGACCTGAATCACTAGCAGAACTTCGAAAAATCGCGAAACGAAAGACGCAAAACGGGATCCGATAGCCGATCTTCATGAATTTTGTATTACGCATTACGTATCTCGTATTTCGTATCACTTAAAACACTATGGATAACATTCAAAAAGCATACATTGAAATTCGCGGAGCAACCGGAGGCGATGAAGCTAAATTATGGGGACTTGACCTTTTGAGGATGTATATGCGGTACGCATTAAAAAAAGGCTGGAAAACGACAGCTGTTGATGAAAAAACAGTTTTAGTTACGGGTTATCAGGTTTTTGATCTATTTAAAAACGAGTCGGGAGTCCACAGGGTCCAAAGAATTCCCATTACTGAAAAAAGAGGCAGAATTCATACCTCAACCGCAACTGTCGCAGTTTTACCCGAAATAAAAGAAACTGAAATCCATATTAACCCTGTTGATTTGGAGTGGCAATTTTATCGTGCCTCGACTCAAGGAGGCCAAAATGTTCAAAAGGTTTCAACAGCTGTAAGGCTTATCCATAAACCATCAGGAATAGTTGTAACAGCCCAGGAAGAGCGATTTCAGGAACAGAACAGGAAAATAGCGATGGATCTTCTGAGGGCAAAATTATGGGAAAAGGAAGAAGAGCGAAAAATGGCTGAAATTGCCGATTATCGCTCCCCTATCGGCCGAGGCATGCGGGCTGAAAAAATCCGCACATATAATTTTCCTCAAAACCGTGTCACCGACCACAGAATAGGAAAAAATTGGGGAAATCTGGAAGCCATTGTAGACGGTAATTTGGATAAGGTAATTGAAGCAACCAAAAACCTATAAAGACCACATCTTACATTATCAATTCCTATTCAATAAAGATTGTGTCACTATAACCTATATAATCTAATGGTTTTTCAATTTCTGCTAAATCAAAATTCACAAAATTTGAACTTTGGTTTTTTAACCTCCAATCTTGCTCTTCATAATAATAATCATTTTCGTCAGGCAATAGTTTTTTAACTCTCTCGGAACTTGATTCAACCGGTAAGTCAGGAATAATTCGCAAGTTTTGTCTAACTAACAGGTTGTAGATTTCCTCCAAACTAATTTCAGAAATTATTTCTTGCACGGCTTCTGTCGTATCTAGAAACGGAAAGGGGTGTTGAATGGTTCGATCCAAATCCTGCCCTCCCCGGGCTAATTTTACGTCAAGGTTAGGATCCTTTTCGTGTACAAAAAAATATTTAACACCCGCCCTCAAAAACAACTCGTTGTAGTGGTCGTTATCTGGTAAACCAGAAAGATTGATCGGTAATACAGTAAGATGAGTAAGTGCCGATTCATAAAACCACATGGAAAGCCTTAACGGAAGTGGGAGAAATGGCGCTTTCCGTGCTTTCCTTTGCATATATTCGTCTTGTTCAAAACCCCAAACTGTAACCGGGACCACTTTAGCCATGTATTTTGCAGCATGAACATGCCCTTTATGACCTTCCGCACCGGCAACAAATATCATTCCTGTATTTTCATCTTTATATCTAGTTTCCAGTAAACTTGATAAATCCTCAAATTTAACTAACTTATCTCCAGAAGACATCAGCCCGGCGTCTGATTCGTAAGGAAGCGCGATTATTAAATCCTTCCAATAGCCAAACCATTCTGGTGCGAGAACCTTTCTCCTTTCAAGATTTGGGCCAGGATGACTAACTAATAACTGCTCGGCCTCCTTCAAGGCAGCAAGAATATTTTGAGGCGCAAATACAACTCTATTATCAAGCATTTCTTGCCAATCAACTCTTGGCAATGCATCGGACTCAAAGTTTTTGAAGAACTCCCTATCCGTCTCAGCTGTCATATGCGACGATTATATCACTCCTTGAAAACCTGTACTTAATAGCTTATCCTCTCGCTAAACTGACATGACTGCTGAATTAAGAGACCATTACTCAAAACGCCCGTTTACAGGTGTTATAATAGGCCCGGGAGGATTTAATAGAGAAACTCAGAATAGAATACCGGGTTTAGACGAAGCTACAAGAACATTAGTTGCAAGCTGCGGCAAAAAATGTGAACAGGTACAATTCCAAGCATGGACAGGAACCTTGCCTGTTCAACCGTATTATTTATTTTTAGATCTCGCAGATACAGTCCGTGCTAGGATAGTAGAACTTAAAGATCTTGCTCTCGAAGGAATCAGAGTGCATAGCCAACAAAATATTGAATTTCTAAAAGAAAATTTACCTTACGAAACTGAACTTGAAAGAAAAGAAACAAATAAAATTATCAAACGAGAAAAGCAAAGAATAAATTTCTCCCGCAATTCAGATAGCATTCCGATTTACCTAGCACTAACTTCTCCACCTACCACACTTGAAGACGGTACTGTAAGAGATGAGCCTGACTGGCCACCACTCGCAGAATTGTTCCAAGAAACCGACCAGTTATTTAAAACTAATTTAATGGCGGAATTTGCAAAACTTGACGAGGATAATTCCGGATCAGGTGTAGTCAATGGAAAGTTAAAATTTTTAGTTGAAACCGCACTTATACTTTCCCGAATTGTCGGAAATCAGAAAAATCATAACCAGTTTCCCGGTTATGAAGTTGTTCCTAATACATGGATTTCAAATCAGGTCCAATTTGATGGAATATTATTGCAAAAAATTGAAGGAAAAACCGAGCAGGAGCTTTTTGAGATGTGGAAAAGTGGCAAATTGCCATGGTGGGTCGTAGAAACCAAAGCCGACTTTCGCGGCCGGTTTTTATTTGGGGAAAAACTCGGTCGTCGAGTTCACAATCGCCACATTGAAGAAATGCAAATAAAACTTGCCTCTTTAGTTGATGTCAACAGTGGCAATTACTATTTACCTCAAGGGATTGTTTTTGTATATGAACGCGGAACAGAAGAACAGGTATTTCACCATGTCTTCTTAAATCATTCTTTTTTACTTAATTGGCGTACCGGTATATTACTTTCGCTGGAAGGCACCCATCTAACTCCCGCAGAAAGAGATAAATCCCTTAAATTGCTTACACTTATAGATAGCAGACTGAATGAAACCATCAAGGAAGAAGAAATTCAAAAACAAGCAGCAAACAAATTTGAGGAACTATTAGTAAAAATACCATCACCATTCGATCAATTAAAAAAACACGCGTCAAATAAGATTATTAAACATTTTGACACAAAAGATAAAGGTACAAAAATACCTCCATTTCCTCTAAATACCGTTAAAAAAATGCTCGAATTGAACAGATTAGGCAGAATCATGATTACAAAATTAAATTTTAGCGGAAATTCGTCTGATAAAATAGTTAAGCTTGTCGACCATCTTGCAGAATCATCTGATTTCGGACCGGAGTTTCAAGATTTACAGTCTAAATCTGCAAAATTTTCCGATTGGGTTGGCAAACTACTTGAAGATAGTACTACTGACCAATTGCCCACTGCAATACTTTCGCCAATCGGCGATTTACAACAGCTTTACTCGTCCGAAGGAGCATACCTAGGAGAATACACCTACATCAACGCAAAAAGTTTTCTGGAAATTTTTGGAAGTCAGCTTCAGATTCATCTCACAAGAAAATATCGTAACATAAATACCGTATCACAACGGGAACTAAAAATGTTACGAATCATGGCTAGTAAGTTGCAAGATAGAACACTAATATTGGCAATAAGCGAAGAAAAAAGTGACGAATCAAGAGATATTCTGGGAATTAACTTGTTAAAGAAGGAGGCATAAATGGATTAAGTTGCATAATATCTCTCCATGACAGAAAGGTTCTTAAGAAGAACAGCCATACTGTGTTAAAATCATCTTTCAAAAGCAATATACCTATTTCATAAAATATCCATAAGTAATTAGTTTTAAAGAACAATAATAAACTAAATAGAATTTTATTGAGTAAATCACTTGCATAAAACTCACTAAGGTGCTATTTTGGCGGAAATGGTAAAAGGAGACCGGGACACCGGAGGCGTTCAACCTAATCCCGAGCTTTATGAACTAAGTATGCGAATTCCTCAATTTTCTGAGGAAGAGCTCGGTTACCTAGTGAGATTAATAAAAACTGGTGGAATATTTCAACCACAGTTAAATCAGAAAGTAGAAGTAAGCCACTCTAATATGCCAACAATTGAGGTTGCCGGGCAACCCAGAAGTCTTAAAACAACAATGATTCAGTATTCAATGTATCAATTAAGATCTATGGGAGTCAAAGCAGATTTTATCCCCGAACCAAGAATAGACGTCGATAAAAGAAAATATCCAGTCGAATACACTTTACTTTTCGGGGCAGAACTACAAAAAGAATTATTAACCAGGGAAAAGAAAGAATACGAGGTACTTCTACTTGATAGAGGTATATTCGATAGAATTGGCTTTCTTTATGCGCAGAGCGTAGTTCGCGAAATTGATTATGCATCTTACTTGACAGCAAAGGCGTACTTACTTACATTCTTCTCGAAATTTGTTGATGGACTTATTATTTGCAATTGTAGCTCCCAAGCCAGTCTTAGAAGAGAAGGAAATCAAACTGTATTACGACCAATAATGCAAAAAGACTATCTTGATAGCTTAGGTTCTTCTTATAGAAGCTTGCCCACTAATATTTCCGTGCGGGATCCTTTTTATGGCCCTCTCACCCCAAAGATAAATACCCTGCCTGTAGTTTCAATAGATACTACTTGGGTCGGTCAAAACGAACAAGGACGAGGCTGGAAACAAAATCTTTATTTATTGCACTCAGCGAGCGAGTGCACTGCAGAAGTCGAAACATGGGATGAATATGCAAATGTGTTTTTAAAATCAATTGGCACATTTAGTAGAATTTACACATCAGGAGGAAAAATACATTAACTACTTATAACCTATTCGCTAAACTCCGAAAGAGTCGCTGTTAACTGAAGAATTTCCTCGTCGCACCTAAGTTTTAATTAAATCCTCATTCTAGACTGACTTTTCGTTCTTCAAAATCGAAACAAAACTTCATATGATTTAAAAATTCCACTCCGACCAGACAACCAGAATTTCCAATAAATACGATAGTTACATCCTTTAGTTTTCTATTATATTCAACTTTAGTATAAGTCGCATCAGTAATAATCTCGGATCCATCCGCAAGAGCAAAACGCGTTTCAACAAATTTATCTTCAAAAAAGTATTTCCTGAATTTTTGTGGAAGTGAAACACCGCCGCTGAATCCTGTATCTATCAAACATTCTATTGTTTTCCATCGGTCTTTCGGAAGATTGATCTTTAATCGAAGAAAGGGATGATTTCCAGAAAGATATATCATTTCAAAAGCCCCGAAATTCTACCAACTTGGGCCATAAAGAGCTTTCCCTTTGGGTATTTTGATCTGGCTTTTTTCATAGCTTCGATAGAAGTTTTACCGACAAAATATTTATTAGTCTTTGGATTGATCACGACATAGTCATTAGGCTCATATTTCTTCTCGAGCATATTCTTTAGTAGATAATATTTTTTCTCACCTTCACTTGGTTCGTGTAACTTTAGCATGCTAGTTAATATTATAGCACGAAAGTTTAAGTACTTATTCGCTGAATTCGGAAAGTATTGCGGAGAGATTAAGTGTTTCCTCATTGCGCCAGACTTCTAAACTTACCTTATCCCCTGCTTTTTTGCTTTTTATAGCATCGGCTAAACCATTCTCAAGATCGGAAAGTTTTTGGCCATCAAGTTTGACAATTATATCATCGGGTTGAATTCCTGCCGTTGCCGCCGGGGACCCGTCTACAACGTTAATTACCAGTGCCCCCTGCGGGACCTCATTCATCAGAGCGCTTTGCTTGGTCAGCATCTGGTACTCCACTCCAAGGTATGCGCGGCTTGTAAATTTTCCCGTTTTTTGGAATTGATCAAGAGCATCTTTAACAATATTTACGGGAATCGCAAAGCCAATATTTTCCGCCCCCTGGGCAACTGCAACATTTACCCCGATTACCTGTCCAGCGGAATTTAAAAGCGGTCCCCCTGAATTTCCCGGATTTATCGCAGCATCAGTTTGAATGACATCATCCAAACGTTCAACAAATCCCTCAAAAGCGCTGCCTGCGGTAATACCGCGCCCTAAACCGGAAATTACTCCTGTTGTTACGGTATGACGAAATTCTCCAAGTGCTGTTCCTATTGCTATTACAAATTGACCAACCTTCAAATTAGACGAATCACCGAGTTCGACAGGCTGAAGCGCTTGTCCTGAGCCTGCCGAAGGATCAATTTTAAGTACTGCAATATCATTTGAAGGATCCCGGCTTATCTGCTTAACTTCATGTTCTTTTCCGTCCTTGGTAACAACTTTATAAGTGGAACTGGTATCTGAAACTACATGTTTGTTGGTAACTATCAAACCATCCGCTGTTACAATGAATCCGCTGCCAATATCTTGAGGTTGGCCACCCTCGATCCTTTGTTGGATTCCGCCAAACGGGCTAAACTGCAAAACTCTTCTTCTGGGAGTTTGAACAGAAACAGTCACTACCGAAGATGACATTTTATCGGCGACATCAATTACTGCCGATTCTTCCGTCAATATCCTTTGATTGATATTTCCAGTTTGTAGACCTGAATCATCGGCACGTTCTAATAATAGGTCAAGTGGTTTTATTACAAAAAGCCTGTCGGCAATCGCCCCCGAAACCATAGTTCCGAGTAAAACAAGCACAACCGCAATACCAATAAGAAATGCTTTGAAATTAAAACGCTTCATAAGTTTTTTTACTTTATTCCAGTTTTCTGAGAATAAGCTGAATACTACTTTGATACCTCTTCAACCGCTTTCAATAGTTGTTCGTCTTCTTGGGTATCCTCTTTATCTTCAATCTCGATATCCGGTTTTAACCCTCCATCGTTAACCCAAAACCCATCAGGCGTCAGCCAACGGGCTATTGTTATGTGCAATCCGGACCCGCCGTTTATCTGCTGCGGCTCTTGAATAGTTCCTTTTCCGAAAGTTACTTCGCCTACCAACGTAGCTCTTTTGTGGTCTTTCAAGGCTCCGGCAAAAATCTCAGAAGCTGATGCCGAACCCTTATTAATTAATACCACCGTCTTAACATTTCTCAAGCGACCTAGTTTTTCAACTTTGTATTCATTTTTCGTATCTCCTCCAGATTCCTCGATGACAACAACATCACCGGTTTCCAGAAAGTCACTTGCTACTTCAACCGCACCTTGTAAATATCCACCCGGATTATTTCTTACGTCGACGATTACTCCTTTTAAATTCTGATTGGAAACAAGCTCCGAGATTACATTGTCCCACTCTGTGAGAGTTTCTGCTGCAAACTTTAATAGCTTTACATACGCAATCGATTTTGATTCGTCCTTATATTCAACCACAACACTTGGAACGCTAATCGCCCGCCTTACTATTTCCACTTCAAATGGCTCGTCTTTCCCGTCCCGCAATAGTAGGAGTGTGACTTTTGAACCTGAAGTCCCGCGAATGGCTTGCACAGCTTGAGGCAAAGTTATTCCGGCTGTTCCCATGTCAATTGCTTTTACCTCATCTTTTATACCAATAATAAAGTCGCCTGCTTTCACGCCTGCTTTTTCGGCCGGAGAACCGGGCAGTGGTGCCGTAACAGCAAGTTGCTTACCCTTGAATCCTATTTGGATTCCTACTCCCTCAAAAGAGCCTTGAAGATCTTCCTGTACTACCTTGTTATCCGGCGGAGGTAAAAATACAGTATAGGGATCTCCTATTGCTGATACCATCCCCTGTATAGCACCATAAACCATATCTCCATCCACTAGCTTAGTTTTGTCATAATATTTCGCACCCAAAGTGTCCCATACCTTCCAAAACAAGCCAAAATCTACGTCTTGTTTTTCAACAGGCAATTCACGAGTAATCGTTACCTTGCCGTATCTATCTTCTGTTGTTTTAAAACCCTTATATCCAAAAAAATATCCGAATGTGAATGAAACCGATACAATTAGTGAAAAAATTAGTAAATTTCTTAATAAGGTAAAGTTTATTTTTGGCATATTATTATTCAACATCCTATCATTGTAACACGCAAAAACCTTCTGACAACTTGACAATGAAAGTATACTCGCAATTATCCCAATGCCGGGGTGTATGGAAGCAAACCAAGATGCCTCGCCCGCTTAATTGCCGTGGATAATCTCTTCTGATGTCTTGCACAAACACCGGATCTTACTCTTCCCAATATTTTTGCCCTATCACTTAAAAATTTAGTTAGTTTCGTAAATTCTTTGTAATCAGGTTCTTCTTTGGCTCTGCAAAATGGACAAAATTCAGGAGTAATTATTCTAGGTTGATTGCGAACGGGTTTTCTTTTCATATCTAAATAGTGCTATTGAAGGGTTATTAAAAAGGGATATCGTCATCCGGACTTTCTTCGTCCGGTTTATTATCGCTTACTTTTGTAATAGTCCTCTTTTCCTCAACTTTCTTTTTAGTTGCTGTTTTCTTTACAGGAGAATCCGCTGCGGTGCTTGGTTTTGCTGGAGTTTTTCCCTCTCCGTACTCAGGTACGTCTATTGGAGATTCCTCCGGGACGTTAATATCCTCGCTCCCGGCACTTAATCTTGAATCCAGAATAATCATATCGTTAATTACAATCTCGGTAGTAGTTCGCTCGGCACCATCCTGTCCTGTCCAACGACGGGTTTGGAGTCTTCCTTCAACATACACTTTTCTTCCTTTTGCCAAAAGTTGTGCACACAGCTCAGCCAATTTATTCCAAGCGACAATTCTGTGAAACTCGGCATCTTCTTTTTTCTCACCTGAATCGGTGGTCCATTGCCGATTTGTTGCTAGACCAAAAGTACAAACCGCAATTCCGGAAGGAGTATATCTTAACTCCGGATCACGGGTTAAATTTCCGATCAATTCTACTTTGTTTAAACTTCGTGCCATGGACCAATTTCAAATAACTACAAATTAACAAATTTCCAATTTCCAATAATAAATATCTTGGATATTTGTATTTATTGGATTATTTGTGTTCATTGGTATTTATTCTTTTCTTAAAAGTAAGTATCTTATTATATCACCATCCATTTTAAATTTAGCTAGCAGAGCATTAAAAGATGTTTCTTTTTTTAATTCTAGTTCAAAATACAAAAATATTCCGGAAGATTCTTTTCTAATTTTATAAGCAAGATCCATTTTACCCCAATCATCGGATTTATTTACTTTGCCATCCAAAGTGCCAACAAGTTTTTCAACTGTTTCTTTTAATAATTTTTTCTTCGTTTCTTTAGCGCTGCCCGATAGGACCAAAGTTAGTTCGTATTTCATAGCAAGTGTTAGTATAACAAAAATCTTCCGGCATTGAAATACGATTTTGCTATTTTTATGTTACCGATTATTAAGTAGAAAAGGGTCCGGATAAAAACTCCAAATATCACTATTCTTTTGATCAAAGCGAATGATTTTGGGTAGTGTATTTTATGATACAGCAAAAGGCCTTTCAGCTGATGTTTTAGCTTATTTTTCTCCTCCTCTTTTTTACTACTTGCTCCGGACAAATGAACTATGGATATATCGGGAGTATAAATAATTTGAAATCCTTTATTTCTTATTTTCTTGCATAAATCGACATCCTCCATATACAAAAAGTATCTCTCATCAAAACCATGTGTAACATCATAGACTTTTTTTCTCATTAAAAAAAATGCAGCCGAAGACCATTCAAGTCTTCGTTCTTTCTCAAAATATTTTCTATTATAGATATATATCGGATGTATTATATTCTTGATTAGCGGCAGGTTTTCAAATCCTAATAACCAAAATATTGTTTTTATAGGCGTGGGCAGGTATCCTCCAACCGGTTGGAAACTACCATCGGCATTTTTAAATTTTATTTGCAAAACTTCACATAATGGACGACTCGACAAATACTGTATTGCTTTGCTTAATGTATCTTTTTCCAAAAAGGCGTCGGAGTTAAGAAGAAGTATAAATTCTCCTTTAGCGAAAGAGGCACCAATATTATTTCCTTTTGCAAATCCCACATTTTCTTTTTGTGCTAAGAGATTAACCCATGGATACTTAGCTCTAATTAAATCGGTACTTTTGTCGATTGAAGCGTTATCGACTACTATAGTTTCTACCCTATTTTTTAAAACTTTTTCGCAGTATTCTGAAGCAACTTTTACCCTCTTTAAACACTCGTCAGTTATATTTTTAGTATTGTGGGAAAGTATGATAACGGTCAAGTCTTTATTTTTCATTGTCCGGTCTTAAATTCAACAACTTCACCATCCTTTACCAGATATTCTTTTCCCTCCGATCTGACCTTTCCTTCTTCGCGGGATTTTTTCCACCCAAACTTAATGAAATCTTCATAATTAACTACGTCCGCCTTAATGAAATTTTTCATAAAGTCCGTGTGTATTTCGCCGGAGGCCATGAGCGAGGTTGCACCGAGTCGAATGGTCCAAGCTCTCACTTCTTTCTCACCCGCAGTCAAAAAGGTTATTAATCCTAAAGTTGCAAAAGCTTTTTTAATCAGTCTTTCAAGTCCCGAGCTTTCCACACCCAGTTCTTTTAAATATGCTTTTTGATCGTCATCAGAAAGTTCGGAAAGTTCCGATTCAACTTTAGCAGAAATAGCAATAACGGCATCTTTATTTAAACCAAGTTTTTCTGCGTACCCTATTTCTAACTCTGTGGCTTTTGCCAGATCCCCATCATCAACGTTTAACACAACCAAAATAGGTTTTGAGGTTAAAAGTGAAAGTTGTTTCGCATATTTTGTTTCTTCTTCACTCAATTCCACTTCTCTGGCAGGTAGTCCTTTTTTAATTGCTTCTTTGAGTTTCTGAACAACATCCCACCAAGCACGTTGGTCCTTGTCGGTAGTATTTCCCGGATCTTTTTGCTTTTCTAAAGTCTGCAGGTCCGCAAGTTTAAGTTCGGTTTCAACAACTTCAAAATCAGTTCTGGGATCATTAACGCCTTGTTTGATAATATCGGGATCGGAAAATGCTCTGACAACATGACATACAGCATTCACTTCCCGAATATGGGACAAGAATTTATTGCCCAAACCTTCTCCCTTGTGAGCTCCAGCAATCAGTCCGGCAATATCCAGAAATTCAACTGTAGCGGGTACTTCGGGAGGGAAAAATTCCAAATCTTCGGATTCCTTAACAACTTGCGACAACCGTTTCAGACGATTGTCAGGTACAGGAACGACACCGATATTCGGCTCAATTGTTGCAAAAGGAAAGTTGGCAACATAAGCCTGCTGACGCTTAAGGAGAGCATTAAACAAAGTGCTTTTACCTACGTTTGGCAAACCAACTATTCCGACAGATAGACTCATATTGAAGCAATTTTACTCTTTAAATCATTTTATGCCAAATCCGAGAGGTGCGAAGCTATATCACCCGACGGGTGTAAGATTAGGGTTTGTAATTTTGTTATCAGGCATAAGTGGTTGGTAGTTCAGGAACTTTAGAAGTGACGATCCTCCCCAAATAGTCTCTTTCCATAATCAATCTTTCTTTATTAGCCTTGGGGATATTCACCTTGAAGTAGAAATCAAATTGTGGGACGGTGAAAAGACTATCCTGCACGAAATTCCCATCTTGAGTGTATTTTATCATCTATAGAGGAATAAATAATTATTCCCTTCTGGTACATAACCATTTTCGACTAGAAAACGATTTGTACTTAATATCCTAGGCTCTGACAAAAATTGTGCTGTTTTTGAAACCGGCTCCACTATCCACCTGGGTTTTTTATTTTTAATATTGGGAACTCCTTTTACCCTGGAAATAAAAATAGCTATACCTTCAATTAAGTCATCCATCTTTTGATTTTCTTTAAGCCAGGGTAGAACTTTTTTGTCAAAATACTGTCTGGGTTTTTGATCATATAGTCCAACCTGCTCGAAGCTGGTGGATATATCCAAATCAAAAATCAGTCCGTCATTTATTAGTTGTTCCGCAGGAGACCTATCAATATAGTCATCCCGATATCCCAAGTACCAAGCCAGCTCAAAAGCTCCTCCCATCCCGAGACGTGAAGTACGATCGGAGTCTCTTAATATTCTTATCCACCTATGGGTCCCTCTGGGTAAGACGTCCTCGGTATGAAGTGCAACACCTTCTGCAAAATAGCTTGCAACCCAATCTGTAAATCCCCACTCAACCATAGCAATAGTTTTGGCAAGAACAAAACTGGCATTCTGGTGCTCATTTTCTTCTATAAGACCCATTTCGACAAAATTTCGTCCTAAATCATGAACTAAAGCTCCTTTTTCCAAGAAATCTCTTTCCCACGGATCAACCTTTCGTAGTGCAGATATGCATTGAGAATCTCTATACACCCTCAGATTGTGGTGAAGCTGGTGGGGAAAATCTAAACCAGTCCACATATTTCCTTCAAGAACTTCAACGACTTTACTAACCGTATCAGGTTTGTCTCTTAAGGGTGGAAAAATATCGGCAATTCTATTACTTAGTTCTAGCAACATCTATTAGTGCGTATTCTACCACTACTTGATTAATACGACATAATAGTACACTCCTGGAGTGGTTTAGTGGTTAAACGGATCTGGAGAGATTTATAGTACGAAGGAGGATAAACGATCCGAGCCAGCTGGTTCTAATGATTGATAGGTTAGTAGAAAGAAAAGATGGTTATTAATTATTCTTGGTGTTTAAACAAAAATTCACTTAATTTAGTTCTACTTTCAGCTCTTCTGGCCTTTCGTTTACGTGCATTTTCTCTTTCAGTAGTGACCGATAAAACAAGTATTTGATTGAATTGCTCGGGCTAATCATCTTCACTAAGAGTAGCCTCAAATGATGATATATCAGATACTAATCCTGAAAATCTATCACGGCTATGTTTATAGGATGTCCGCTTTTGGGGATCAAATCGTTCAGAAGAAAGTGCATCCCTACATTTAAATACAAAGCCTGGCTCCTGAATACCGAAAAATACAAATTCGTCTTGATTACCGGTAGGAAGGATAAGACCTTGTAGTTGTTGAGGAACTTCAGACTTTTCTCTTACTGTGAAATCATCTTCGCCAGGTTTTCTGTCGACAATAAAATTAGTTTTTCTTTCGTTTATTGTATATCTATATACGGGCAATCCAACCTCTTCAGCAATCAAATTATCTACCATTTCTTTCCCAAGAAAAACATCTTTTCCACCAAAAATTTCTTCCATAGACGGTTTGCTTGTTTCTCCATCCCCCATGAATAAATATTAACATATTGAAACAAATTAGCCTACTTTAGGTAATGAACTGAGTAATGAAATGAAAATAAGAATTAGCAATAGCTTAAAACAGGCACACAAAAAGTTGTTACTTCTAATATCGGTTCACCCTGAAATTGGGGAGTCTATTTGGCTGGCTAGGGCAAATTTAGGTATCCGAACTGAGGATTTACCAACTACCGGAGCAATCCCCAGCAAAATTCAAAAAGAATATAATCACTTGCTAAAACTAAAGGGGGGATTCTTAAAGTTTTACGAGATAGAACAAAAGTTCGAAAAACCTAAAAAGAATACAGGAAAAACCTTATCGAAAATTCTCAATGAAGATAACTTTGAAATTACATCGGAAATAATGAAAGAAACTATCGAATATGAAGAGCAGTTGATGCACAAAGCTCAAGAAATTATTGTACGGCATAATTTACCAAGGGCATGGGTAGGAATGATGAAGACCTATATTGGAACTGGAACGATACACCTTAGTACTATTGGAGAACTGCCTATTTCCCTAAAATTTCCAAGAAAAACGGTAAGGGATAAAAGGTTAGGTTCCTTATCAATTTTTCAAAAAGTTCTGGACGGGATGTTTCTGGTAACTCGTGAGATATTATTCCCCTGAATCCTCTCAAAAATTCCGCTAGAGCTTTTTGCGTCATTTCTGATTATGTACTAATTTAAATTTTTAATAAGTTTTTGGTCGAAAGATAATATTTTACTTTCATTTATCTTTGCCCAAGAAAGAAGATAGCTATCGACAAAATGCAGATTCTTCCGATACCAAAACCATAGGTTAAGCATAGTATCCCTCTCTTCTACTTTAAGCCAGTTTTGCGATAAAAATACTTCAAGACTATCAGCAATTTCTTCTCTATGCTTTTTATAAAATGATTCTAATACAAAACAAGCTTCTGCAATAATTAAAGGTTTAACTAATATCTTTCTCTTTCTTTTTTCCGCTTCTTTGAATATCTCAACAGCCTTTTTATACAGTGGTTCTACATCACGAACTAAATACCTTAAAATTATATTTGTATCAATTATTTCTTCCATAATTAATCTTATATGGCTTACACGAGTTCTATGAAGTACCCCAATTTTTGGAAAATTCCCGGCGAGCTTTCCGTAAATCTTCCTCTGATAACTTTACTTCTGACTTTAGCGACCCGCCTAACGACCAAAAATCTTTTCTGGGTTCAACTTCTATAATGTTTCCCCTTTTCCGCACAATTGCCTTTGTATGTCCTTTTATACCAAGCGAACGCAGCATAAACTGGGGAACCGTTAGTTGACCTTGACTTGTAATCGAAACTATTTTTTGCATATCCATTATCTTATATAATATATAATGGCATGTCAATAATCACTATATTGAGGGTACCTATTACAACTCCTTTCCACAAATCCGAAAGGTGTGAATCCATACCACCTGGAGGGTGTTACTTTCTTAATTACTTTCTTAAACTTCCATCGTCGTTATTTATCCTAAACGCTTCTTTCAATCCCAAACCTTTGCAATAGAAATCAGGCATCTTATCAATGCCTTTTACTCTGATAGCAACATGTCCAAATCTCATACTAATTCGAATACTATACACGAATTATAAACTCTGCTAGATTGAAATTTCAATTTTCATTAAGTAGTTTTAATAACCCAAATTTTACGAAGAAGCTAATCCAATTTTAGTTTCAATATTATTAATTTTTCTATCCTGATTATCGAGTATTTTTCCATGTCTATCCATACGATCATCAATTTTGTCTATTCGACTTTCGATTTTGTAAACAGCTTTATTCAGATCATCTTTGGTTACCATTTCTTCCCTAATTGTTTTGATATCATCTTTTGTCGCCATATTTTTAAGTAAAGGGGGTACAACTTCATGAAAAGCTTTAGCAAATAACTTATATTGTTCTTCTTGTTTTTTGTCCATTGAATTGATAATAAGTCCTAATACTTACTACGTCAATTACAAAATACTTCCATTTTACTGCGCAGAAACCTAATACTGTCCAATCTTCAGAAAGTAAAAGCATCGCCATATCCTGAAGATAAATCCGAACATTAGATTTTTTAACCGTATATTGTTCTCCGACTTTAAGTGTTTCAGGTTTAGGATCTTCTTTCCCAAGCCTTAGCATCGTATTTATTTCTGTGTGATAACCCATATTTAAAATTTAAACTGTCTTGGTTCTGAACAATCGCTAATACGAATTTGTATTGGAAAATTCTTATCAAGTTGTTCCACATCTTTTTTTGTTAAATTCCAGCCGAAAATGTCCAAATCCTCCTTAATATGTTTTTCCTTTTCAACCTTAGTCATAGTAATAACTCCATCCTTTTGAACTAACCATTTAAGTGCAATTTGTGATTAACTTTTCTTATATTTTTCAGACATCTGATCTAGGAGCACAATTCCTGGTCTCGATAATTGACCAAGCTGAAGAGGTCTATAGGCACTCAATATAATCCCGTTCTGACGGCAATAATCTAATGTGCCTCCGATTTCTGGTTCCCGAATAATAAGGTTATAATGCATTTCGCTATAAACAATTTCCTTTCCAAGATACTCAACCGCTGCCTTGAGTTCGGGTAATCTATAATTCGAAACACCAATATCTTTAGCCAAACCGTGTTTTTTCAGATAAACCAAACCATCAAGTATTGATTTAACTGAAGTGTCTGGATTTACCGCTCCAATAAGATAAATATCAAAATAATCAATCTTTAGATTTTTTAAGCTCCCTTTAGCAACTCAATTATTGATTTTTTATCTACTGCAAACTTTTGATTTGCACAAGAAACAATAAATAATCTATCCCGATCAAAACCCTTAATAGCTTTACCAACTAATTCTTCACAATACCCTTCAGCATAATTATGGGCAGTCCTAATAAAACTAAAACCGCTGTCTATTGCATATTTAATACTCTTTATTTGTCCATTATCATCATTATCAGGATTTCTAGTTGGTCCTCCACCAATACCCCAAGTTCCAAGACCTAATTTTGGAATTTCATTACCTGAAAGTAATTTTAATATAGGTATTTTCATTTATTTGCTTGCTTGTATTACTTTTACCTGACAAAGTTCTTGTAACCCATAAATTCCCCGCTCACGTCCTATCCCTAAGTCTTTATAACCCCCAAATGGATCACAAGCAAGAAAGCGGGATTCGTCGTTAATAGCGATTGAACCTGCATCAAGTTTGGAAGCTACTCTTTCTGCTCTTTCAATGTCTTTTGACATAACCCTACCACCTAATCCATATACAGTATCGTTTGCTAACTCTATTGCCTCATCTTCTGTTTTAAAAGTTACTATTGGAAAAATCGGACCAAAAACTTCCTCTTTCCAAACTCTCATATCTTTTTTTATGTTAGTTAATAGTGTTGGAGGGAAAAACGCACCTTTCAATCCTTTCGGCATTTTGGTTTGAGCAACAATTTTGGCTCCTTTATCTAAGGCATCCTGAAGCTGTTCTTTTATCAATATCAATTGACGCTTGGCAACTAAACTTCCCAAATCTGTTCTTGTATCTAAGGGGTTCCCTATTCGTTGTTTTTCAACAATCTCTTTAAGAGCAGCTATTAGCTTTTCAGATATTTTATCTTGAACTATAAGCCGTTTAAGGGCGCTACACACCTGACCACAATGGCGAAAGCGCCCTCCAAAGACAACTGGAGCGGTTAGTGCTATGTCAATATCATCAAATACAACACAAGGATTTGAACCCCCCATTTCCAAAACCACTTTAATAAATTTATCTGCAGCAGTCTTATAAAGTGAATGTCCCGTTTTGGAACTTCCTGTGAACCAAATTAAGTTTATATCACTTTCTGAAAGTTTTTTGCCAACATCACCAGCACCATATACTTCAGAAAAAACACCCTCTGGAAGTGAATGATTCAATATAATTTCTTCCATTAACTTTCCAACTAATGGACTTTCTTCGGATATTTTAAAGACAACAGTATTACCTACAACTAAATTCGGGAATATTCCCCATACTGACATACCAAAAGGAAAATTCCAGGGGGCAATGCATGCAGCAGCCCCATATGGTTCATATACAATCCTATGTAATGATTTTTCATCATCTAGTGTTATATCATCCTTTAAAGCTTTATGACCATTTTCCAAAAACCAAGAAAGTTCATCTGTATAACGATTCACTTCCGTTAAACTTTCTGAAATTACCTTACCTGTTTCTATACTAATAAGTTTAGAGATTTCTTCCGCTCGTTCTCTAAATTCGTCACGAATCGGTTCTAATAGTTTTACCCTTCTCTTTACACCAATTTCTTTCCATATTCTTTTAGCTTTATTTGCTTTAGTAACTTTATCAAGTATTTCTGAATCTGAAGATATTTTAACCTCACCAACTTTTGAATAATTATCTGCTGGATTTGTAGATACTAATTTCGTCATAATATTAATTGTCTATTTAATCTTAATTTACAAACCCAATTATACTAGAAACATTAATGGTTGTTTAATGGGAACTATTTGTAAGCCAACGGAGGAAATTTGGAGTCAAGGATTCTTCCCTTCTACATCCAGCACCTTTTGTATAATAAATTATGTACTATGTCTACTTATTAAAAAGTGTTCGCAAACCAGAAAGGATTTATATTGGTTCTACAAAAGATTTGAAAAAGAGACTACAAGAGCACAATTCTAATAAATCACACTTCACAAAAAATTATTCTCCTTGGGAATTGATTTATTACGAAGCATATAAATCCGAAAAAGACGCTAGAGTGCGAGAGTCAAAACTTAAACAACATGGTAAAGGAAAACAAGAATTAAAGAAGAGATTACTTTTCAGTCTTCAAAAAGGTGCTGGATAAATCTCTCGCTAATATCATCGGATAATATCTCGGCTTGGGCATTTTAATATGAAATTCAAAGGGTATAATGCTTCGACCAAGCTCAGCACTTTCAGCCTTATCTTCAGAAAAATGTTGAGTTTAGCTCTGACCCGCCTGCAATGCCTAGCAAAGCTTGGCGGGCAGGGTGTTCATTTGAAGCTAAAGTTGGAGTCTCGTGCTGACTATCCCTACTGATAATCTCATACAATAAGTATTTTATAGCTGAATGATCAAATTCACAAATCCGAAAGGTGTGAAGCCATACCACCCGTCGGGTGTTACTCTAAACCCTTACAATAAAAATCCAACATCTTATCAATATCTTTCACTCTTATAGCAACGTGTCCAAATCTTATATTAATCCTAATACTATACACCAATTATATCGATAAATTATTATGCTCAAAAGAAGAAAGAAATTAGAGCTCTTTTGTAATTTTCTCAGCTTCTTGATACTTAATTGAATTTATTTCCGTATGATAATCCATATTTAAACTACTTCTTTTTAGAAACAACAATTTTCTCCATATAAACGTCCTTTGGTCTAGTTAAGGCAAAAATAATAATATCAGCAACGTCCTCTGTTTTCATCATCCAGGGTTGATTATGAGGATTTTCCCTACCTGCATTCTCGTATAAGTTACTTTCAAAACCACCAGGGAAGTACTGAATTACTTTTGTATTAGTATCTCTTAATGATTCCCGTAGTGCTTGTGTATAGCCAACCATTCCCCATTTTGAGGCTCCATATGATTTCCACATCAAATTATTACCCGATGGAATATCTGGTACTCCTGCAGTAGAAATTGTATTGATGATAATACTTTCGTTCTTATTCAAATGAGGTAGTATTTCCTCTGTAACCTGAACGTGTCCGAAAACGTTGGTGTCAAAGGCGTTTTTCCTTAACTCTGGTCTTTTCTTCTCACTTTCATCATCTGTCCATACCCCTGCGTTATTGACCAATATATCTATCTTTTTATAATTCTTGGTAATTTTCTTAACTGTTTCTTTTACCCGATTGGAGTCTCGAATATCGCAAACGAAATAGTCGGCAACTCCCTTTTCTCTAAGGATTTCTTTTTTGACTTCCTTGAGTAAGTTTTTCCGTCTTGCTAACAGAATTACCTTAGCCCCTTCGTTAGCGACTTTTTTAGCTAGGACTTTCCCCAATCCCTGATTAGAACCTGTAATAAGAACTACTTTATCTTTTATATTCATAATTTCTTTTATCTAACCCAGAGTTACTAAACTCATTCCTCCATCAACAGTTAATACTTCACCACAAATAGCATCGTTTTTTGCCAAAAAGACTATACTTTCTGCTACCTCTTCCGGTTGAATCATTCGCTTAATCAGATGTACTTGTCCAAGTTCTTTTTGTCGTCTGACGTCGGGATTACCCCACAAAGGAGTTGCAACTCTACCCGGTGCAACCGCATTAACAAGTATTTTTGGAGCAAGATCTTTGGCTAGGTTCTTGGTATAACTTTCAAGAGCAGCTTTAAAAGCTGAATAAGCAATAGCTTTCGGATTGCCGTGACCTAATCTTCCGTAAATCGAAGATAGGTTAATTATTTTCCCTTCTTTCATTAATTCCAAAGCATATTTAGAAACAAGTATATAACTTAAGAAATTATTCCTATAAACATTATCAAATGCTTTAATATTTGTCGGACTATCATTACTGTCAAATATCCCGGCATTATTAACTAAAACATCAAGGCGAGTGAATTTATCTTTTATAATTTTAAACATCTCTTTTACCCCATTTTCATTAGTTACATCAACTTTTATTGTTATATTTCCCTTAGAGTATTTATTACATTCATTTAAAACCTCTTGAGCTGATTTTGAATCTGACTTGAAGTTAATAATTACAAAGCAAGCCTCTTTTGCAAAAGCAATTGCAGCGGCTCTACCAATTCCCTTTGAAGCACCAGTTATAAGAACTACTTTATCTTTGAGATTCATATTAATCTTAATTTACAAATAGATTATACTCAGATTGTTGCACATCGCAAATAAAATTGAAATATCTTAGCAATTTAATTATACTATAGGCTATGTATAAATGCTGTACAATCAATTTTGTTCACGGGCTCGACAGAACTACCGTAGTGAATAATAATATCATCGCAGAAACCATTGGTGAGTATGCCGATAGTTTTACTTCCCGTGATATTATTATCGAGAATTTATTTATTGTTTCGGAACAAGAAACATATAATACAACTCCAAAGGACTTAAATTCTTCTGAAAATTACCCGGATTCTCAGTCTTCGATTTATACGGCCGACGATGATTATGCTAACGATTTCACCAATTTAGATAACTCAAACACCTCTTCGAATTTTTCCAGAGATAATACCGCTACTCCCATCAAGGTTACTTATCATAAGCCAAGCCGTAAACGAAGATTACCGCTTGGCAGATTACATCCCAATTCGCCGCATTTATCGGACGGTTCTTACTGGAATGCTAAATCTTTAGAAAAAGAATCGATTAAAACCTTTAATAATAACTTTGGAAAAGATGAAGATCGTCACAAAATTGATAATTATAATGAACTAAGTAATAACGACAAACTTTCAAATCATTCAATAAATTCACTTTTTGAAATATCCGACAAAAGACGTAAGTTAAATAATTCCAAAGTGTCTATAGAAAATACAAATGAAGAAATTGATGAACATCGCAAAGATATCCGTCATCCAAGAATAGAGGTTAAATCTGTTGCTCATAATAAAAGTTCCGGATCCGATCTAAGAAAAAAAAGGCAAGAGAAAATTAAATCCGAGGAAAAAGAAAAAAAAGACAGCATATTCATGAACTTTTTGTATGTTTTTGAAATATTTTCATGGTTTAAAGATAGCGATATTATCGTAAGACTTATCATCGCGGCGGTTGCGGGTATATTGGTTTTCGGAACGATATTTACCCAAATGCAACTCCTGTCTAATTTTTAAGTAATATTTTTACCTCTTTACGAGCCTATAATTATTTGTTAATAATAACTTCACATTCTCTTTATTGTTTACTTCATTAATCTGTTTAAGAGAATTAATTGATAAAAAGATGTTATATATTCTAAAAAAACACGTTATTAAACTTGATTATATTTTTTATGTAGTACTGCTTGCTTCATTCATAGTCCGAGTTATCGATTTAAATTACAACTCTGCCTTTAACGACGAAGCAATTTATATAGTAGTTGGCAGGATGGGATTATTTACATCTGATTGGTGGAGTTACGGAGCCAATCGCTGGATGGCAGGTCTACCGTATATTTACCCAACACTTAGCGCTTTGGCTTATCAAACAGGAGGCGTGATGGGATCAAGGTTTCTGAATGTTATATTCGGTACTTTTATTGTTGAGGAAATATACAGGCTTACGAGACTTATTGCTATTTTCGATAATAAAACCAATCAGATTGCAGCAATTATAGCCGCTTTCATCGCGGGATTCTCCGGAATTGGTATTTTTGTAAGCAAACTGGCAACATATGATTTACTAAGCTTTCTTTTATTAATAGTCGGAATTAATTCGTTTATGAAAGCGAAATATTTTTCAAACGGTAAATATTACTTTTTAGCTTTTATTTGTCTATTTCTTGCCTTTCTTACAAAAATTGTTGCCGCTTTCTTTTTCCCGGTTTTATTTCTAATGGCCTTGGTTATTCTTAAGAAAAGAAATAAAAGGCATCATAATTTGGCAATTAAATATTTCTTTATACCTTTTGCTCTGGGAATATTTGCATATTCATTTATATACTTCGGGAATCTCATGACCTATATAGTCACCCACAAAGGAACGGAATTAACATATTACTATTCAGATATTTTAAAGCTTATCTGGGAAATTACTGGAATTGTAATAATTCTTACTCTGCCCTCAGTTTTCGTATTTTTGTATTTAAGAAAGATCAAGGAAGTAATCTGCCTAATAACCTTTGCAGGAGTCATACCACTTTCTCATTTAATTTTGAAAAGATACGCAACACTTGATAAACACCTATATTTGACTGTAATTTTTCTTTCGGTAATTATCGGATATGCGCTTGCAATTACTTATTCAAAAAGGAAGAAAATACTTAGCTATTTATCCCAGAAACAGATTATCGCAAATAAAATATTTTTTACCGTCTTTATATATCTGATACTTACCACAGTTACATCCGTTTATATTAGCGTATCTTACAGACAATTACTTGCATTGGAACACGAATGGATAAACACAACCGAAGTTCAAAAATATCTTGTGCAAAATGTTAAAACCGGCGACAAGGTTCTTACCGAAAACGGAGCAACCATAGCATTAGCACTGTATAACACCACATTTCCACCAAAAAACATCGTAACCTTTGACTGGATCGATTACTCAGGTTTTCAGGACAATTCAGGTTATTTCCAAGCGCTAGACGACAAATTTTTCGATTATATTGAACTGGATAATCAATTTGAGGGAAAAGGCGAACTTAAGGATGGTATCAGGGAGAGATTAAATCCAAACTACTCAACAGTCTACAAAAAAGATAATATCGAGGTCTATCAAAAAAATGAATATTAATAACGGTAAACATTCTTTTCTATTTTGGCTTACAATTCCGGTAATCATACTTTGGATGAGTATTAGCTATGTTATCGGATTTGTAAGGGAAAAACCCGAGTGGTATAAGAAGCCGGTTGAAACAAAAGCTACGGATGTAAAATCCTATATGCAGGAATACAGGCAGATCTCAAATAATTTAGACCAAGCGTTCATCACCTTTTGGTTTGACGACGCCTGGCTGTCTCAATATCTAGAAGCATACCCGATCTTAAAATCCTACAATTATCCGGCTACTGTTGCGGTCCCAACAGATGCAATTGAAACGCCAAATTATATGAATTGGTCGCAGCTTAGGGTCCTGAGAGATAACGGCTGGGAAATTTCAGATCACAGCAGGAAGCACGATTGTAAAATGAACACCTGGGAAGAAAGTCAAATCAGTGAAGAACTAAGAATGTCTAAATTAATTCTTTGGAAAAATCGATTGTCGGCGGATATTTTCGTGACTCCTTGCGGAGTCGATAGCGATCTGATGCGTCTAGAAGCAAAAAAAATGTTTATCGGCTACAGAACGGTTGACCCGGGTTTCAACAACCCAACTGATTTTGACTTCTATAATTTAAAGGTTAAAAATATCGACAATCAGGTAAAAATTGAGGAGGCAAAGGACTGGATTAAATATGCAAAAGAGAATCGCCTTTGGCTGATCATTGTTTTTCATAAAATCGGTGAGAATGTCGTAAACCAAGAAGATGAACAATTCAATACTAAACTAGACGATTTTAAAAACATTGTGGAGTATGTAAAATCGTCAGAAATACAGGTCATTGTTCCGAGTCAAATAATGTCTGCGGTAATAATATGAAAAAAGTACAAAAAATTGCCATCCTAATACCTGCGTTTAACGAAGCTTTGGTAATTTCCCGCCAATGACATCTTTGTTGTCGATGACGGGTCAAGCGATGCTACAAAAATGATCTCTCTAAAATATACAAATAATGTGGCCAAAACCCCAAATCACGGTAAGGCACATGCGTTAAACTTCGGGATTAAATATTTCAAGTTGCCGAAAAATTATGACTATATTTTTTTTATGGACGCAGATTCGCAACCACGTGCAGATTTTTTGAAAAAGGTAATGCCTCATTTTAATAATGACAACAAAAAAAAGCTTATCTGTGTTGTCGGACAGGTTAAAGGCCGTGGAGTTAATTGGATCTCGAAATACAGACAGTGGGAATATCATATTTCTCATTTCATTCATAAAAGAGCTCAAGAAATTCTGAAAAGCATGTTGGTCGTCCCCGGATGTGCTACCGTCTACAGAAGTAAAATTTTCGCTAAATTAGAATTTCCAAGCGGAACGCTGACCGAAGATATGGATTTTACATTTTTATTACACAGAACGGGTAACAATAAAATGCTATTTGAAGATAAAGCAATTGTTTATACCCAAGACCCGCAAAATCTGAAAGACTTTATAAAACAACTTAAAAGATGGTATACGGGTTTTTGGCAGGTTGTCCGAAAATACGATATTCCCTGGCAGGGACAAGTACTCGATCTGGAAGTCACTATGCTTGCTTTAGAAGGATTGTACAACGGCCTCATTGTAATATTCTTTTTGTTCTCATTTATACCTTTATTAATTTTCAAAGAACTTAACATTTTCACTCTCCCGTTTTTAATTGATCTTTTTATTTTTTTCATTCCATCACTTATTTGGAGTTCTATTGTCGACAAAGATATTAAACGGGTTTTTTATCTTCCCCTTTTTTACTTTTTGAGATTTATTTCTAGTTTGATATTCCTCAGAAGTTTTTTCTATGGATTTTTGAGTAGCGAAAAAGAATATGTATGGGACAGCAAAAGATATACGCAAGAAAGGCAGGTAATATAACATGGCGATGATAGGTCCTCAAATAGGAGGTGTGTCACTTTTGGTTCACAGCCTGGTAATCATCATTGCATTTATAAAATCAGTGACTCCGAAGATTAAATTATCGCTCACCAATTTTTCTCAAAGAATTTTTCATCCATCCCACCCAAATGCCAGATAACAAACTTGTTAAATCCAAGGGTTCTTAGATGCTCGATTTTTGCAATCATTGATTGAGAGTCCGATAACCAACCTTCAAATTTGTTTGACCTATAGATTAGTTCGTCGGATTTATTATCCCTGACTTTCGTATAATTTTTACCCGCGAGGAAGTTTCCGAACTCGTCAAACTGCAATCCCCTGCTGTCATCGTCATTCCAAACATAACCGTATGAAGGGATGCCAAAAACAATTTTCTTTTTATTTATCAATCGGGAATTATAAATTGCTACGTCTTTAATCCAATCTAAAGGCGCAATTGCACCCGGTTCGGTCGATGCGGAATGTTTATCATAAGTCATGATTCTGACCGTATCGGCAATCTGACCAATTTTTTGAATATCCTGTCCCAGCACCCCTTCCCACTCCACTCGATCTGTGCGTGCATGAATTGTAATAATTAGTGTTAATTTGCGTTTTTTAAACTCATCCGAAATCTTGGATAAAAACAGGCTAAACAAATCCTTATCTTCTTTTTTTATGCCCTCAAGATCGATGTCCGCTCCATCAACTCCCAATGTTGTTAATTGACTAACGAACTTGCCTATTACTTCTTCCTGTTTTTGAGCATTGTCAAGTAAGGGACTGAATTGTTCAGCGTTAAGTTCCGATCCTAAGCTCGGAAAGATCATGATACCGGCAGATTTCAGTTTTTTTACAGTTTTATTTCTATCAACTTCACCAACGTCCTCCAAATCTAATGACTCATTAATTCTAAACCATACCGGAGACACGCTTTTAATCTTTCCGGGATATTTTTGTAGTAAATTATAAGCAGCATCTTCTTTCCACCATGCTATCCAACCTGATATCTCCGGAGGCGGTAAGGTTTCAGAAATTTGACCGCTTATTTTTAAACTTTGATCATTAACCTTCATATTTTTTTGAATAATTAATTTTCCTAAAAATAATCCAGGAATTAATAGAAGTAGTGCAATGCTAAATACCAAGATTCTGAATAACTGTTTCGAATAGATCATATCCTTGAAATTCTATACCCATTTTACTTTAATTTATAATTAAACATAGCAAAATGGGTGATCAAAACCACCCACGAGAATTACAAATTCGAGTAAGTGGAGTTTACCATGCTATCTTAGCTAATTAAAAAACTAAAATAATGATAATATAATATCTACATTATATGACTCACGAAAATACAACAAATTATGTGCTTGAAACTATACCGGAAGAAAGACGTGTACCTCTTGAGGGCTTATATTTAAATCAAAATTTAAGAGGGTTAGCCGAAAAACTTGGATCTCCGGTAATAGCAAACTATGTAACGGACTTGGATGATATCATCGCCACAAGAGGTGAATCCGGTGATTTTGAGGTAGCAAAAGAACTCAAAAATCCAAATGACTGGAGGTTATTTCAAGAACTTACTGCACAAGCAGATGTAATTATAACAGGTGCCGGATATTTAAATCGTTTTGCAAAATTGGGGGAAGCTGCCGAAAATGTCCTTACACAATTTGACGAAGGAGGCGCCTTTGAAGAACTTGGTGAATGGAGACTGCAAAAAGGCTATAAATCTAGAAATCCAGATATTGCAGTAGTCAGTCGGAGTCTGGATTTCTCTATCCCCGAAAGTTTAGTCAAAAGTGGCAGGGAAATAATAATTTTTACCACAGATGTATCCGCATCCTCAGATGCTGCAATTAAGCTTAAAGCGCAAGGAGCCACGATCGTCGCAGCCGGTACTGACGGGGTTGACGGAAAGATAATGATTGATCATTTAGGCAGTGCCGGTAATAAAGTTATAAAAATGACTACGGGTCCAAGAGTGCTGGATATACTTCTTAAAGCAGGCGTTCTATACCGCTTGTATATTACAAGAGTAAATCGCAATATAACTTACGATGATCCATCCGAGGTCATAAGAGTTTTATTAAGCGGCGGAAGGGTTTCGGAACTTCCGGGTTTTACTTTAACACAAAGATATATTGATGAAAATATTGTTACAGCAGACGGGTTTCAGACCTCTCAAGAATTTCTGGTATACAATAAATCAAAATAATCCACTTATATTTTTCTTTTCAGGGTCTAAACAACTTCTGTTGGTAGATCTTACTCTTTATCTTTTTAAGTGCTGCTTTTTCTATCTGACGGATCCTGCCTTCGGTAACGTTGTAGGTTTCACCAACTTCGCGCAGCGTAACTTCTTTCAAACGCCGCATTAAAACGTCTTTCTCCTTCAAATTTAATGGAGCTAGCTTTTTGATATGGGCAGTAAAGTAACGTATTGTTCTATTAGCCCTCATATTAATTTAGTTCTCGCCCCATAACGTTTGGAAATTTCTTTAGGTTTACCGACCGTGAACCTACCGCACATAATCAAATTATATCATTGCTTCAATGGTATAAAATATAGATAGAAATACAAATAATGCTATTTAGGAAAAAACATCAACTTGAAGCTATTCAGTTAATAAAAGACGAAGAAGACGATAAAAAAACTTCTAATCAGGGATCCGTTTATATCGGTAAATCGGAAACCTTGGAAAAATTACAGAAGCTTGCAGGAAAATCTGAAAATGTTCTTCTAAAGATAAGGTCTATTTTCCCTTTCGGTCTGATACCGGATACGGTCACTGTTGACGAAAACAAGGTTAATATCATTAAAAAATATTGGTTGGGTGCTGAAAACGTCCATAGCATACTCATCGAAGATATAACCAGCGTGACCGTAAATACGGGACCTTTCATGGCATCTTTGGACATTATTGATTCGACCAATATAAGATATCCCATCACCTACCGTATAAGAAATCTTAACATCAGAAATGCTCTTATTGCCAGAAGCCTCATCCAGGGTTTGATTGCGGCAAAAAGAGAGGGTGTTGATCTATCGTTTTGTGAAAATAAAGATGTTTTGGAATGCCTGGAAATTCTAGGCCAGGTAAAAGGTGAAGCTAATAAAAATTAGATTACTTCGACCCCGGGGTGGATGATTTTAACCGGTCTCAAAATGGTATGTTTTCCTGGACATTCTGCTTTTTTTGCGTGCAAATCCGGTAATAGCACCATTTACAGCTATCCGGATTTTCTACAGGCTCGGGACCATTAAGAAGCTGAGAAACCTCAGAAATAAAGGCATAAAACCTATCCATATCCTCTGCAATCTCAAACCATTGTGGTTTAGCTTTAAAGATCACATTATCACCCGGAAAAGTAATCTCCTCAGGATTAATGGCAATAACTCCCATTTTGCTTACCTTTTTCGCTTCTCCAAAGTCAGGGTTTTCCAAAGCAAATTTATATACATGAAGCTGTGCAAAAAACTTTTGAATTTTATCCTCGTTCGGATCGGTGATTTTAAAATCGATAACAGAGTATGTTCCGTCATCCAGGCGCGATGCGATATCAAATCTCCCTCCGATAAAACAGTCATTTGTAGGAGGGATGGGTTTTGACTTAAGAAAACCTTCCTTGACTTCGATCTTTCCGGCGGGTAAAACGGAATTAATTTCTCTTAGATCCATGCCGATAATCGCATTTTGCAAAAGCGAGTTCATCTTGGTAAAAACTCCGGGCATCCCGATCGAAGGAAGCTCTTTGATAACCCCTTTTACTTTCTGATAATAGCAATGCTTGCAATCTTCGTATAAATATTTAAAATCCGATGGAGATAATTTATACATAACGAAATTATAGTTCAGATTCGCAACTTTGTCGAAAAACCCCAATATTCTATAATCGATATTCCAAATTCCAAATACATGGGATCAAATTTGTTTACCCTGAGCTTAACGAAGGGCTCGTCTTGAGCAGTTCGATAATGCTCACTGTAATTACTCGCCAACGGAGAAAAAGACTACTAAGCAGATGCTTGAATTTGAAGTTTTTTCTCAACTTTAGTAACACGTTTTTCTAATTTATCGTGTTCCTCCCTAGTAGGCGCATCGTCTTCAAGATATGCAACACTTTTTCCAATCGTGTCCAAGAGTTTATTTACCTTTTTAAAACCTTCTCTCATCTCCTTTCTCAGAGAACCTTGCCCTTCCTTCATCTCCTTTCGAAGCGCCGCCTGACCGTCAATGAGGATTTGTAGCATTTTAGTGGAACTCATAATACACATTATTACAAAACAGAGACTATTAATTCGAGGGCAATTTTTAATTTAACAAACTCTTCAATATACCAAATTCCATATTCAAGATACTATAATCGTAGGGTTAAATTTGAAGCTCAAACTCTTTATCCAACTTCAGTTCGATATATCGTATTAAACACCTGAAGGCAAATTAGAACAAATTATAAGGAGTACCCGAGGTGTGAAGCTATTTCACCTCTAAGGTGCGGGTATAAAACTTTTATTCTTTCTACCTCCTTATATGCTAGATACAAATTTAAGACCTGGGGCCAAATTTGTAGAAAACCGAAAGGTGTGAAGCCAAATCACCCGACGGGTGTGGTTCTGAAAAATGTACAGGAAAGAAGAATTCAACTTCCAAGGCCCGTTCTTACATCTGTACACAAATTAACCAAATCTGCTTTTAATTGAGCAGATATTTCTCGTCTTAGATTTCTGCGCTCCCCAGTTAAATCATGGGTATCCAGATTAATGGCTTCACCGAACACAACTCTCACACTGCGCTTAACACCATCTTCTCTAAAGCTGGGTATAATTCTACCTCTTGGTAAAATTTGCTCCATGCCAATTAACCCAACGGGAATTATAGGCTTTCTTGTCATTAATGCTAGCTCGGCCACTCCGGTGCGCAGCTGCCTTTCTTGAAGAGGTAGGTCGGAACGAGTTCCTTCTGGAGAAGCAACCAGCGAGTACCCTGACCTTAGAAATTCAGCGGCTTGGTCTAGGCTTTCCTGCATTCCCTTAATTCCGGCCTCGTATCTATACATTGGAAAGTTGGGAACAACTAGGGAACTCATAAAGGCTTTAACCCTGCCACGAACTCCGTCCTTATGCCAATAATCCGCAGCGGCAGGATAAAGTAACTTCCCTCTGAGATTAGGCGGAACTGCCTTTCTTACTGCAGGTGAATCTAAGTGGCCTGTGTGGGGGAAAAATGCAAAAATGGCGCTTCTTCCGGTTTCCTCCAGGAATGCTAACCTATCCCGACCAACCACTTGGAAATCCGTAAGTTTAAGAATTCTTGCGAAAACGTCGCGCGCGGCTTCTTGAGGGGGTGTATGGAAATGAGATTCTACACTCATGGTCTTATGTAACCAATATTAATATGGGTTGGATATTAGTCAAGGATGGGGATCAAATTGGGAGAAATTCTCTACCTTATTCCCACTTTTCCTTATTAAGACTGAAATTAACCTTATAGGTGTAAAGTGTAATATCGTCCTGTTTGATAAGCGAATACCGAAGATCATCTTCCGCATCTAAAACAATTATTACTCCCTTTACATCCCTGCCGTTTGCGAGATGTTGTGTAATCCAGCCAATATAACCTCTGGTTTGACCTACAACTGTATCTGAAGACCTACCCTTTTTAAGCTCGATTATCAGATACTCCTTTTTATCTTTTGATTCTGCGAGAATATCAATATAACCTATTCCTGTTGTGTATTGTTGGCTAAGAAGTTCTTTTCCCTCTTTGTCAAAAATAAGATCATATTTCTTTCCAAATATTGTTTTTTTCCAATTGGCTATTAAAAAGTCTTCAAGGTGCTTTTCCATGCCGAAAACAACAGGGTCTTCAATTCCGTGTTCCCTTAACTCATCTTCGATTTGCTCTTCCCCCTCTTCATCCTTGACCGCAAATGGACTTGCGCCTGCGATATCACCCAACACCCCATCCAGTTTCCACAGACTTATATTATGCTCTTTCGAAAGATCCAAAAGAACTTCGTTGATCTTTTTATACTTATCTCCAAATTTTTCATTTCTTTTGAAACTCGGAAAGAGTCCAAGCTTCTTTAATGCAGCTTCACTTTTAGTATTCCATACACCATATTTATTGGGATAAACTACAAGCAGGATCGCAGTAATAATTGCCCGGCCAATTCCCTTGATCCATAAACCACCATTTTCAATAAACTCGGTATTAAGCCGCTTATTGATGGGTTGTTTTTCATCAAGTGCAAGTTTTAAAAAACGCCTTAACGCAAACATGTCCGAAGTTATAAGATTTCCCTGCCTGTGAATTCCTTCCCAGTGAAGATTATTTTTTGCAAGAAGAAAGGACTTAAAATCATCTTTTGTTAATTTATCTAAATTTTCCGGAGAAAATATTTTACCGTATTTTTCAATAACCTTTTTTTCAGAAGTGCTCCACCACGGATCCTTCGCAGCCTTGTCTTTAATGATCTTCTGAATTGTAGCATTCATAACTATAGGGATTATACGCTCGGAGAAGTATGGGGTCAAATTGGGGGAAAACTTCAAATTATAAATCACTATTTTGATATACTATAAACATGACGGATGAGGAACCACAACCGAATGGGATAGATGCTGCCAAAATAAAGGAACAAAAATCAGAAAACCCTTCAGGATTATACACACAGTCAGGTAAATTACTTTTTGAATCTCCTTCCACTGAAGCTATTGCCAAACTTGGAAAAATCGATCCCAGAGTGACATATTTTCACTATCGGGTTCCAGTTATTTCAACAATTGAAGAACTTTCTACAGGCAAACCATTAACTTTTGTTACTCCTGACGGACCCCAAAACATTTATCCCCTTCCCGCGAAGAGTCGTTAGAATTCTACAATGAATTTAATCAGGTAGGAATTCCGGTGAATCTATTTGACCACGAAATGGTCCTGCCTCACCTGAGAGGGTATCTAGCCAAGAAATATCAAGGTAAAAATGTGGCAGTAAGAGGAACGGCTACGACTCTGCTTACGCGGCACACTGTTGAGGTTGGAGGAAGGGTTATTACTACTCCAATTGATATTTTAAGAATGGGCATAGAAAGAGAAGATAAAAGGGGACAAGAATACGCTCCAATGATAGGCTTTGATCCAAAAGATCCTGAAATAGCTTTCAGAACCGTTCAATGGTTAACACAGCATCCCGAGGAGTTAAGAAAAGAGGCAAGACAAGAGGGACATGAGGAAGTAGCTAGGAGTATCTATCCCGTTTTACTAGTTTACGATCGGACAAAATTTCCGGAAGGCTCCACGTTATTGCCAGAAGATCCTTCCGACCGTGCAGGGTGTATTTTAGAAGCCCTCGTATTAGACTATCCCCTATCAAGGCAAGAATATAACCAGCAATAATAAAGTTATTCCGCTTAGAATTATTAAATATACCTTGGAATGGGAGCTGTTTCAAAGCCAAGAACAGGAGTCGGTGAAACAGTAGTTCCATCTTTCAAATTAATCAAATCGACCCAGTGCTCGGTAGGATGCAATGCCTTATTAAGATGAAGTGCCTTATGGGTGAATGCAGTTCTCCGTACTAATAGAGATTTGAACTAGTTAAATCTGTTTGAAAGTTGAATGAAGGAGAAGTTTGATAGATCAAACCAGAAAGATGGCCCAATTTTGCCGTCTTTGTAATTGGTATTAACTACAATCAAGCTGTAGCCACCCCAACCAGTTACGTCCGTAATCACAAACTCTTCATATTTTTCGTAAAAAAGACTCGTTATCTCGACTGACTTTTCTTCACCCTTTATGTTTTTGCCATCGGTTCTTACAACGATATACTGCGCTCTTTCGGGGTCTTCAATTTTTAGAAAAATATACTTATTGTCAGGAGAAAAGGTGTTATAAGGAATCAAAGTCTGATAAGAGGGATTTGATTCATGCGCGTATATTTCAATGCTTTCTTTAGCCAAGTCTAACGAAATGAAAAATGTTTGCTTAAGCGTTCCGTCTGCCTTTTTCAATCCCTTCATGGTTAGTGTCGCTTTTTCGTTAGGCGAAATTACGTCGACAGTTGTTTCTTTTTCATCCACAGGCATTTCAGTTGAGGCAAAACTTTCGGGTTGCGGAGAACCTTTTTGTACTCTTAAAGAACCAGAAAAGACTAAACCCGCCAAAAGAAAGGTTCCTGTTAGTATAAAAGTTAAAAATAATTTACTACGGCGCTTTTCCATAAATAGTTATCAGCGTACCCGGCGAATCTTTGGTCGCGGGCTTTGACTCGTTTTCAGTTGTGAAAGGTTCAGCCCAATAATATAGCTTTCTGGCATCAGTAATTCTCAAGTTTACACAACCATGGCTCATCGCGTGGCCGAAATTATTATGCCAATAGGTTCCGTGCAGCGCGAAACCGCGCGAAGAGGCAATCTCGGAATTTGAAAAAAACATTATATATGGTACATTGGGCAGATAATAATAATCGGCGCCTTTCCCGCCCGACATTTTTGCTGCGCGAATCTTTGTCCAAATCCTAAAATCCCCCAGGGGAGTAGGAGCCCATTTTCCAGACGAGATCTTGGTTTCAAGAAAAAGTGTATCTCCCTCATATGCTTTTAGCGTTTGCGTGGTTAAATCAACATAGATACGCTTTTCACCCTTTGGGCTTTCACTTCCCAAGACATGTGGCTCCGCTGACTTTTGTGCAAGATCAATATCCGGGGGGTCAATTACAATGCCATTGAAAATTGCCTTCTCATCGTTATTAACAGAAACTATAAAACTTTCCTCGCAGCTTAAGGTGTTGGCACAGCGATGGTTTTCAAAGTACTTTTTCAATACAAACCCGCCCAGACTGATTACTGCGATAAAAATTCCAATAAAAAGAAAGCGAAATTTTTTAAGTTTTTTGCGGGTCATTCTTCAGACTAGCAAAAATCCTTGACGATTTGAAGGTGCCAATACTTTACTCTAACTTTGAACCTAAAGCAAATATATTATTAAGCTGTAAGAAGTTGGCTGTAGGTAGTAAGCAAATACAAAATATTCATATACCCAATTTGCCTTTGACGGAGGGTTGGGGTATATATTACCTAAACTGAGAAAAATCGTTCCTTGACATCCTTGGGTAATTGTTTAGAAGTTAGATTGAAAAACTTTGAAGCGTGAAGAATTTCCAAAGAAATTGGATTATTGTTCTTATCAACCTCCAGAATGGCATTCTCGACCTCAAATGAATCCTCAACTGGTTTTGAAGAAAAGTTCATAACCAGGATATCGTCATTTTTGTAATATTTAATTTTCATTTATATCTTCCTTTCTTTGAAATATGAAAGGTAATTACCTTAATATCTTTATCGATTATATCATAGACTATCCTCAAATCGTGTCTTTCGTCAATTTGTGAAGAAGCAGCATAATCACCGTATTTTGTCTTGGATTTTAGTTGGGGATTTTTCAGAATACTCCCGATCAGTTTTTTGTTAGCCTTGAATTTTCTTATGTCTTTACGCTTAAGTTTTTCTTCGGCGTGCTTTGTATAAATAATCATTTACTAAATCTTACAATTTTCTAATTCAAAAAGCATATATTAAAGGTATTAATAGAACAAAGAACTTATGGCATAGCGCAAAGGATAAATAATTTCTATGAAGGATAATTTGTTGGTCTTTCTTAAAAAACTTAAAATACAATTTAAATAATGCTATATTTAATTAACAATGAAATTTCTTCAGCCGGATATTACTAGACCACTCAAAACTTCATTAATAATTTTTATTTCTCCTGCAATATATATAACAATATTAGGTATGATTAAACCGGTGAAATTATGTATGGATGCAGGATGGCTAGACGTTTCTTTTCGAGAGTGCTCGATTATTGAGTATACTTTAACAAATATAATTTACACTTATATTTATATCTGGTGGTTAATACTAATTCTGTCATTAATCCCACCTATATCCTTCTTTATTAAAAGAAAATACTTGAAATCAAGAAGGTAAAATTCTGTCGATTTACTTTTTTAGAAGTTAGGATTCTTTTAGATTAAATTAACGGATAACTTTAAAATTCTGAACACAATCAGGTTCAGGCTGTGAGAACTTTCCGTCACTTGTAGTAAAGTAACCATTCACCTGAATATTTACAGGGTACTTGTTACTCCAATTTCCATCCGGATAGTTCAAATCAGTGAAGTAAATAGGTATTGTGCATGTATAACCTGTGCATGAGCTAGATTCTTTTACGAAATGAGCGCCTCTAAAAATTATCGGCTTAGGATTGTTAGGCCCGTATAAATTATCCAAATTGTAAAAGGCCAAATGAAACTTACTTATTGAGGTGTTAACGGGTGAAATGCCGGTAATTGTCATTTTGGCGGGAGGATTTGCGTTTGCTATAATTTCCGTTTTTGACTTATAGCTTCCAGAACAGACCGGCGGACGGCTGGGATCAGAACAAATTTCATCTACACGATAGTCACAATCATTATCCTTACTGTCGCATATTTCCCAGTTATTCCTGCAAGAACCTGTCGGATAGGTAAGTGTCATTTCCGCAAAGCCCTGCCCTTTGACCGGATAACCGTTATACGTTCCGCTCACGACACTTTGCGAGCCTTCATATGTTTTCCAGGAAGTTACGTATTGATTTGGAATTGATGTTTCGACGGTAAAGTCAAAAACACCACGTTTTTCTATCCTCCAGCTTTTGGCAAAGATTTTGCCGTCAGGAGCTGTCCAAAATGTTAGCGGGGTGAGAAAAAAATCCGAATAATTTGTCTGCCTTCCTTCTTTTGTTATGATGTCCAGGTTTTTCAATCCAATGACAAGACCTGCAGAAGTCTGTTTGAATATTTGCCAAGCAACAATTTGCACTCCGTTATCAAGCTGGATACTGAACCATTCATGGTTTCCTTTTAGTACTGAGGGGTCAATTGAGGTAAGGGAAACCGAACTTGGCAAATTAAACCACTGATGGTCTATCCAGCCTAAAGCATTATTGATAGTAAAACTCGGGACTGTCGGTAAAGTTAAACTTCCACTCGGAGTAATGCTGGTGATTGAGTAATACCCCGACTCAAGTTGAGGTGAACTGGGGAAAATGGGAACATAACCGTCGCCACCCTCAACAAGTGGTCTCTTATTTGATGACATAGATAGGTTTATTTTTATCCCGGTTCCTTCAACCAAAAATTTATATCTGAAAGCAGATGGATCCTGATAAAACTTGATGCTGCTTATTTCGGTTTTAGAATCCGGTGAAAAGCTTACATTCATCTTTCCTTCTGCAGATGTGATACTTCCCGGTAAGACCCTGAAAAAGAAATCTTTTGTACTCTCATTTGTTATTTCCAGTAGTGCATAGCCTTTATCCCCTCCGCCGTCATTAGCGCGGACTAGCGCAAAGGCACCAGCTACCGGAGTTCCGTATGATGAAGTAGCGTTAAAATTTGCATACCACCACTCTGCTTGTTTATCGGAGTGTTTCCCTTCATCTTTCGGAAAAAAAATAAGTCCTTCCTGACAAGGATAGGTAAGATTACCACATGTTGATGCTGCTTGTGACTTACCCACTTGGTTGCCTTTTTGTGCCCGTTGAATGAAAAAAGGTAGTGTAAATAAGGTAAAAAGAAGTATAGAAAAAAAGAAGACTCTTTGTTTTAAGGAATTGCGTTTAGCTCTCTTTCTGTAATATTTCCGTCCCGGCACTTAATTATTATTGCAAACTTTTATTATATCTTCAATAAGAGGGGTCTGTGAATTCAAAATATAAGATATTGGATGTAGCATGTAAGAATTAAGAAGCGAGTTGTGAGTAGTTGGTTGTTAGTTAATGCAAAATTCAAGACTAAAGATTTAGGATTTAAGATCTATGAATCAAGATTCAAGAGTAAAGGGTGAAAATCTACCTTTGATTGAATTTAATTATACATTCTGGTGATATTTGCACTCTTGTTTTTAATTACATAAAATAGTAATAATAACGTTATGTCCGATACAAAAATGCTTCAGTCAATTCTAGATAAAGTATCAACTTTGGATCGGAAAGTTGATGGTGGTTTTAAAGAAGTAAATCAACGCATTGATAGAACGGAAAAAAACTTAACAATAAGAATTGATAAATTAGGGTTACAACTTGCCAATCTTGAAGATGATGCCCCGACAATTGAAGAGTTTGATAACTTAGAAAAAAGAGTTACCAAGTTGGAAAAACAAGCAGCTTCAGTCTAAATCTGGCTCCCTATAGCTTCAAAAAAGCACTCTAAATTAGATTTAAGAAGTTGGATGCAGGATGTAAGTGGTAAGAATTAGGTTGTAGGAAATTAGAGTTATTATTTTTGTAAGACAAAAACAACTCTGTGGCGGGGTAAATTAATTCCTTTTTGCGTTAGGAATTTATCTACATATTTTTCAAATAATGGCTTATCTTTTTCCGGATCAAAATCGGGAAATATCGGAACTCCCTGCAGAAATAAATCTAAATCCTCATAGGTTTCATAATACTCGTCGTAAAAATATTCCTTTACAAAGCTTGTTTTAAATCCCGCATTTATAGCTAAATTCTTTTCTTTCTCGGAGACCGAATTATCCCAATTGCCGTATCCCTGTCCCCTACCGAAAACTTTTTTTAAGCCCATCGTATCTTTTTCACCTATTTCAATTATTACAAAATGACCACCCGGTTTTAAAACTCTAAATACTTCCTTGTATGGGGTTGGGCCGCGCCGACTGAAAGCGACATCAAAATAGTTATTAGAAAATGTTAATTTATCCGCATTCATTTCCAGAATTTTTACATTAGTATTTTTCAGCTTCTTTTGCTTTGATTTGGCAATTTTCAAAAGTTCGGTGGAAGTGTCAATACCTATTATTTCTTTGAAGTTATCAGAAATACCGAATGCAAATCTACAATCACCGCAACCGACATCTAATGCTATCTTATCTTTCCCGGACAGACTAAGAAGATGATTTTTAAAATCTTCTTCCGGAATTCCGTCAGGGAATTCCGTATTGTATTTTGGTTTATTAGTTCCGTAAGAATATCCGCCGAATTTCCTGGCAACTTTGTCGTAAAAACTTTTAGTCATAATTAAGCCTATTCTATTCCTAAAAATACAATAATACCATATAAAGGAATTAAGAATAAGGATTCAAGAATTAGGGGTATCTCTAAAAACAATTACTCTTTTCAAGGTTTTTAATAGTTCCTGAAGTGCCCTAAGGTGTAAACTTGCCGGTTTACTTGATAAAAGTTCATCTTCCGTGACCCATTTATAGTCACTGTGCTCTTCGCTTAAAACAACTTCATGGGATTCTGTTTCCGCTTTCGCAAATAATCCCAGACTTCCGTCATCTAATTCATGAGCTGCAAAGGTAGTCACATTTTCGGCTAAAATTCCGGCTTCTTCCTTTAGCTCTCTTAAAAATCCATTTTCGATATCTTCGTCTTTTTCCAATCCCCCGCCCGGAGGATCCCAGCAATTGGCTTCATCTTTATCCAATTCGCTCCTTAGCATTAATAATATTTTGCCTTCTTTATTGAATACTAAACCATGAACTGCAACTCTTCCGGGTAAGTTGTCAAATATTCCCATTTGATCAAATTTTACTACTTACTTAAGTGAGAGCAAAGAATTAAATAGAAGTACATGATAGGAAGAAATTATTTTTTACTTTTTCTGACTTTGAAAAATTTTATTATAATCGCGGCTAACGATCCGATTATAACAACTGCCTCCAAAATCTTCACTAACCCGGAAGTTTGTCTTTTAGCTTTTTTCTTAGATTTAGCTTTCTTGCTCATACCCTTATACATTTAGAATAAACGTTCTACGTATTATCCGTCAAGCTCCTAAAAACTGTTAATTCACCAAGGCTATTGCTTCATTGATGACACCAATTGAGAAGCCTAATATAACCAATGCACCGACGGCAATTAGTGCTCCCTTTGGAACAGCCATTTCTTTGAAAAATCCTTTTCTTTCTGATTGCATTCTACCGATATTTTACAACGTTTAACACGTTCTTACATATACCCCGAAACTAGATTCTTAAAAAGAGTGTAAAAGTCACGATACATATTGGACTCATGTAATAAATCATGAGTCATGAATTAGGAAGTAAACCAAAGCTAATACTTTCAAGGATTAAAGGATACAA